>OGZK01000046.1_pt1 | contig 96380 bp, 87 predicted proteins | sample 1576791 | NCBI WGS metagenome assembly OGZK01 (sample SAMEA3541556, study PRJEB24748) | human gut metagenome | biome: human gut; feature: human-associated habitat; material: faeces | place: China | collected 2012
ATAATATTAATAAATTTTTAGAAAAAAATATATTAGTTAAACCTATTTTAGTAGTAACAAATAATAAAGATATATTTACTAAATATTTTAATGAACTAAGTAATGAAGATAAAATATTTATTTTAAAGAATAATATTTATAGTGATATTGTTTTAAAATATTATAAAATAATTAAAAATAATATTAGTGAAAAAGATTCTTTAGAAATACTTGTAAATATATATAAATTAAGTGATGAAAAAACTAAAAAAGAAATATTTAATTTACTTCCCTCAAGTTTAATTAAAGAAATATTTATATCTAATAAGAAAGTAAATTTATGTGATAATAAACCCGTAATGTATGAAAATATAGATAAAAGTATTTCATTTGGTTTAGAACTCGAGGCTTCTTTTGACGAGGGAGAATTAATTAAAAAGGTAAGAAAAATTAATAAAACTTGGTCTATTAAGGGTGATTCTTCGATTGAAAATGGTGTTGAAATAGTTTCACCAATACTTCATTATACTCAAAATGATTTAGCTAATTTAAAATATATTTGTGATTTTATGGAAAATAATGATTTTAAAGTAACAAATGAGTGTGGTGGACATATTCATATTGGTTTTAATTATTTTAGTAATGCTAAAGAACTTGAAATGCTTTATATGATATATACAAATACTCAAGATATTTTCTTTGATATATGTAATAAAAAAGGTTCTATTCATAGACCAAAACTTGAATATTATGCTAAGCCTATTTCTAATAGATTATATTTAGCTATAAGTTTACATAAATTTAATGAAGATGAAAAATTAAATGATTTTGTTAAGGAAATTAAAGAAATTCAAGATAATAGATATTTTGATATAAATCTTAAAAATGCTCAAAGTAAACTAAAAAATACTATTGAATTTAGATTTCCAAATGGAGAAATAAATTATGATGAAGTTTTACTAAATGTTACATTGATTATTAAACTATGTATGGCAGCGAAAAAATATGCTTATATAAATGAGTATGATGAAAAGTATTTACCAGTTAAACTTTTACAAAGTGATATAAATAAAGATGCTAGAAAAAATATATTATTAAAAATGCTTTTTGAAAAAGATAAAAATCTTATAAATCTATATAATGAAAGATATGAATCAAATAATAATGAAGATGTATTTACTAGAAAATATGTTATAAATTTTAATGGTAAAAAGTGTTAATATAATTTTTTCTTATTAGAACATAATACTAATGTGATATTATGAAGAAATTATTAGTATTTTTATGTATTTTATTTATACCTATAAGTATATTTGCATATTCTGATTATATAATTCCCGGAGGTAAAACTTTAGGTATTAAAGTTGATACAAAAGGGGTTATGGTAATTGGCTTTTATAAAGTTAATGGAAAATATAATAAGGGAAGTCCTTCACTTGCAAATGGAGATTATATTATAAAAGTTAATGATATAGAGGTTTCAAATGTAAATGAACTATCAAATGCTATTGAAAAATATATTAGTAATGATACTATAGAAGTTACTTATATTAGAAAATGTTTAGAAAAGAAAACTAAACTTGATTTAATAAGTATTGATGGAGTTATTAAAACAGGTCTTTTTGTAAAAAGTTCAATTATGGGTATTGGTACACTTTCTTATATTGATCCAAATACATTAATATATGGTGCTTTAGGACATGAAATAGTGGAAAGTAATACTAATGAGAAAGTTGAAATAAAAGAGGGTACTATTTTTAATAGTTTTGTTACAGGTATTGAAAAAAGCATCATAGGTACTCCAGGAAGTAAAATAGCCAAATTTAATTATAATTATGAATTTGGTAATATAGTAAAAAATACAAGATATGGAATCTTTGGTATTTATAATGATAAAATTAACTCTAATAATTTAATAAAAGTTGGTAATGCTAAAATAGGAAGTGCTGTAATTAAAACAGTTTTAAATGGTGATAAAGAGGAAAGTTTTAATATAGAAATAACTAAAATAAATGAAACAAGTGATATAAAAAATATTACTTTTAAAATAAATGATGATAGATTAATATCGCTTACTGGCGGTGTTATTCAAGGTATGAGTGGTTCACCAATATTTCAAGATGATAAAATAGTCGGAGCATTAACTCATGTTATTGTTGATAATCCATATTCTGGTTATGGTATATTTATTCAAAAAATGCTCGAAGAGGGAGAAAGATAGGTATATTATTATTTAATAGTCATATAATAATTTTAGAAAACATTTTGTTTTCTTGACATAGATGAGTTTACAAAAGTAAACTCTTTTTTTATGATTATAATCACTTATTAAAAAATAATCTTTGAATATTTAAATTCATTAAATGAAAAAATACAAGTCCAAGTACTTGCATAAGTATATTAATAAATGTTGTATTATAAATAGGAACGTGAAGGAAATTCACGTTACCAACAAGGTGATAGCGCTATCCGGCTATAATAGATTTCAAAACATGGTATAACCACATAATGATTTTTATTATAATCTGGACGGCGCGTTTTATATATTCTGGGTAGCTATTCCAGAATAATAAAATGATAATCAAAATTACTACTCTTTAGAGGTCCTTTTTGCTCATTTACATTACTCCTTTCATCTAGTGAAAAATCTTGGTGCACCAAAACCCTCTGAAATCCCGCCAGAAATGGCGGGATACTTTGTTTATAAGGACTTTATGCCATTTGATATATGTATTAGGTACCCAAATAGGTACCCATTTTAATTTAGTTTGTCTATAATATTAATTATTTCATTTAATTGGTTCTTAAATAGGTGAGAGTAAGTATTTAATGTCTCATCTATTTTTGTGTGTCCTAAATACTTTGCTACAACGTTTATAGTAGCACCACTATTAATTAAAAGTGACGCACAACTATGTCTAAAATCGTGTATTCTAATTTGTTTAACATCTGCTAACTTACAATCCTTGTTTTTTCTATGCCTTAACTTTCCATTTGTAATTGGATCAGTATCTCCAAACAAATACCAGTCATCATTAAATCCATAATGTCTTTTAGAAACTTCATATAATACTTTCATATCTTCCATTAATACTTTTGGTATAGGAATATTTCTTATACTAGATTTTGTTTTAGGTGTAGTTACCATATATGGTTTCTTTTCATCACCTTGAGTTGCTACAATATTTTTGTTAACACTTAAATATTGATTTTTAAAATCTATATCTTTCCATGTTAGTCCTCTTAGTTCACCTCTACGAAGTCCACAATAATATAAAGTTTCAAATAATGTTTTAAATAGAATATCATCTTCTACCGATATGAATTTTTTAAATTCTTCATAAGTGAAAAATAACATTTCTTTTGGTATTTCGTTTGGGTCAGTAAAATTAGTCATTTTATTATAAGTTGCTGTAAAGTTAAAATTGTACCACTTAGTAGCAAAGTTTAATAATTCTTTAAAGAATTTAAATAAATGATTTTTATGATTAGTTGTATATCCATAAGAATTTATTTGCTTTTTCCATTTTTCAAAATGTTCAATATTAAAATCTTTTAGTTTAACATTATCTAAGTCTTTGAAAAATTTTTCTCTATCACGATAAGTCTTTAAAGTAGTATATTTTACTTTATCTTCTTTGTATGCATAGAAGAGTGTATATAAATCTTTAAAAGTCATATTACGGTCTTTATCACTTCTATCAGCATTAATTGTTAAAAAGTCTCTTTCGGCTTTTAACGCTTCTGTTTTAGTAAAAAACTTCTTTGACTTATACTTTCTTCTAGAACCATCTAAATTCTTAACATAGTCATAAAAAATCCACTTACGACCATCTTTTGTCCATTCTTTTTTATCTAATAGTTTAACTGCCATAATTATTCCTCCTTTGAATTTAAATTATTACTATTACTTTCTGAAAAAATATTATCAGTAAGTATTTCCAAAGGTTCCTTATATTTAGCAGTATATAGTCTTTCTGTTTGTGTTCTTTTACATTCTATAAATAATCCTAGTTTTTCGAGTTCATCTTTATTACTTGATATTAATTTACCTAAAACGGGTGGAGTAATAAATAAATTTAATTTACTAACCATTTCTGAAATAGTAAAAGTAAACTCTTTTTTACTAATTGCATATTTTAAAAATTGAATTAAATTTGGATTAAGTGTTTCTTCTATTTTTTCATCAATACTTAGGATTAAATTATCATTTCTTTTTAGTACATAATTAAGTGCTTGGTAATCTCTACTTTCATAATTTAAGTAGAAAGTTGATTTGATGTTTTCATCTTGCTTTAATGCAAGTTTACCATCTACACAAGTATCAGTAGCAGTACTTCCTAAAGATTTACCTTTACGATTTAAATGATGAACTATGATGATAGTAACATTATAGTTATTACATAATCTACGCAATTGTGGAAATATATTTTGGCTCATATCTTGGTAATTATTTAAATCATAATAACTTCCAAAATTTATGCCATTAAACATATCAATAAATACTAATTTGCCGTTATATTTTTCTTTAAATTCACTTATTTCTTTTTCAACTTTTAATATGCTTAGTTGCGTCATATTATCTTCTGGGAAAGTATATAGAAAATCATTTTCCTTTAAATTACAATTCATAAAATTAATACGACTTATAGTTTCAGATGGATTCATTTCTGTACTTAAATATAAAACTGGTGTTTTGTTGGTCTTTAAATTCAAGAAAGGAATACCATTACAAACAGAATTTGCTATTTGAAGAGCTAGAGCAGATTTTCCTACTTTAGCTTCTCCAAGTAAACAATATAAACCATTTTCTCTAATCATATTTTCAATAATATAATTAATATCGACAATACTATTTTTTAATTCTTCAATTGTTTTCATATAATTCCTTTCTATAAATTTTCTTTAGCCATTTTTTCTAAATAATTAATATTAATTTTTAGCTTATTAACGACTTCAATCATTGGTAATCTGTTATTAGGAAGAGTATAACCTCTATTTATTAGGTCATTTTTTATTTCTCTTCTAAGTTTAACGGCATTGTTTTTACCTATTTCAGCAAGTTTCATTAAATCGTCAAGATTACACCATTGCTTTGAAATAAGTTTTAAAGTTTCTCTAGCATCCATATAAACTAATCCTCCTTTCATTTAGACTCTAGATATAAATATATCTATGTAAAGATTACCAACTAAAGAAAGAAATTATATTGTGAGGTATACTCACAATATAATAATACCATTTAATATTAATTAATGTCAATAAAATTTGTGAGTTTTAATCACAAAATTATTGCTGAATAATCTGTTTTGTGGTAAAATGGTAGTAGGAAGTTATGAAGAGGTGTAATTTAATGAATAATAAAACTTTAGCTAGTGTAGTAAAAGAAGCTAGAGAGAAAATTAATATATCCCAAAGAGAATTATCAAGAATAACTGGTATAGATAATAATACGATTGCTAAAATTGAAAAAGGCGAAAGAAAGAAACCTAATGTATTATCTTTAAAAAAGTTAAGTTCAGTATTAAATCTATCTTTAGAGATGTTAATGGAACTATGTGAGTATAGTAAAGAAGAAATAGATTCAACAGTTAATAATTCATATAGCAGAATGGTTATTAAGCCAGAAAATGCTCCAATACTTGTACTTGATGATTTAGTTAATCAAATGCAGGACGAATTATATATTAAGATGGTTATTAAAGAATTATTAGATGATTGTAATTTAGAAGAGTTAAATTTTATTTCTAAATTAAATAAAAAAGATAAAAATAGAGTTATCAAAATAATGAAAAAATATATTAAAGATAATGATAAAGAAATAAAAAAACAAAAAGAATCAATTGATGATTTAAAAAAATTACTTACTGAAGAAGAATGATTTTTTAGTTAGTAATGACAATATGACAAGAAATAGAGATATATAGTTAGGGTGTAATAAAGGCGTCATTGCTGTCATTGGGAATATAATGTTTGTCTAGCAAGCAATGAATTTGTACTCCCGTACAAAATTCGTATATGGGAATGCCCAAACCCTTTAAATAGAATTTAGAAAAAAATAGAAGGAATTTTACTGGGAAAATAGTAGGAAAATACTATGATTAATTTAATTATAATTAGAGGTGATAAAAGTGACAGATATTCCAACCCCATGCAAAAATGAAGTAGAAAAATATTTAAAAAAGTGGGATTCATTAGAAAATTATGTACTACAAGAAAAAAGTTTAGATAAATTGTTTTTTATAACTTATCCAAACAATAATGAAATAGAAGATATATTAATAAAAGTTAGCTCATTAAATGACTTTTATAGTACTAATATATTTTCTGTATTTCCTGTGGCAAAACATATATTAAATTTAGATATTGATGGCAGGTTAAAAAGTAATGATGAAACTCTTGTTAATGATATTGCTAATTTAAGTATTAATGGCAAAAAGAAATGTTTTTATTCTTTTGCTACAAAATATTGTTCTCATCATAATCCTATTAACTTTCCAATTTATGATAGTTATGTTGATAAAATTTTAAATTATTACAAAAAAAGAGATAATTTTTATAATTTTAAAAGAGAAGATTTAAAAAATTATATTGTTTTCAAGGAAGTTTTGATAGCATTTAAAAAATTTTATGATATAGACGAGTATAATTTGAAAGATATTGATAGATATCTTTGGCAATTAGGAAAAGATTATTTTCCTAATAAGTATTAAAGGGTAGGAGTTTGTCTTATGAAAATAAAAAAATTATTAAGTGATAATGAAAAATTAATGAGTGAATGGGATTACGAAAAAAATAAAGATATAGATTTATCTAAAATTACTTTTTCTAGTTCAAAAAAATTCTGGTGGAAATGTTCTGAAGGTCACAGTTATTATTCAAGTGTTGCAAGTAGAAATGCTGGCTGTGGTTGCCCAATTTGCAGTGGTCATAAGGTTCTTTTGGGATACAATGATTTATTTACTGTATGTCCTAATTTAAAAAATGAATGGGATTTTAATAATAATTCTTTAAATCCGTATGAATTAACTGCTGGATCGAATAAAAGTGCAAATTGGATTTGCAAAAATAATCATAGTTTTAGCATGAAAATATCTCACAGAAAAGACGGGCATGGATGTCCATTTTGTGCTGGAATTAAAATATTACAAGGTTTTAATGATTTAGAAACTTGGTGTAATCAAAATAATAATATTGTATTAAAAAAATGGAATTATAAAAGAAATAATATTTTACCATCAGAATGTTCAAGGACAAGCAAAACTAAAGTTTGGTGGAAATGTAATATATGTGGTTATGAATATCAAAATTCTATTTGTAACGAAGTATCTAATATTTATTGTCCACAATGTAATAAAAGAAATAAAACTTCTTTTCCGGAACAAATAATATATTATTATTTAAAAAAAATATTTCCAGATGCAATAAATGGATATAAGGATATTGGAAATGAAATCAGTGAAATAGATATATATATTCCTTCATTAAATATAGGTATTGAATATGATGGAATTAATTGGCATAGAGGAGAACTATCATATAAAAAAGAATTAAAAAAATATGAAGCTTGTAAAAATAAAAATATTTATTTAATCAGATTTAAAGAAAAAGCTTTAGAGCGAGATTTTAAGACTTGCGATGAAATACTTTTTTCTTCATATAATTATAGTATTTCTAAATTTAATGATGAAATTCAGAATTTTATTAATAGATATAGTTCTTCGATAAAAGTAAATGTAGAAAAAGATAAAAATGATATATATAATCAGTATTTATCAATATTAAAAAACAAATCATTAGGCAAAATGTATCCTAAAATAGCAAGTGAGTGGGATTATGATAAAAATTATCCTTTAACACCTGATATGATTCCTGCATTTATTAATGAAAAATTTTATTTTATTTGTGAAAAAGGACATTCATATGATATTAATGTTTCTAAAAGAACTTCAAGAGGTGATTCATGCCCAATATGTTCTGGTAAAAGAGTGTTAAGGGGATATAATGATTTAGAAACTACTAATCCTGATTTAATAGAAGAGTGGGATTATGAAAAAAATATTGTTAAGCCATATGAAATATCTAAAGGTTATGATAAAAAGGTTTGGTGGAAGTGTAATAAATGTGGTCATTCATATTGTAATAGTCCAAATTCTAGAACCTCTCAAAATGTTGGATGCAAATATTGTAAGGGTGGTGTTGCAAAAAAAGTTATTCAATATGATAAGAATGGGAAATATATTGCAATATATGATAGTTGCTCTTCTGCCGCTAGAGTTTTAGGAGTATCAAATGGTGCGATTTCAAATGCTTGTAAGAGAAAAAGTTTATGTTTAGAATATCAATGGAGATATCAAGATAATAATAAAAATTTAAACAATATTGAAAAATATAATCCAGGTACTTACAATAATAAAGAAGTATGTCAATATACATTAAATGGAAATTATATTAAAACCTATACTAGCATTACTATGGCTGAAAAAGAAACTGGTGCTACTAAAATTGGAATGGTTTGTGCCGGAAAAAGAAAATCGTCAGGTGGTTTTATTTGGAAATATAAATAGGTATGTTTGATTTATGCTAAATTTATTGATAAAACTTGATTTTATAGAAAATTTAAAATAATTATCATTCATTACTTAAATCGATTTATAAATAATAGGGTTTGGGCATTCCCACATACGAATTCCGTACGGGAGTACAAATTCAGTGCTGGCTAGACAATAGATATATTACCTAAAAAATTAGTAGTACTATTATATAAAAGAAATTGCTAAAAAATTTTATTTAAAAGGTATGAAAAAATTTATAAAAGTGATACAATAATATTGTACTTAGAAACAGATAATAGTTTTATTTGGTACATTCAATTCGGTGAAAGTCCGAGGAACTCTTATTACAGGAGTATTAGCATTGCTCATAGCAATAGCTAGGTAATGATATGGAGTCCTCGTGGTTCGCTTGCAGACAAGCTGCAGCTCACCTACGAGTACTTACCATACATGACGTAAATTGCCAGACATATGGAGATTAATTAAGATTTCAGGTTGCTGCTTTTCCCCTTTGTTTATTAGTAAATATATAAAGGAGGAATGCCTATGAAAAAGAAAAAGAAACAAAGAGTTATTGTTATCACAACAATTCTAGCATTTATTTTTCCAATTATGGTGAAGGTTTTAAACTTAGATTCCAATCAAATGACGACATGTATAGTGTTCTATGGATTGGTAGTTAATTTGTACTCAAATTTTAATTTTGGGGAAGCCCTTCTAGTGAAGCTGAGTATTATCACTTAATTAATTGTTGATGTATGTTTGGCGTTTTTGCGTTAAAGAGGTGAAAAATGAAAATCAAATTAATAAAGAATACTGAGTCTAAATTATATAATAGAGGAAGCAAAAAATATATAGCAGATTTATTATCGGATAAAGAAAAAAATATAATTTTTACAAAGAATGATTTAAATAATGTTCTTTATAAATACGATAAAAAAGAAATTATATTTTATGAGAATAAGAAAACAAAAAAACAATATCGAAGAGAGCCAAAAGATTATACATCTAAAAAATATAGAAAATTTACTGATGTTCCCGAGCCTAGAAAGACAGCATTAAAAAAATTAAATAACTATTTGTCTGAATTGAGTATACCTGACTATGTATTTGCTAAAACAGATGGTGGTTATGTAAAGAATGCTAGACATCATAGAGGAAATACCAATTTTTTGTTAATAGATATAGCTAGTTTTTATCCTAATTGTAGATTTAAAGAAGTTAAAAGTTTCTTTATGTCAGGTGGTGGATTTAAAATGAAGAATGATCTTGCACAAAGAATGGCAGAATTAGTAACTGTACCAGAGAAGAGTAATTCCAAAATTAGAGTAATACCTCAGGGATTTCCTACTAGTACGTTAATGAGTTTTTTTGCATATAAAAAAATGTTTGCAGAATTAAATAAGATTGCTTTAGAAAATGACTTGATATTTAGTACTTATGTTGATGATGTGACTTTTTCAACTAATAACGAAGAATTTGATTTTAATTCAATTTTAGAATTAATAGATAAAGTGTTAGAGAAATATGGACATAAAAGAAAAAAAGAAAAGACACAAATTTGTTTGTTGAAAAATAGTAAATGTCCAACAATAACTGGTATATGGATAAAAAGACATAAAGTAAGAGCCTCTTCCAAAATGTATAAAAAATTAATTTTAAATTATAGATGGCTTATATCTAATCCTATTGTTGATGGTACAAGTTATTTAAATGCTTGGAAACATTTTGTCGTTTTGGATGGACTGCTAAATACAATTGATTATATTGAACCAGTAAATAAAAGAAAAAGAGACTTTATAAGAGACTATTTAAATAAAAATAGAATAAATTTTATACAAGGGTTATCACCATATACTAAAAAATTTAATAGTAATTATTGGAAATCTAAATTTTATAATGCATATTTAAGTAATAATTTAGATAAGTTTTATATTGCTAATAAAGATAAATTAACAAAAAAGAGAACTAAACCATATAAAAAATAGTTCTCTTTTAATATTTACATATATTTAATTATTCTTAATTTTTTAATATTAATAATTTTTAGATTGTATTTAATTCTAAGTATATTTTTTATATTTGGAATTAATTCATCAACATTACAGCTAACATTAAATATATCTAGTGCTGAGTTAATATGATTGACTAGTGGACAATTTGATAAACAATTTCTATTATATCCATTTGCTAAATAAAATGCTATTGCGTCAGGTATTACAAATTTAATAATATATTCATTATAGTTGTTATAAAATGGTAATAATATTTCTTCAAATTCTTTATCTGTAATATCTTCTTTACCTTTAATCATATTTTATCTCTGTAAATAATTTCCTTTAAAACAATTTCTTCAGCAGTATTTTTATAGTTATTCATTTTTTGAACCCATAGTAATTGATTTTCAGATTTCAATTTTTCCGTAATTGATGAATCTAATTCTATTAAGTTATTAACTATGTTATTAATTCTATCTTTAGCAATTATACTGACCGAAAAAAGATGTTCATTTAATTTATCTTTCATAAGTAATTCTTGATATAATGCTTTCTTATTATTTTTTAAGTATTCTAATCTTAATAATCCATATTTATTTAAAGGTTTATTTTCTTTTTCAGTAAGTTTTAAATTTGGTAATAAATAATCACCACATTTTGTATAAGTTATATTCATAATATTTATCCTTTCGTTTCTATGAAGAATTAATAATAGTATTATCAATTTTAGGTACCCATTTAGGTACTCAAATTGTAAAATTTGATAATTATATTTAAAATTTTGTAATTAGTTATAATTTATAAATGCTTATAATATAAGGCTTTTAACTAGTAATAATTTATTTTGTGTGTAATATATTTTTGTCCCCTGAAGAGAGCGAAAGCTCTCGTTTTTGTTTATAGTGATTAAATATATATGATAAAAATTTTAAAAGTTTAAAATTGTTAAAATAAATTTAAAAAATAATATTTTTATGGGTAGTTAAAGACAGTAAATTTATACAAAAATGTGGAAAAATAAACCAAATTTAAGAATTTATGATATAATATAGTAAACTTATTGGAGGTTTTGTAATGATAATAGAATGTGATGATAATGTTTATAACCCTTTAGGTGGAGGATCTTATGTTTTTGAAAAGGATATAGCTAATTTTTTATTAAATAAATTTAATAAAAATAAAATAGTTATTAGTATTGGGGCACAACCTAACAGTTCACCTCATTTTGGAACTTTAATTGTGTTTTCAACAGCCTTTTCATTAGCAAAAAAGATGAAAGAAATAAAACCAGAGTTAGATGTTTCTGTCTTATTTGAAGTTGTTGATACAGCACCTAGTGAAACAGTTGAAATAAATGGCATTAAATATCAAAAAAGTTTAAAAAATACCGGAAAAATTGATAATAATTTTGATGATTATTTAGAAATTTTGGAATTTTTTAAACAAAGTGATAAAATTGATTATATGATTAGATTTCAAAGCAACTTCAATAAACAAAAATACATTTATCCCATTGTAAGGCAAATAATTGATAATAAGAAAGTGATTGCGCCAATATTAGATCCTAAATATGGTAACTTAAGAATAAGGGTTGCCTGTCCAAGCTGTGGATTAGCAGATAAAAATAGCAAATTAACTAAATTCGATGGTGATAAGATATATTCATATTGTCCAGAACATGGAGAATTTGTAACTGATATAAAAGATGAAAGTGATAGACTGGAATATAATACCCCAGTTAGGAATTTAGTAAGAGCCATAGCTTATGGAATGCATAATGAAGATTTAACACAAGATTATCAGATAATGAGAATAACAGGAAGTGATTATGCCGGTTTTTATCAAGAAGAATTATTGTATAAACCATCTGCAATTTTAGGTTACCCTGTGAATAAATTACCAGCAATTTTATATACACCGCTTGTATTGGACTGGTCAGGAGCTAAATTATCAAAATCTTTATATGTTAAACAAGGCGCATATAGTGACTTACCATCTTATTTGATTAATTATGAATTCTTAAAAAATGAAAAGGGAATATATGCACTTGATGTCATACATAAAATAACTAATAATTGGATAACTAATCCATATTTATTATTTAGAAATTATTCTATTTATTATTTTAAAAAGGAGTTTGAAGAATATGAAAAAAGGAATCTACCTGAGCATAAAACCAGAGTTTACAAAAAAGATTGAAACTGGCGAAAAAAATTATGAATTTAGAAAATATTACCCTAAACAAAAAATAGATATTTTATATGTTTATGAAACTGTTCCCACTTGTGCTCTAAAATATATAATAGAATTAGGTAATGTTATAGTGTATCCAAATAAAATATTAAAAGAGGGCTATGGAAATTTAGATTTTAATAACGGCTTAAAGAAATCAAAATATGCGTATGAAATAAAACACGTTGATATTTTAGAGGAACCAATAAATTTATCAAAGTTAAGGGATGAATTTAATTTTGTGCCACCACAAGGGTATGCTTATGAAGAAAGATATCCAAATTTAACAAAGTACTTAAATAATTCAAAAGTAAGGAGATTGATTTAATGGAATATACTTTTAATATTAATAATCGTGCATTTAACGCAATAAAGAATAATCTGAAAAAAATTGAAATACGTGCCACTAAAAATGGAAATGGGCATTTTGATTATTCTGTTATAAAACCAAACGATTATATAAACTTCATCTCTTACGATAAAGAAAAAATAAAGTGTATAGTTAAGGAAATAAATTGGTATGAATCAATAGAAAAACTATTGATGTTAGAAGGAACTAAATATACATTATCATCAACTGACAATTATGATGAAGGAATAAAATCAATTAACAGCATAAATGGATATAAAGATGCAATAAGAAGTAATGGCGTTTATGCTATTCATATAGAATATTTAAAATAACTTCTAACTACCAACATAACTACCAAAATGGTAGTTTTTAGATAAATTTAGTTAAACTTTAATAAATTGAGGTATTTAATTTTATTGAAAAATAGAGGTTGCGTTAATTTTTAAATCTAGGCGTACGTGATTATAGTTTGCCTTTAGAAAAAATTAAGAAGGTAACGCCATTTTCAGCACGTTCGAGTAGTTATTATACATATATATTTTGTATTGCGAGGGCTTCGACAAAACATGTCAAAACTAGACATGAATTTGTTAAAAAAATAAAAAATTAACATGAAGGTGTTAATTTTTTTAATATATTAAAAAATACCAAGAACATCATTTTTCTTAGTATTTATCCCGTTCGTATTTTCTTAAATCTTATACATTTGAGAAAAAACACCCTCGTATTTACGTTACTTACTATTAAATTATACTACTAAAAAGGGATTTTGACTAGACTAAACAACGTAAAAAGGACAACAAATTTTCTCAAATGTATAAGATAAGAGAAAAATGACCCCAGTGTTTATAAGGGATTGGAGTGATATTATGAAAAATAAAAAAGTATATGTAATTTTAATAGTTCTAATTTTAATTGGAAGTATATTTTTAACTTATAATATTTATCAAAATAAAAATAAAGTAATTAAAACTAAAAAAAATAAGCAAAATAATTTAGCAATAATGATTAAAGAAGATGGTGCTACAGATTATACAAAATCAAATTCAAAAGATATTCCAAAAGGAGATTATGTATTAAATAGAGATAAAAGTTATTGTAAAAATAATGGTAAAATAGGTAATTATGATAGCTCTTTAGGTAAGGTTAGTTTTTCATTTATAGGAACTGATAGTTGCTTTTTATATTTTGATTATAAAGAAGATACATCTTTATATGGAACTATTAAAAAAAGAGCCAAAACAGATACAACTTATTTAGCACTTTATACAGGTGAAGGAGCAGATACTTATGCAAATCCAGTATATTATTATAAAGGTAATGTACAAAATAATAATGTTTTATTCGCAGGTTTTTGTTGGAAGATAGTAAGGACTACGGAAACTGGTGGAGTAAAGATAGTTTATAATGGAGTTCAAAAAGATGAAGTCCCAATTTCACCAATAGAGCAAAGTTCTTATACAAATATAAGTAATGATGCTACATATCCATATACATTTGATAGTACCTCAAAAACATGGGTAAGTACAAATAAAGATAATAGTAAAACTGGTACAATAACTTTTACAGTGGCAACTGCTGGAGATTATTATTTATCTTATGATGTATCTTCAGAAGAAGGTTATGATAAAGCAAAATTTTATAAGAATGGAACAGCAATAGGTGATTCCAATGGATATAGTGGTACGACATTTGGAAGTATAGTTCTTACTGGATTAACTACTTCAGATGTAATAAAAGTAGAATATACTAAAGATAGTAGTAGCGCTAGTGGAAGTGATACTGTAACATTTAGTATAGGAAAAGTAATTGGTGATCCAGTAAAATCTTGTAATAATACAGGAATTGATTCACAAATAGGAACAAGCAAATTTAATAGTGATTATATTTCTCCAGCATATGTTGGATATATGTATAATACTGTATATACATATTCTGGTAAATCAATGTCCTCACAGTCAAATATAGTATTTGGTAATTCATTTACCTATGCAAATGGCACTTATACTTTAACTGATACAAAAACAGTGGCAACATGGAGTAGTGGTTATAATACTATAAATAATAATCATTATACATGTATGACCACAGGTACAACTTGTTCATCTATTAATTATGTTTATTATACGGATTCTGAAAGTGTATATTATATAACATTAACAAATGGAAAATCAGTAAATAATGCATTAAATGAAATGCTATATGCAGATAATGTAAATACAAAAGATAGTGCGATAAAAACATATATAGATAGTTGGTATGAAAGTAATTTAGCAAGTTATCAAGACAAACTCGAAGATACAGTATTTTGTAATTATAGGTCAATGAACAATGAATCTTTAAATGGATGGAATCCAAATGGAGGAAGTACATCAACTATTTTAGAATTTAAAAATTATAATACAAACAATCAAAGTTTAGTATGTACAAATGAAACAGATCGATTTAGTATGAGCAATCCTAAAGCAAAATTAAAGTATCCTATAGGATTATTGTCATTGCCAGAATTAAAATTAGCTGGTTATGGAAGTAGTCATTACTATAATAATGGACAGGAAGTTTGGCTTGCTTATCCCAGCGACTTATACAACAACTCCACCTACGTCGGGTTGACCGGTTCGGGTGGCTTCGTGGTCAACATCGTAAACGATTCGAACGGTGTCCGACCTTCTGTATCATTAAAACCAAATACTTATTTTTCCTCTGGAGATGGTTCCTTTACAAATCCTTTTGTAATTGGAGATGCCGTAGAGGAACCTAGTGGAAATTCTTTTGATACAGTTTTTGCAGCAAATAATACTGATATCTTTGATGAAAATGGATTAAGGTATGAAGGAGCAAATCCAAATAACTACATATGTTTAGATAATAAAACAAGTGGTGCTTGTTCATCATCATCATTATTATTTAGAATAATAGGTTTATTTGATGAAGATACCTCAAGTGATGGAACTTCTAGTAGTGGTACAAAAAAACTATTAAAAGTAATAGATACAAATAACTATGGTGGAACAAGTGGAAAGTATTGGGATTCAAATGGAAAGAATAATTGGAGCGCTGCATCACTTAAAACAGAATTAAATGGAACATACTTGACTACTTTATTAGGAACTTCAAATGTAAATAGTAAACTTTCTAGTGGCATAGCAAATGCAAAGTGGCATTTAGGAGGAGCAAGTGGTGCAAATTATCAAACATTGACTACTGAAGGTATATATAGAGAGGAGAGAAATACAAGTGCAATATACAGTGGTAATCCATCAAGTATATATGCACAAGTAGGATTAATGTATCCAAGTGATTATGGTTATGCAACAGTAGGAGGTACAACAACAAATAAATCAAGTTGTAGAGACCAAGCATTATATAAATGGGATGGTTCATCCTATAGTGATTGTAAAAATAATGATTGGCTCTTTACAACCCAAGTAACAAGTTGGGGTTCACATACACTTGAGTGGTTACTTTCAGCATTTTTAACATTTGATAATATTGTATCACATTTACATTCTTCAGGAAATGTAGATCATTTATATAGTCATACTGTTAAATCTTCGGCTGCGGTTCGTCCAACATTTTATCTAGATTCTAGTGTATTAAAAATTGTAGGTACAGGAGATGGTTCTTCATCTAATCCATATAGAATTGGATAAGGTTAGAAATTTAGTAATGTAAAAATTTTATTTTGTATAATATGGTGTGTAATTCTTACAGACCATATTTTTAATGGTGTAAAATAAATTGACTGAATAAGTAAAATATAGTAAAATAATTATATTGATTGGGGGAAATATGAAAGAAAAATATTTAATAATAAATGCTGGAAGTTCTTCACTTAAATTTTCACTTTATGAGATGCCTGATAATATTGAAATAGTTAATGGAATAGTGGAAAAAATAGGTGAGGGTGATAGCTCATATACACTTAAATTTAATGGACAAAAGATTAAAAAGTCTAAAGAAATATTAGATCATGAATGTGCTGCAAATATAATGATGGAAGAACTATTACAAGATCATTTTATTAATGATATAAGTGAGATTGCTGGTGTAGGTCATAGAATTTTACATGGAGGAGAATTTTACGATAGTTCTGTACTTATTGATGAAGAAGTTTTTGAAAATATTAAATCACTAACTAAACTTGGTCCACTTCATCATCCAGGAGAACTTGCGGGTATTTCGAGTATAACTAAAATTATGCCTAGTGTACCTCAGGTAGCGGTATTTGATACATCTTTTCATCAAACAATGCCTAAAGAAAACTATTTATATGCTGTACCTTATTCTTGGTATACTGAAAATGGTGTAAGAAAATATGGCTTTCATGGAACATCTCATAGATATATAACTGAAAGACTTAAGGGTATTTATGGAGAAAATGTAAATGCAATTATTTGCCATATTGGATCTGGTGCAAGTATATCTTGTATAAAAGGTGGAAAATGCTATGATACCTCAATGGGACTTACTCCTTTAGATGGACTTGTTATGGGAACTAGATGTGGTTCAATAGATCCATCAATTATAGATTATATTAGTAAAGAAAGAGGACTTACTATAGCTGAAATTAATGAAATATTAAATAAAAAAAGTGGTCTTTTAGGTATGTGTGGTAAAAATGACTTTAGAGATGTAACTGCACTTGCGGAAAGTGGAAATGAAAACGCTATAAATGCCATTAAAATAATGGAAAATTCTATTACTAAATATATTGCAAATTATTATCTTGAACTTGATGGAAATGTTAATGCATTAGTATTTACTGCTGGATGCGGTGAAAATGCAAGTAGTTTAAGAAAAGATATTATGGAAAAAATATCTTGTTTAGGTGTTAAATTTGATGAAAATATGAATAACAAAATCGCCGGATTTAAAGATATTCATGAAGGAATTATCTCAGAAGTTGGTTCATCTTTTGACTGTTTAGTAATTCCAACGAATGAAGAATATATGATATTAAATGATACTTATAATATAATTAAAGATAGAAAAAATGTTAGGGTGCTAGAAAAGAAAATTAATGCATAAAATATATCTCGAAGCAAAAGATGCATTAGAGTATATTAAAGAGTCTATTGAAGAATCAAAAATTAAATCAATAGATATAAAAAATGCAAGGTATCATCATAATTCAGATTATCAAAATGCACCCTCAATAGTAAAACATGGTTTATTACCAATTGGAGAGTTACATAGTTTAGGAGTTAAAAACTTCACTGATAAATTTTTGAAATTAAGTGATGATATAACAAGCCATATTAATGGTAATGATGGGATATCTTTGTCTGTTGTTGGCCTTAAAGACCTTTATAAAGATGAAGATGAATATGATCCTTTTGTACCACATAATGTTGATTTTATTATTTCTAATAATGTTAGAGCATATCGAAATACAACTCATTATGGAAATGAATTTATATGTTCTGAACCTATAAATAATAATTTAATTAGAGCTATAGATTTTAGAATTCTTATGCTTATAAATAATCTTCTTGATAATAAACTTACTGGTAATACTGAACAAGTAAAAATGATTCTTGAAAAATATAATGCACTTAAAAAAAGTTTGTGAACAAATGAAAAAAGCAAATTTAGATGCTTATTTAAGAGAGATGTCTATTGAAAAAAGTACTTTAGATTATGAAAAAATGGCATCTAATCCATATTTAAAATTAAAAAAACAAGAGAAGTAATTTTCTTTTTTTTATAGACATTTTTTTAAAAATCTAGTATAATTTTCTATGTAAGAATAGGAAGGTGGATTATGTTTGAAGGAAAAGTTGCTATAGTAACTGGAGGAGCAAGTGGAATTGGCTTTGCCACTGCTAAAAAACTCATTTTAAAAGGAGCTACAGTTGTTATATGTGATATAAATGATAATATTGAAGATATTGCATCATATTTAGGAAATAGATGTTATGGTATTAAATGTGATGTTTCTAAAGAAGATGATGTTAAATTAGTAGTGGAAACTACATTAAAAAATTATCATAAAATTGTTTTTTTAGTGGCTAATGCAGGTATTGGTGGAAGTGCTAATAAACCACATGAACTTTCTTTTGAGGATTATAATAAAGTTATTAGTGTTAATCAAAATGGTATATTTTTATTTAATAAATATGTAATTAGCTCTATGCTAGAAAATGGTGGTGGCGCTATTGTTAATACATCCTCAATGTTTGGAGTAGTGGGAACAAATAGTGCATTTGCATATTCAGTTAGTAAGGGAGCAATAAATAATATGACAAGAAGTTTAGCACTTACTTATGCAAAAGATAATATAAGAGTTAATGCTGTTGCACCAGGTTATGTTGATACACCAATTTTAAAAGATGTTCCAAAAGAATATAAAGATGTAATGGCATCAAGTATTCCAATGGGAAGACTTGGTAAAGATAGTGAAGTAGCAAACCTTATATGTTATTTATTAAGTGATGAAGCATCATTTATAACTGGTGATATAGTAAGTATTGATGGTGGATTTACTGCTGCATAAAAATTTGCTATTTACAAATTGTAATTTATTTGATACTATTAACTTGGACGCGAGAGTATGAATAGGAGTTAGATTTAACTTCTATTTTTTAGTGCAAGGAGGAATTATGTTAAAACTAGAAAATATTACAAAAATTTATGAAGGAAAAAACTTTAAACAAATTGCTTTAAATGATGTAACTTTAGCGTTTCGTAATAATGAATTTGTATCAATATTAGGGCCAAGTGGATCTGGTAAAACAACACTTTTAAATATTATTGGTGGTCTTGATAAATATACTTATGGAAACTTAATTATTGATGGAGTAAGCACAAGAAAGTATAAAGAACGTGATTGGAATAATTATCGAAGTAAAAAAGTAGGTTTTATTTTTCAAAGTTATAATTTAATAAATCATCAAACAGTACTATCTAATGTACTTCTTTCATTAAATATTGCTGGTAAACCTAAAAAAGAAAGTATAAAACTTGCTAAGAAAGTTTTAAAAGATGTAGGACTTGAAAACTATATTAAAAAGAAACCTAAAGAGCTATCCGGAGGCCAAATGCAAAGAGTGGCTATAGCAAGAGCATTAGTCACAAACCCAAATATTATACTATGTGATGAACCTACGGGAGCACTTGATAGCCAAACATCAATTCAAATTATGGAACTTTTAAAGGAAATTTCTAAAGAAAAACTAGTAATAATGGTAACTCATAATGTTACTTTAGCAAATAAGTATTCAGATAGAGTAATTGCTTTAAATGATGGAGTTATTACTTATGATACGAGTCCTTATGAAGTAGAAAATTACTCTTTAAAAAAAATTAAAAACAAAAGAAAAACAATGAATAAATTTACATCTCTTACTTTATCCTTTAATAATTTACTTACAAAAAAATCTAGAACTTTATTAACTTCTTTCGCAGGCTCTATCGGTATAATAGGTATTGCTTTAGTACTTTCTTTATCTAAAGGTACACAAAAATATATTAATAAAATAGAAAAAAATACATTTTCTAAATATCCAATTTCTATTATGGAAAGTTATATTGACTATCAAAATATGTTTGATAAAGAAAAAGAAAGTTGTAAAAATGGTAGCGTTTGCTCTATAAATGATTTAACAAATAATGTAGTTAATGATAATAAAATAAATAGTATATCTAAATTTTCTAATATTTTAAAACAAAATTATGAGAATATTAATAATTATACATTAGATATAAATTATAACTATAATATAGATTTAAATATTTATAAAGATAATAAAATGATAGAAAATTCATCTTTATATTTTAAAGAGTTTTTAAATAATAATAGTCCTTTGTTAAAGGAATATACTTTAATTTATGGAAAACTACCTGAAAAATATAATGAAATTGTTATTGTTACTGATGAAAATGGTAAACTTCCTTTGTCCCTTATGAAAAGTTTATTTATAGATGAAGATATAGATTTAAGTAAAACTATAAATATTTCTTATGAAAAAATAATTGATTCAAAGTTTAAATTAGTATCTGAAACTTCTTATTATATTTATGAAAATGATACTTGGCAGTATATAAAAAATAATCAAGATAAAATAAATGATATTCTTGATAAAAGTATAAATTTAAAAATTACTGGTATTTTAAAATTAAATAAAGATGCTGTTATAAGTGAAAGTGGATTTATTGGTTACTCTAAAAAATTAATTAATTATTTAAATGATGAAGTAAATTCTTCGAATATTAAAAAATCCATTTTGGAAAATAAAGATATTAATCCACTCACAAATAATTTATATGATGAAAATATGACTTATGAAATGCTATTAGATAGTATAAGTATTAACGATAAAAATCCTATAAAAATTGATATTTATCCTAAAGACTATAAAAGTAAAGAAAAAATTGAAAGTATAATTAAAAAATATAATGAAGACAATAGTAATGATAAAGTATATTATACAGATTATTTAAAAGTCTTTTTAAATAGTATAACAAGTTTGATTAAGATGATCACTTACGTTTTAACAGCTTTTATTGGTGTAAGTTTAATAGTTTCATCAATTATGATATCAATAATTACTTATATAAGTGTTTTAGAAAGAACTAAAGAAATAGGTATTTTAAGATCACTTGGTGCAAGTAAAAAAGATATAAAAAATATATTTAAAGCTGAAACTATAATTATTGGTACTATTTCAGGATTTATTGGAGTAGGAGTAACAATTTTATTAAATAAAGCTATTGATAAAGTAATATATAATTTAATGGGAATTCCACATATAACTTATTTACCATGGAATTATATATTTTATTTAATATTAATTAGTATTGTACTTTGTTTAATATCAGGATTAGTGCCTGCGAAAATAGCAAGTAAAAAAGATCCAGTAATATCACTTCGTAGAAAGTAATATAATTATAGTAATGAAAAAGTTAAATATATTACTTTTAATTATTGTTACTATTATGGCTTTGTATGGCATTATTATGATATATTCGGCATCAAGTGTTTGGGCACAATATAAGTTTAATGATGCATTTCATTTTGCAAAATATCAATTTATCTTTTTTATTATAAGTTTTTTATGTATGTTAATTGTTAAAAAAATTGATTATAATTTGTATAAGAAGCATTCAAATAAAATTCTTTTGTTAAGTTTAATTTTATTAATATTAGTTTTAATTCCTGGCATTGGAACACTTAGAAATGGTTCAAGAAGTTGGTTTAAAATAGGACCATTTGGTCTGCAACCTAGTGAAATAGCTAAAGTAAGTTTAATTATTTTCCTTTCGAAATATTTAGAGAAAAATCAAAATAATTTAAGTAATATTAAAAAAAGTATTTTACCAGTGCTTGGAATTATTTTCTTATTCTTTGGACTTATCATGCTAGAACCTGATTTTGGTACAGGAATGGTTATTGTTTTATCACTTATGCTTATTTTATTTATAAGTGGTGTTAAGATAAAATTTTTTGCTTCATTAGGTATATTAGGAATTTTAGGAATAGCAGGACTTATTATTATTGCACCATATCGTCTTAAAAGAATAATATCATTTTTAAATCCATGGTCAGATCCATTAGGTAGTGGTTATCAAATTATTCAATCACTTTATGCTATAGGACCAGCAAGTCTTTTAGGGCTTGGTTTTGGTAAATCTATTCAAAAACAATTTTATCTTCCTGAACCACAAACTGATTTTATATTTGCTATTATTTGTGAGGAATTTGGCCTTGTCGGAGCAATAAGTGTAATAGTTTTATTTATTAGTTTATTTTATATTATTTTAAAAATATCACTAAAACAAAGTAATTTATTTGCTAAATATTTATCATTTGGGCTTGGTATGCAAATAATACTTCAAGGGGCTCTTAATTTATGTGTAGTCACCTCACTTATACCAGTTACTGGAGTAACACTTCCATTTTTCTCTTATGGTGGAAGTTCACTACTTGTTAGTATGATAAGTGTTGGAATAATCCTTAATATCTGTGGGAGTTAATAATTTTTGTTTAGTTAAATATAAAAAATAATTTGAAAAACTCAAATTATTTTTTTAATGTTCTTATAAAAGTATCACTCTCATTTGGCACAATTAATTTTGATTCTATTGCATCAAGATAATCTAAATGAGTATATAAATCTAGTGAAATAATATTCTTATAATCCTCAATAGTCTTTTCTTTATTAATTTGATACTTATCATATAATTCTAAAGCATATAGTGAACTTATTACATATTTTGCAACATCTTCATACGAAGAACTATATACTTTCCTTAATTCATCTTTAGTAATATTTTTATTTTGATATAACAATTTAAAAAAATGATTATCGATATTTTTAATTTGTTCTACATGTATAAATCTATTAATATTATATTTAAAATATAAATCTTTTGTTTCATTAATTAAGTTTTCTATTATTATTTTTTTTACTTCATTAATATCATCTTTATTAAAACCATTATTTACTAGATAATCACAAAGTATAAGTTCTAAGAAAATACTTTCTATTTCTTCGAAGTGTGTTCTTGCTTCATTATTATATAGTTTTGGATTTTTTTTCATATTTAATGCATGCCCATATTCATGTACTAGAGTAAATATATCTTCAATAGTTTTTGATCTAGTCATTTTTATTTTAATATTATCATTATTAAGATATGTTATACCAACAAAGTCTTTAATTGGATTATTTGCTGCAAATATAATATTTTTATCTTTATTAATAAATAAACTAATAAAATTACTAAAAAGTTCATCATCTAATTGTTTAAAAAATTCATATACTGTTTCAAATAATAATTTTGCGTTTACTCTTTGATTAAAAAACTCTAATTGATATGAATTATAATTATTTTCTTTTAAAAAAGTACTTAAAAATTCTTCATAATAAAGTGAGTTTTCAACTTTAATATTATCTAAATATATTTTATTTCTTAAAAAGAACTTAGAAATGTGTTTATCATTTTCATTATCTTTTTTTTCAACTATATTAATATTATTCATTGTCATCTTTCTTTCTAATTAATTTTCTAACATTTTCTCCGTAACTTATTGGAATACCTATATTTTCTAAATATTCTTTAGATTTATTATTTTTACATAAAATTTTTTTGTAAAGGTAAAATGCTTTTTCAGGGTCAGTTAAATAAATGTCATAAAGCCCATAAGCATACAAATCGCTTATTGCATAACTTGCTTGATATGTAAATGGATTAGAATAAATATATTTTAAGTACATATGAAACTGTTCATAATTAAGTTTATCTTTATTTTCTAAATTTTGAAATAATTTTTTATATAATAGGTTATCATATGGAAAAATATTTTCTTCCTTCATAAAATCATATATTTGGTATTTTAACAAAGTTTGATCACTTGTGTTTTGATTTGTAACACAGTACATATTAATTAATTTTGCTGTCTCATCTTCATTAATAATTTTCATTAAGTAACGACATGATAATAGTTCTAAAAACTTACTTTCAATTTCTCTATAATAGTGAATTCTATCTTTTTCAGTGTTAGAAATCATTGATAATGCGTGTCCATATTCGTGAACAAGAGTATATACGTCTTCAATAGTATTTTTTTGATTAACAGTGATATATATATTTCCCTTTTTTATACTAGTGAAACCTTCTATATCCTTTAAATCTTTTTTAGTGAATATTACGTTATTGCTTCTTACTTTAAACATACTTAAAAACTTTTTGAATATTTCTTTATCAAGAGTAGCAAAAAAATCATGAGTAAGCATAAAAACATTTTCTTTAGAGTATTTTTTAGAAAACTTTGGAATTGTAATATCATCTTCTATACTACTATTAAAAATGTGTTCTTCAAAAGGTAATGCACTTGTTTCTATTTCGATATTATCCCAAGCAATATAATCTTTAGTATTTAATTTTATGTCTCCATATTTTGATTTCATTGTATCTCCTTTACATAGGTAATGTCTATTATATCAAAATTATTTGCAAATGCAATATAGTAAATGCTATAATATAATATATAAATTATAAAATGTGAAAGGAGTTAATTTTTGTAATAGCGCATGGCCTACTTAGGTGACGAGGACTTACATTGTCGATTTATCAGCGGATGTGTAAGCGGAGAAGTTTTACTTCGTAAAATACTTTAAAAAAATAAAATCAAAATTATAACAAAGAGGTATTTAATAAAACAAGAAAGGAATTTTTATGTGTGGAATTGTAGGTTACAAAGGTAATCAAAATAGCATTCCTGTTTTATTAAATGGCTTAAAATCTTTAGAATATAGAGGCTATGATTCAGCAGGACTTGCTTATATAAATGGGGGTAAAATTATTATTAAAAAAGCTATAGGAAGGGTTAAAAATCTTGAAAATTTAGTTACTAGTGATGACTTTGGGAGTATTGGTATTGCTCATACAAGATGGGCAACTCATGGGGGAGTAACTGATAAAAATGCTCATCCTCATAAACAAGGTAAAATAACTTTAGTACATAATGGTATTATTGAAAATTATAAAGAATTAAGTGAAAAGATTGATACAAAATTATTAAGTGAAACTGATACAGAAATATTATGTGCTTATATAAATAAGTTATATAATGAAAATCATGATATGCTTAAAACTTTAGCAAAACTTAAAACTGATATAAAGGGAAGTTATGCACTAGCAATAATTAATGAAGATGAACCAGATACTTTATATGGGGTTCGTAAAAATATACCTTTAATACTTGCTAAAAACGATAACGAATATTTTTTAGTATCTGATATGACTGCAGCACTTAAATATACAAATAAATTTTATTTGCTTGAAAATGATGAAATAGTTAAAATTTCTGATAAAGAATATATTTATGATAGTAATCTTAATCTATTAAAGAAAGAACTATTAACTTTTGAGGGAACAAGTAATGATGTTATGCTTAATGGATATCCTCATTTTATGTTAAAGGAAATTCATGAAGAACCAATGGTTATTAATAATATTTTATCTTATTATTTAACTGATGGTAAGTTTAATGAAAATATGCCTGAATTTAAAAAATATAAAAATATTTATTTTGTAGGATGTGGAAGTGCAAGCTATACAGCAGATATTGCTAAAAAAGTATTTGAAAATTATGCAAATATTAAATGTGAAGTATTTTTAGCAAGTGAATTTAGATATCAAAAACATTTTTATGATAAAGATACATTAGTTGTATTTATTTCTCAGTCAGGAGAAACTGCAGACACTTTAGAGGCTCTTAGAATTACTAAAAGTGATGCTGTAGATACATTAGCAATTGTTAATGTAGTGGGTTCTTCGATTGCTAGAGAAGCAAGTAAAGTATTATACATTAAAGCAGGAACAGAAATAGCTGTTGCCACGACAAAAGCATTTACAGCCCAGTATTTACTTCTTACACTTATTGCTCTTAAAATGGCTGGTATAAATGATTTAAGCAAGTTTTATAAAATAAATGAAGCATTAGAAACTGTATTTGCTATAGACTTTCAAAAATATGCAGAAAAAATATATACTAAAAAAGATGCATTCTTTATTGGTAGGGGAATAGATTATGGTTTATGTGAAGAGGGAAGTCTTAAGCTAAAGGAAATAAGTTATATAAACTCATCAGCGTTTGCTTCTGGAGAACTTAAACATGGTACTATATCATTAATTGAAAAAGATACTCCAGTTATGGGAATAATAACTGACGAAAATCTTGCTTTAAAAACAATTAGTAATATAAAAGAGGTTCATGCAAGGGGAGCATATAGTTTATTTATTACAAGTTTAGATATTGATGGCGATTTTTATGATGATAAAATTAAAGTGCCTCATATAAATAATTATATAGATCCTATTTTGATTGTGGCAAGCCTGCAACTTCTTGCATATAATGTTGCTCTTTTAAAAGGTGAGGATATAGATAAACCAAGAAATTTAGCTAAAAGTGTTACTGTGGAATAAAGTAGCACTTTTTTCATATTATTAATTATGGATTTAATTATTAGTTTTTTATTTGTTTCTATTATTGGCACGCTTTTTCATTTTACATACGATTATTTTAATCATAATAAAGTTGTATCTATTTTTTCGGCAGTTAATGAAAGTACATGGGAACATATTAAAATGGGACTTTCATCTGCTCTATTATTTAGTATTTTTGATGGATTTAAATATGGTAAAATTGGTACATATTTTTTTGCTAAATCAATTAGTTTACTTATGATAATCTTGATTATACCCATACTTTTTTATGGTTTTAAATTACTTTTTAAACGAAGTTTTCTTATTATAGATATCTTAATATTTTATATTGCTATATTTACTAGTTCTTATTTATTTTTCTATATAATCAGAAATATTAAAGAAATATATATTTTAAATTATATTGGTTGCATTATGTTATTTATTATATTTAGTTTATATTTACTTCTTACAATTATGCCACTTAAAAATGAATTATTTTTAGATCCTATTACTAAAAAATATGGGTTAGATAGTAAAAAATAGTTTATGAATATTAATTTTTATGATAAACTATTGTTATGAAGAAAGTATTTTTTATTATTAATATTATTTTAAGTATTATATCATTTTTATATGGAATATCTATTTTAAATGTAAATTCTGGTACTCTTTTTTACTTAATTTGGTTTTTAATTAGTGCATTTTTTATTATTATAGATTTACTTATTTATTTTAAAGTATTTGAAAAATATAAAGTTTTTAAAAAAATTTTTATCTGGGTATGTTCTATTGGAATTTGTATATTTTTAGTTATTCTTAGTTTGATTATAAGTAAAATGAATGTAAAAGTAGTAAAAAACTTGGATTATATTATTGTTTTAGGTGCTCAAGTTAAAGAAAGTGGCCCTAGTGTAGTTTTAAGATATCGACTTGATAGAGCAGTAAGCTATTTAAAAGAAAATGATAATACTTTAGTAATAGTTTCTGGTGGGAAAGGCATAAATGAACCTGCTACCGAAGCAAGTGTTATGAAAGAATATCTAATTAATGAAGGTATTAATGAAGAAAGAATTATTATTGAGGATAAAAGTAATACTACTAAAGAAAACTTAATTAACTCTAAAAAAATAACCCGTGATAATAAATCTATAGGAATAGTTACAAATAATTTTCATATGTATAGAGCTCTTTTGATAGGAAAGAAGTATAAAGTTAATGCTGTAGGTATCCCTTCGAAATCTAATAGTTATTACCTTCCTAACAACCTTTTAAGGGAAGTATTTGCATATATAAAGTTTATTATATTAGGGTAATTGAATTTACTCTTTTTTTATGGTACAATAATTTCACTTTATGGGGGTAATTATGAATTATCAAAAATTTATGGAACTTGTTCCAAAAGAAACAAAAGATTTTGTATTTACAGTATTAGATCGTCTAAATTTTTATGAGAATGCTTCTATTTTTGTTAAAATCAAAGGTTTAGATGGTTATTATAAGAAAAACTTCATTACAGGTGATGAAATTAAAATATTATCTATAATGATTAAAATATTAAATACTACAGTATATAGTTCTTATTCAAAAGGCTTTTTAACAAGGGACATATATTATCAAAATTTTAATGATATAGAAAATGAACTTGGTAATATAGAAGTATTTCAATTTGAAAAAGGTTCAAGTGAAGCAACGCTTTATAAGAAATATATTGACTACTTTTCCTTTTTAGACAAAGAAATAGATTATTTAACTCTTTCACCATTAAGAATATTTAATAGAGCTTTAACAAAGATTTATAATGAAACAAAAAATATAGAATTGTACTTAATATCATTGCAAAAAGCATTAGAAATACTTCCAAATAATACTAAAATAATTGAAATTGAAAAGAAGTATTTAAGTGAAATAAGAAATAATTTATATGAAAAGGCAAGTATTGATGTTATTAAAGTCGTAGAAAACGCCTCTATAATATTTCAAAAAGCAAAAGACAACTTTAGTGACTATAATGACTTATCAAGTATTACAATTTTAATGTCTATGCTTTTGACTAGTTCTTGTAAAGAGATTCAAAGTAAACTTTCCACTTATGAATTTGATATTGTAAATAAAGAAAAATATAGCACTTTTATAGAAAATGAAAAGGTAGATTATATACTAGTAAAATATTATTTTGAAAAATATTTAAAATTTAAAAATGTAAATGAGCTATTTTTAGCATTATTTAATAGAAATGTAACTAACTCAGTGGAGGTTGAAAAAATATTTTTAAATGCAGGGCTAACTAAAGAAAAAGCTAAAAGTATTTTGCTCACTCCCTCAAAAAAGGAAATTATTACAGAATTTTATGCTGATACTGTTCCAAAAGAAAAAGGTGATTATCAATTGATATGCTCTATGTATAATAGCGTTAATACTCATAATAAAAGGCTTTATCCTAATGATAATATGTATTTAACCCTTATTGCTTTTGATTATCAAAATAATGGCAAACTATCAAAATATTTTTTAGAAAATGGTATTACTTTAGATATGATTTTAGCAAAATATAATTTAGAATTAAGTGACTCTCAATATATAGACTATCAAACATATTTAAATAAAGTGTTAATAGGTTATAAAGATGCAAAAGATAAATTAAAATTTATGGCAAGTAGTAAATTTGTAATTGATTTATTTAATACATTTGCTAAAAATAAAACCAATAATTTAGATAGTGATATTAATAATTACTATAAACTTATTGAAATAAAAGAAACTGAGGCATCTTATGAAAGAATTTATAAAGGTAAAGATAAAATATATATAGATTTTTTAAATACCTCTTATGAAATATATGATAAGTTAAGAAATCTTGATGTAGTAAATAGTATCTTATCACAAACTGATTTAAAAGTACTATCAATATTGATTACATTAGAACTTATTACATTATATATACCAACGATTGATACTATAAAAAATACCGTTTTAAATGAAAATATCATTAATGAGGCCTTAGGTGATGTTTATAATGTTAATTTTAGTTTATATAGTGAGGTAGAAAACCTAATTAATATAAATATTTCTAATGGAAATGAAAGCACAACTTTAAAGCAAAAAATTAATGATATTAATCACCCTGTTGAGGTAGAAAAAGTATTTGGTTCATATTTAGATGATGATTTATTAAATACTTTATATAAACTTTTTGAGGTAGAAAAAGATAATAGTTTAATTTTGAAAAAATTATTTATGGGTAAAACTATAGATGAAATTAAAAGTAATATTGATAATGAGGTTATTAGGGTAGCAACTAAGAAAAAATATGATGAATATCAAAAATTATTATGTATGCCAAATGATAATGCTTGCGATTCTACAAAACAACTCCTTAATAAACTTTGTATGATCAATTTAACTGATATAAAAGCAAATATTTTATATGAATTTGTAGCTATGAATTTTGATAATAATACACTTGATTTTTATCAAGAGGCTTTAGAAAGATATGGAATTACTAAAGAAATTTTATCAGAAAAATTTGGATTTATTAATTGCAAACTTGCTTATAATGAAATTAATTTAGAAAATTTCGTGGCTTTAGAGGACTACTTCACAACCCAAAATAATGGTCATAAATATAAAAATAGTATTCAAAATATATTAATTAATTTAATTGCAGACGGTTATTTTGATGAATTAATTACGAATAAAAAGGCACTTTTATATGAACTTAAAGAAACTAAAAAATATATACCATCACTTAGTGAAACTATTGAAAACTTGCAAAGCATTCCAATTGAGGAAGTTAATATTGATAGTTTAAGTGAAATTATGAAATTTGGTGATGCCTTAAACGGAGAATATGAACTTGTTACAAGTGAGGAAAGAAAAGCCCTTGAAAGCGATAGTAGCGCATTATCAATTCAAACTATAAATGATTTATTATCAAAGAAAAACAAACGCAAAAAGGGATTCTGGGCATCATTATTTGAGCCTTATGAAGAAGAAAAAACTATTTCTGATGTTTCCACTTTAAAAGAGGCAATTAATAAAAATATAACGATATTATCTAGGGAACTTTTAACATTTGATTTAGTAAGAAAATATATATCAGTTTATTTTGCTAAAAATCTTGAATATGTTAATAAATCTAGTGAAGCACTTGCTTTATTAAATGAAAGGCTTAGTAAGTTAAATCCTAAAGATACTTTTGAATATGCTTCCTTTTTAGAGGTAAATTCAATGAAAACTATTATGACAGAAAAAAATAAAAGATTTAATGTTACAAGCTCGCTTTTAAATCAAGAATTATATAAAATTAATGCCGCAATTGTTAATCATTTTATTACAATAAATGCTTTAGAAATGGCAAGAGATGACTTAATACCTTTAATAGGTAGTGAAGTAATAATTGGTACGGGATTTATATCAAATAATAATGCTATGCAAATTACAAATGATGTAATTGGTCTTTTTCAAGCAATACTTGCACAAAATGTTGAACAAACTAAAATTATGCTTGAAAGACTTAATAATATGCCAAACATTGATGTTACAAAATTAAATGCTAATGTAAATGGTTATATTGAAATGCTTGAGGAAAAAAATAGAAGTTTAGAAATGTAAAGTCTAAACTTTTTTAATTTGTAGGTTTAAATTTATAATGATTTATGTTATACTACTTGTAGTTATTCAGGAGGTTATAATGAACGAATTTTATTCAAAAACAGAAGATTGTTATCTATTAGCAGGGAAACTAAAAAAAGAGTTAGAAAACAAAATTTAATTTTGGGGTTCTACATATCAAGAAGTTCCCAGTGGAAAGTATTTATCTTCTTATAGAAGAAACAATGGAGAATACATGTTTAATGGACAATACATTCCTTTTTATTTTAAATTTTCAGAGAATGAATTTTTAAGAATAGGTGTAGGCTCTAACTATCGTGGTAGTTCAATTGGAGAGAAAATGGCTGCATTAAGTGACTTTTATTCAATATTAAGTAAAGAATATGGAGATCCAACTGTATTTTATACTATTAAAGGTGATGATAAAGAGTTCTTAACTTTACAGTGGGCATTTATTAATAAAGAAGAAGATATAGTAAAATTTCAAAATGGAACATATTTTGATGATGCTGAAATTGATAAATTAATTGTGATAGGTAAAAATAAAGAAAATATTGAAAGTTACAGTTTCAATGACACAACTAGAAACTTTATTTCTAGGCAAGTTGGTTTACCATTTGAATTAATATATTTAATAGACGAAGATATTGAAAATTTTGTTAAACATAAAACAGGTAAAGAAATTACAATCACTCAAAATGCAAAAATAGACTGTGTTCCCGTTACATCATTAGAAAGAACATTGAAAAAATAGAAGTTTAGAAATGTAAAGTCTAAACTTTTTTTAATATTTAATTGAAAAAATGTATAAAATATAATATACTTAATTTAGATAGGAGGACAAAATGAATATAGTGTTAATTGTTATTATAGTTTTAGTTGTAATAATTGCTTTATACGTAATTAATACAAGAAATGCATTAGTAGTTTTAAGAAACAAGGTTAAAGACCAATTAAGCCAAATTGATGTTCAACTTAAAAGAAGATTTGATTTAATACCTAATTTAGTAGAAACTGTAAAAGGATATGCTAAACATGAAAAATCTACTTTAGAGGATGTTGTCAAAGCTAGAAATACATATTTATCTGCTTCGACTCCTGAAGATCAATTAAAAGCAGATGAACAGCTTACTGCTGCAGTTAATAAACTTTTTGCTTTAGCGGAAAGTTATCCTGATTTAAAAGCAAATGAAAATTTCTTATCACTTCAGAAAGAACTTACTACATGTGAAGAAAAAATTACTTATGCTAGACAATTTTATAATGATTCAGTACTTTCTTACAATAACAAGATTGAACTTTTTCCTAGTAGTATAATTGCTAGTATGTTCCATTTTGAAAAAGAGAAATTTTTTGAGGCAAGTGCTGACGAAAGAAAAAATGTACAAGTAAAATTCTAGGCATTGTAAAATGCCTTTTTTAATAGGAAGGTTTATGAGAAAAAGAAATTTATTATTATTTATTATTTTAATGTTATTTCCAGTTTTAGTATTTGCTAAAAATGATATTTATTCAAAAAATGCCGATATTTATATTAATAAAGATGGTAGTGCAAATGTTACTGAAACTTGGGATGTAAAAGGGCAGGATGGTACAGAGTGGTATATACCCCTTACTAATCTTGGTCAAAGTGAAATTTTAAACTACACTGTTTCAATGGATGGTAATGATTTAAAATTTAAAAGTTGGAACATTGATGAAAGTATAAGTCAAAAAGCAGGTTATTATGGAATAAATTATGTAAATAATGGTATGGAGTTATGCTTTGGTAAAACAGATTATAAAAGGCATACTTTTGTAATTAAATATACTATTACAAATTTTGTATTTACCACAAGTGATGCTGATGTTATCTCTTGGCGTATATTTGAATATCAAAATAGTTCAACAAATTGGGAAAACTTTACAGTTAATATAAAAAGTTTTTATTCATTTCCTGATACTTTAGATGTATGGGGATATGGATACAAAGGTTATGCCTATGTAAAAGATGGAATGATTCAAATGTCTAATGAAGGAGATATGGGTACAAACTATGTTGTACTTCAGGCAAAGTTTCCAAAAGGTACTTTTGAAAACCTAGTTACATATTCACAATTTGATAGCTTTGATGATGTAAAAGATATGAATGATGAAGGAAAATTTGAATATGATTATGATTTAGATAATGAGTATTCAAATTTAAGTACATTAGGAAAAATATGGTATATTATAAAAAATATTATTTCTACAGTATTTCCATTTGCATTATTTGTTTGGATTGCTGTAATGTGTACTAAACCTGAATTTGGTTACAAAGACAATAAAAAAATTGATAAGAATAATACGCCAATGTTTAGAGATATTCCTTGTAATAAAGATATTTATTATGCAAATACACTTATTTATTTAAATAAATTTGGTTATAAAGAAGGAAATATAATTGGGGCAATCATTCTTAAATGGATCAAAGAAGATAAAGTTAGATATATTAAACGTAATGATGGTACTAAAAAAGAAGAAAGTGTATTAGATTTAACTAGTAAGCCTGAGTTTACTGAAAAAGTTGAACAAGAATTATTTGACATTATGTATAAAGCTTCAGAAGATGGATATCTTGAAAGTAAAGAACTTGAAAAGTATTGCAAAAATCATTATTCAAAGTTCTTTAGTATATTTACAAGACAAGTTAATGAGAAAATAAATTCTTTAGAAGCTGAAGGTAAAATTTATAAAAAGATTAATAAAAAAGATACTAAAGCAAAGAAGATTATGGATGAATCAATTTATGAAGATAGTCAAAGACTATTTGGTTTAAAACTATTCTTTAATGAATTTGCTAAAATGAACACAAAAGAAACTTTAGAGGTTAAAATATGGGATGAATACTTAATGTTTGCTTATCTATTTGGTATGGCCGATAAAGTATCTAAACAACTTAAAAATTTATATCCAGAATATATTGAACAAGAACTTGAAAGAAATAATTTAGATTTAAATACTTTAGTTTTAATTAATAGTATGACAACTCGTTCAGTAAATGCTGCAAGTGCCGCAAGAAGTGCTGCACAAAGTTACTCATCTGGTGGCGGTGGATTTTCCTCAGGAGGCGGAGGAGGAGGCTCCTTTGGTGGAGGCGGATCTTCTGGAGGTGGAGGAAGTAGATAATACTTTTTTCATAGAAAATGCAAGAAATTGCATTTTTTTTATTTATTTTTTTTTAAAATGTGGTATACTTAATTTATGTGAGTTATTAAATTATAATTCAATGGGCTGTTAGCTCAGTTGGTAGAGCAACTGACTCTTAATCAGTGGGTCTAGGGTTCGAATCCCTAACAGCCCACCATTGAAAAAATAAAATCTAACAATATTTTGAATTTGCTAGATTTTTTTTGTTATAAAATAAAAAAACTGATATTAACTATCAGATTTAGCATCTAAAAAGTAAATAGGTCTTCCTTCTTTTTGATATTGTTTTTCATAATTTGTCATTATATTAGGAATATTTCTTTCATCTTTATGTAAGTCAAGTGAAACAGTATTAAAAATATACCAATAATTAGATAAACTTTCAAGAGAATAAGCAAAGAAACCTTTGTTATCAGTTTTTAAAATAATGTGTTTATGTTTAGTAAAGATTTTATCATATATTCTTAAATAACTTTCATGAGTAAATCTTCTTTTTTCATCTTGTTTTTTTGGCCAAGGATCACAAAATGTTAAATATATAGTATCAATTTCTCTTTGAAAAATATTACCAATTTCTTTAGCATCTATATTGATTAATTTAAGATTATTAAGGTTTAAATTTGATAATCTATTTACAGCCATAACCATCTGTGAATCTACAATTTCAAGACCAATATAATTAATATTTGGATGAGCTTTAGCCATATCAATAATAAAATCACCACGTCCCATACCAAGTTCTAAACAAATAGGATTACTATTATTAAATAATTCATGCCATCTTTTTTGATATTCATATGGATTTTTAACTAAATATTTACTAGAACCAACTATTAAATCTGCGTTTTTAATTTTTTTATATTGCATTTCTTCACTTCCTAAAATAATTATAATAAAAAAAGGCTAAATAAGCAAGTTTTTAGTTGCATGCTTTCTTTTTATATGATAAATTATTTTTGAGGTCATATTATGTATTATTTAGCATATGGAAGTAATTTAAATTTAAGTGAAATGAAAGAAAAATGTCCATTTTACAAAGTAATTGGTAGAATGTTTTTATATAATTATACTTTATCTTTTAAAGGTGAAGAACCTGGATTTTTAACTATAGAACCAAAAGAGGGTAGTGTAGTACCAATTGGTATCTTTAAAGTAAATAAATTGTTTATTAAAAATCTTGATATATATGAAGATTATCCACATTTATATAATAAAAAGGAAATTGAATTTGAATTATATGGCAAAGTAGTTAAAGGCTTAATCTATATAATGAATGATGATTTTGATTATGCAATGCCCAATGATTATTATTTTAATTGTTGTAAAGTAGGGTACAATGACTTTAATTTTGATGATTTTTATCTAAAAGAAGCTCTAGATTATACCTCAAATAAGATAAAAACTAACGAAAAAACGAGAAATTTGTATTTATAACAAATTTTTGATAAAAAATAGTTGCATTTATTAAAAAAATAAGGTACAATTAATTAGTACGAAAAAGAAGTGGGCTTGTAGCTCAGCTGGTTAGAGCGCACGCCTGATAAGCGTGAGGTCGGAGGTTCAAGTCCCCCCAGGCCCACCATTTTTTGGCCCGTTGGTGAAGTGGCTTAACACACTGCCCTTTCACGGCAGCATTCATGGGTTCGAATCCCGTACGGGTCACCATTAAGTTAATAATTGTCCGTATTTTCGGGCTTTTTTTATGCTAAAAATTACCCATATTTTATATATTTTCCATATTTCCCATATATTTCGCGGTAAAACGGCGGTAATTTTTTGTGTTAAGCCTTAGACTTGAACCTTAATACCTCATGCTTATCATCGGACTTTGTCGCATAAAAAAAATCTAGGATATCCTAGAATATTTTTTTATATAATGGCGGAGCAGGAGAGATTTGAACTCTCGCGCCAGTTACCCGACCTACACCCTTAGCAGGGGCGCCTCTTCAGCCTCTTGAGTACTACTCCAAACCAAGTTACTTATACATTTTACTATATAAATAACCACTTTGTCAATTAACTTAATGAAGTTTTTACATTTTCTATGAAAGAAGTCATTGTACTGAAATAATCATCATCCATAGATAAAGTCATTAGATTAACATCAATTAATTTAGCATTATTATTAACTAACTCTTTTATTTTTTCATTTTCTTTATCATTTTCTGTACATAAGATATATGTATATTTTTTATTTTTAAATTTAGATTTTATATTATTGTATTTATTTTCTTTTAAATTGTCAGCATCATCAAGACTAATTACATCAAATCCATAACTTTTAAGAAAGTTAAATACTTTACTACTTGCAACAATTGTATATTTCCCATTAGATTGTGCTTCATTTGCTATACTTCTTAAGTTTGCATCCATAAGAGATATTTTTTCCTCGAAATCAGCATAATTTTTATTAACCTCTTCGATAATATATTTACTTGTTAAATAATTTGTAAGATTCTCTTTAATATTTTTAGCAAGCATTAAATAATTTTTAGGGCTTAGCCAAAGTTCAGCAGGATCATTTTCATAAGACAATCCATAAGAAACATCAATTATCAAAAGATTTTTATTTTTATTTAATAAAGTCTTAGCAATTTCTTTTTCTTTAGTTAAACCATTATAAACAAAAAGGTTGGCATTTGCATAATTTGTAATTTGTTTTCCTGTTAGTTTATAAGTGTTTAAATCACAATCTTTTGGGTAGATACTACTTATTTCTCCGTAATCATTATATAAATACTTTACTAAATAATTTACTGGGTAAACCGTAGTATAAATAGTTGCACCTTCGAGGTCATCTTTTTTAATTGAACACGAAGATAATATTAATGTAAATAAGGTTAGCAAGCAAAATGTTTTAAATAATTTTAATTTCATTTAAATTTTCCTTTCATGGAACTGGATCATATCCACATTTTCCATTTGGACGACATCTTTTCAACCTTTTAAAGCCAAGTTTTAAACCTTTAATTACGCCATACTTATAAATGGATTCAATCATATATTCGCTACATGTTGGAGTAAACCTACACATTTTATGTGATATATTTGGAATAATTTGATAACCTCTTATTAAATATATTATAATCATTTTCATATTTCGTCCATACTTAGTATTATACTATATATTTTTAAAATTTACAATTACCTAATAATATGTTATACTTACTAAGGAAAGTAATAGGTGAGTATATGAATTTCTTAGAAAAATATAACATTAAAATTAATAATACATTGTTATTATCAGAAGCACTAACTCATTCTTCTTATGCGTATGAAAATAATATAAATTCATATGAAAAACTAGAGTTTTTAGGAGATGCAGTATTAAGTGTAATAGTAAGTGAGTATTTATATAATAAACATAATTTAAAAGAGGGTCAAATGACTAAAATTAGGGCTAGTTATGTGTGTGAAGATGCTTTAAATGTTTATGCTAAAGAAGTGGGTTATGCTGACTTAATTAAAGTTGGCAATGGGCTTCATGGTAAAGCAAATGAAACAATAATTGCAGATGTTTTTGAAGCTATTTTAGCGGTTATTTATATTGATCAAGGATTTGAAACTTGTAAAAGATATATTTATGCTGTTGTTATACCTCACATTCAAAGAAATGAACAGTTCTTTGCTGATTATAAAACTGCTTTTCAAGAGGTTGTTCAAACAAGTCAAAGGTCAGTAATTTATGAAGTAGAAAGCATTACTGATGAAGAAGGAAAACCTTTATTTAAAGCTTATGCTATTGTAGATGGTTTAACACTAGGAAGTGGAACTGGTAAATCTAAAAAAGAAGCAGAACAAATGGCAGCAAAAGATGCCTTAAGGAAAAGTGCAAGGTAGATTATGTATATAAAAAGTATTAAAATGCAAGGGTTTAAATCCTTTGCTGATAAAACAGAACTTGATTTTGATAAAAATATATGTGCAATAGTTGGCCCAAACGGAAGCGGTAAAAGTAATGTTGTTGATGCTCTTTTATGGGTTTTAGGAGAGCAAAGTGTCAAAACTTTACGTGGTGATGACAAAATGAGCGATATCATTTTTAGTGGTTCTAAATCAAGAGAAGGTTTAACTAAAGCAAGTGTAAGTATTTTATTTGATAATGAAGATCATACTTTACCATCAGAGTTTGGTGAAGTTGAAATAAAAAGAACTATTTATAAAACTGGCGAAAATGAATATTTTATAAATAACTCGAGAGTAAGACTTAAGGATATTACTGACCTTATACTTGATGTATCATCAAAGTTCAATATAATTACACAAGGAAATATTAATGCTTTAGTAGATAATAAATCTTCAGAAAGAAGAGTACTTTTTGAAAATGCCGCTGGAGTATTAAAATATAAAAAAAGAAAAGAAGAAACTTTAAAAAAACTTGATAATACCAAAGAAAATATTACAAGATTAAACTTAATAATCAAGGAAGTTATGTCTTCATTAAAGCCATTAGAAAAACAAAAAAAAGAGGCCGAAAAATATATCAAAATAAAGGATAATCTTGAAAATATTGAAGTTTCTTTAATCGCAAGTGATATTACAAATATTAAAGAAAGATATGAAAATATTAAATTAGAAAATAGCAAATTAAAAAAAGAGCAAGAAGTAAATGTTTTTCTGCATCCTGAGGAACTTGAAAAACTTAAATTGATTCTTTTACAAATGGATGAAGAAATAACCAAATCAAATGAACAAATTATTCAAATTAATGATGATATATCAAGACTTCAAAGTCAAAAACAAATTAATTTAGAAAGAGTAAAATTAAGTGTAAACGAAAGTGCTATTAATGAAAACCTACTTAGACTTAAGGAAGAAAAACTATCTATTGAAAAAAATATTGCTGTCCTTGATAGTGAAATAAAATCTTTAAAGGATGAATACAATATTTTAATTAAGGAATATAATGATAAAAATAATACTCAATTAAAGGAAAAAATTAAAATAACTACTTTAAAAAGTGATTACAATGTTAAATCTAAAGAATTATTTGACTTAGAAAATAAAATTAATATTGCTAAAAGTAATATTGAAAATAATTCTTTTTTACCTAAAAGTATTGCAGCAGTTTTAAATTCAAAAGCACTAAGTGGAATATGTGACCGTATTGAAAACTTAATCGAAGTAAATGTTGCCCATAAAATAGCCATTTCATCTTCTTTAGGTGCCGCTAAAAACTTTATAGTAACAACTGACTTTGATAGTGCAAAAAGAGCTATTAAGTACCTTAAAAACTTCGATTTAGGAAGATGTACATTCTTTCCTCTTGATACTATAAAATCACGTTATATTGATAATATAACATTAAATAGTATTAAAGATTTAACTGGTTTCATAGGAATTGCATCTGATCTTGTAAGTTATGATAAAAAATATAAAAATATTATTGAAAATCAACTTGGTAATGTTATTATTGTAGACAGTCTTGATGATGCAAATAAAATTGGTAAAAAGACTGATTATAAATATAAAATTGTCTCTTTAGAGGGTGATATTTTATATTCAGGTGGAGCAGTAAGTGGTGGTAGAGTAAATACAAATAATGATGACAAATTAAACCTTTTACACATGCAAAATGAATATAATGATAAAAAAGGATTACTACAAAGTATATCTGTTACTTTAGATAATGCTAATGATAAATATGAAGAACTTGAGAAAGAAATTAGTGAAATTAATTATAAATTAACTGAGAAAAGAGTTTTAATTGAAAATAAAGAAAGAGTTTTATCGGAAACAAAAGATAAACTAACATACACGGAAAGTAATATTGATGGTTTTAAAAACCTTAATAATAACACATTGAATGATAAAATCGAAGAAATATTATATACACTTAATAGTAAATCTAAAGAAAAAGAGATACTTGAAAATAATTTAATTTCTTTGAAATCTAGAAAATTTGATTTAAATAATAAAATCGAAGATTTGGAAAGAAAGATTAATGAAGTAAATAGTAAATATAATAGAAATGAAAGCTTAATTAAAAATAATGAAATTGAAATCGGTAAGTTAGAGGTAAAAATGGACTCACTTCTTGAAAATCTTCAAAATGAGTATAATATGACTTATGAAAATGCCTTAAAATCATATGAACTTACTATGGATCCTGAAGAGGCTCGGGAAATTGTAATTAAATATAAAAATGATTTAAAAGGACTTACAAATATTAATACAGGAAGTATTTCTGAATATGATAGATTAAGTAAAAGATATGATTTTTTAGCGAGTCAAAAAGATGATTTAGAGTCATCCTCAAAAGAACTTTATAATATTATTGATGAAATGGATGATATTATGAAAAAACGCTTTAAAGAGACTTTTGATAAAATATCTACTGAATTTTCTATTGTATTTAGAAAAATGTTCAAAGGTGGAAATGGTGTTTTAAAATTAATCGATGAAAATGATTTACTTAATACTGGAATCTCTATTTTAGCGGTTCCGCCTGGAAAAAAACTTAATTCAACATCAATGCTTTCCGGAGGAGAAAAAGCGCTTACTGCAATATGTCTTATATTTGCAATACTTAATGTTAAACCAGCCCCATTTATTGTTTTAGATGAGGTCGAGGCACCACTTGATGAAGAAAATGTATCAATGTTTGGTGATTATTTAAAGAGTATGCAAAATATTAGTCAATTTATATTAATTACTCATAAAAAGAAAATGATGGAATATGCAAGTAACTTATATGGTGTAACAATGCAAGAGAGTGGAGTATCTAAGCTAGTAAGCGTAAAACTAGAAAATAATGTAGAATAACATTAAAATAGGTTTACAAATTAGTGTTAAGTAATGTATAATAAAAATGTAAAGGAGTACAAGGATAATTTATGGACGCATTAAACAAACTATTACAAGATTTAGGAATATCTAAGGTAAAATTAGCAAAATATTTAGGAGTATCAAGACAAATGGTTTACAATTATTTGACATTTGAGGATATTAATAATTGGCCAAAAGAAAAGAAAGCATTATTATTTCAATTATTAGAAATAGATTCTTCCTCTTTTAAAGGCTTTGATAAAATTAAAGTGACAACTGAATATATGCTTAGAATTGAAAAGAAATTAAATAATACATCACAAAAGGAAGAAAATATGACAAATAATTTTGATTTAAGTGGTATAACAAGAGATGATAAATGTCTTTTATCTGATATTGTTTATTTACTTAAGGAAAAGTTAATTGATGGTTCAAAAGCAGAGAAGGGGACAGTACAATACATCTATTACCTACTTTCTTCGATGGAAAATGTACCTGAAATTAAATATATGCTTGCTTATATAGCTAAAACAAATGGATTTATTGATCCAGATGAATTTCTTTATAATGAAGATAAACAATTTATTTTCGAGGGAATATTATATTCTGGTTTAACTTTATATAATAATGGGGGAGCCTCAAAAAGTAAAGTTGCTGAATCAAGAAAAAGATTTATTCGTGAAATTGAACTTAAAAAACAGGAAAAAATTGGTCGTACACAGGCTTTAAATACAATTAGAGTTCAAGCACTACATGAACTTGGTTATACAGATATTAATAAAGAAAATGCTACAGAAGTATTTGAAAAGATTGCTGAAATTGAATCAAGGAAAATGTGTGGAATTCCTGAAGATAAAAAGAAATAGGGGACTACCCTATTTTTTTTATGAAATAAATCATGCGTGTATATATATCCTTATTTATATATTAATAAGGTATATATTATAACCTTATTTTATATTTAATAAGGTAAATAATACTTTATTTATAATTAATAATGTTTAATAAAGCATAATTTTAAATTTAAATAAAATTTTTTATAATAAAATATTTTTTAACTAAATCAAAAACTTAATTACAAACTTAAATAATATTTCAAAAAAAGCATCAATGAACTAATCAATTAATGCTTAAATTTACTTAATTTTATATCAAATACTATCTTCGTATAATATATATTATGTTAACTTATGTTTCTTTTTTATTATCTAAATAAACTGATTATTAATATTATTATAATAACAAGTACTATACCAATAGCTACATATAAAAGTATATTACTTCCTAAAGAATTATTATTATTAATATCAACTGTAGTATTTTGATCTTGATTTTGATCTTCTTTAATTGGTTCCTTAGTATTTTTAACATCTTTTACATTTTCAAACATATTATTTTTTTCTTCATCTTCGCCAACTGCACTATAGTATAATCCATATTCACATGGACTATAAGTTTTAATTTGAGTTGCACTAGTAAATGAATTATTCTTTCCATTAAGCCAATCAGTAAACCAAGTATATTGTTGCGATAAATGATATGAATAACCTATTTTAGATACTTCATAAGCTGTTTTACCACCAAATGAGGAAAGAGGTTTATCATAGTCTAAAACTATAGGATTTTCTTTATATAAATGTAAATATAGTTTTTGAATCTCCCAAGGTTCATACCCTACTCCTTCGATTGTATAGCTTTTATCATAAGCAAGTTTATAAGCACTTTCTAAAACATAAGTATTAAGCATATGTTGTCCATGAGAGTACTCCCCTTTTTCATCATGACCTACGACTACATAAGGTTTATATTTTCTTATTTGTGTTACTTCATACTTTATTGCATCTTCAAGTGAAAAACCAGCATTTTGTAAATTTAATAAAGCACCATCCCTTGTTGTTGCCCAAGCATCTGGAAAATCACTTACAACTGGATAATATTTAATTCCCACAGCCCATAATCCATTTAAAAGTTCATGATATCTCAAAACATTATTTGTATGTCTAGTAAAATATACTACTTGAATCTTTTTACCAGCATCCACATAAGTGGGCATTAACCCTGCAAAAAAAAGTTGTTCATCATCTGCGTGAGTTGTAAATAGCATTAAATCCGCAGTATCTAAATTTTTCCAATCTTGTACCATATCTGGTAAATTATCATCATTATAAATATAAATATCCGCTATAGAAAACTCATCATCATACTGAATTTTAAATGTATTAACATTATTATTTACCTTTATAAGTTCATGTAAATAACCATTTTGTCCTACAATATTTTCATAATTATCAAATAAAATTTTTCCTTTTGTAGCATGATCATGATACATAATATAAACATTTTTAATATTTTCCTCACATTCAACAGTTATTGAATGATTTTTAGATTTAGTTAAAAATGTTGAAAAATTATCATCAGTTATATCTTTAGTTGAATAATAACCTAATCTTATTTTACATTCATTTGTAATATCTTTAGCATTTACCATTATAGGTAACATCATTATAATAATTAAAACAATAAATCTTTTCACTTTATACCACCTTTACTATATATATTTAGTATACCATACTTTATAATTTATTTATAAAAAAATTAAATAATTTTTCAGAATTTTCATCTTCTAAATCTTCAGGATGCCACTGCACACCAATAAAACATTTTTTAGTTTTGTCCTCAACCTCTTCGATTATATCATTGCAAACCGCACCAACATTTAAATCAGTACTTACAACATAGTCTTTATGTCTTGAGTTTACCATTATTTTTTTCTGACCTATTATAGAGTATAATAAACTATTTTTATATATATCTACACTATGCACATACTTATCTTTGCTTTTATGCTCTAAAGTATTTAAATGACCAAATTTACCATTAATTGCTACCCCCATAGTCTGCATACCTAAACATATTCCTAAAAGTGGTTTATCTAACTTATAAAGGTATTTTACTACCTCAAGTTCTAAAGGATAAATATCATCTCCACCAGGAAGAATTATTCCATCACAAATATCAATTATTTCCTTAACCTTATTAAAATTATCATTAAAATCAAAAGGTATTAAAATAACCTGGGCCTTACCATTTAACTTATTATATATATTTTTAGGTATATATAATATCTCCTTATTATTTAAATTTTCTTCTCTTGTTAATATTCCTACTCTTTTCATAATTAAATTATAATACTAATTAAGATAATAATAAAGCCTAAAATAAAGCCTAAGTTCATAAATTTATTTTCTTTATAAGAAAGTACCTTAGGAAGCATTTGTTCAATAGATAAAGTTATCATTAAAAAAGCTACACCAGTAAGTATTAAAGAAAGAGTTATTACACTTACAAATCTTGCTAAAAATAAATATGATAAAATTGCCCCAATAAACTCTGAAAAACCACTTAAAAATGTATTTAAAAAGGCTTTTTTGCGACTTTTAGTGGCATAATATATTGGAACTGCGATAGCAATGCCTTCGGGAAAATTATGAAGTGCTATTGCAACTGCCATCTTAATACCTAAATTTAAATCTTTATAACTACTTATGAATGTAATTACTCCTTCGGGTAGATTATGCATAATTAAAACAACCATTGATAAAATTCCTAATTTATATAAATTATTTTCATATTTTGATAAAAGATTACTTATATATTTAATTAGATAATAACTGCATAAAAATAATAAGCTAAATAATAATATTGACCATATTTTATATCTATTAATTATTATAAATATTGAACTAGGAAGTAAATCAAATATACTAATTCCAATCATAATAGCAATTGAAAAAGACAAAGAAAATGTAATAAATTTATTTATATTTTGACTTTTAATTTTAACAAATAAAAATACACAACCTAAACAAGTTGAAAATGATGCAAATAAAGATACTAATAAAGCATTAATTATATTCATAATAAATTATATTTTTTTTGCAAATAATTATTAATAAATTTAATTGACAGATTGTAAAAATAATGTTATATTACTATTGCATTCAATGAATGCTAATGCAAATGTAAATCGCCTCTAGGTGGTGCGAGCAATAAATGATCCTAGTCGTGAAATGTTAATCGCCTCCGAGTGGTGCGAGCAATAAATGATCTCGGTTGCAAATGTTGGGAACCCTAAATCTATTTTAGAGTTTCCATTTTTATTATTTTTTTAAGGAGAAAATGAAATTATGAAAGTAATAACAGGATATTTATATCATATTAAAGATGAATTTTTTGATAAAATTAATGCTAAAAGTGTGATGATTAATCATAAAAATGGTCATTCTAGACCTTCATACCTAGCAATAAAAGATGGTAAAATTCTTTGGTTTATTCCTTTAAGTTCTAAAATTCAAAAATACCAGAAAATTGTTACTAGAAAAATTAAAAAATATGGTGAATGTAAAACAATATTAATTAAAGAAATTGCCGGAAATAAGGAAGCAATCTTAATTCAAAATGCATTTCCAACATTAGAAAAGTATATACAAAACAGGCATACTATTAATGGAAAAGTTGTTAAAGTTCCAACTGCAGTATGTAAAGAAATTCTAAATAATTTTAAATATATGCTATCTTTAAAAGAAAATGGTTTAAACTTATTTTTTACTGATATAGACTCTATTAAATCTCAGTTATTAAAGGAACTTCAATAATATATACCAATTATTTCCATAGTATTTTTTTCAAAACTATCCATAATAATATCAGGAGGAAATAAATGAGTAATTCAAGAAATAATGCTAGAACTTGTAAAGCAAAAGCAAGAAATAACGCTAGAAGTAATTCACAATCAGCAAGAAGTAATTCTACAAATGCTAGAGCTAACTCAAGATCTAAATAAGCATTATATATGAAAAAAGGAAGGTAACCCCTTCCCTTTTGTATGTAGTTAATCTCTTGGATGCATTTTATAATCCTCTTTTAAAGATTCATTAGAAAGATGTGAATATATTTGCGTAGTAGTTATATTACTATGTCCTAAAAGATGCTGAATGACTCTTAAATTTGCTCCATTATTAAGTAAATGAGTTGCAAAAGAATGTCTTAATGTATGCGGAGAAACATCCTTGTTAATTCCAGCATCCTTACATAACTTTTTAAGTATTTTAAAAAAGCCTACTCTACTTATAACATTACCAAAATTATTTATGAATACATAATCACTAACTTTAGTTTTTAGTAAAAATGGCCTATAATTATCAATATAATTTTTTAAGGCATTATATGTGCTATCATTCATAGGTACAATTCTTTCTTTACTACCTTTACCAAATATTTTTATAGTACATTCATTAAAATCAATATCAGATATTTTCATATTACATAGTTCACTTACTCTTATACCGGTGGCATATAAAGTTTCCATCATAGCTATATTACGATAATCATATATTTTAACTGGGTTAATATTTAAAAGCCTATCTACTTCCTCGATTGTTAAAAAAGATGGTAATTTTTTTTCAAGTTTTGGAAGTTTAATGGTTTCACAAGGATTAGTTTTAACATATGTAATACTTATCATATAATTATAAAATGAATTTAAAACAGTTAAGTAATGTGCTCTGGTTCGAGCTACTATACCTTCATCATAAAGAAAATCTCTAATTTCATCAGCATTTAAATTTAAAATATTTTTCTTTTCAAAATGACTATAAAATTTCTTAAGATTTTCATAATAAGAGCTAATTGTATTATTACTTAGTTTCTTTTCATACTTTAAATAATCTATATATTTATCAATGTTTTTTTCTATACTTTCCATAATTTAATTGTACTTTATTTTTATCAAAAAATCTATACTTTTTAATGTTAATTTGATATTATAAATATGGTGATTAAATTGAAAGTTAAATATTTAAGATTGGATAAAGAAAAAAGAAAAGAAGTAAAGCAAAAATATTATGAAACTTATTTAGGTAAATATGTAAAAAAGCAACTTATTTCCTCATTTATATGTGGAGTTTTATGTATTGGAATTGGTATATATCTATTAATAAGTACTAAAGATCCTAAATTTATTGATTATTTTTATAATATAAGTATACTTTTAATAGGATTTGGGTTTATATTTGCTATTAAGAAAATTGAAGTTAAAAAGATAAATGAATATGTAATAAAGAATAAAATATAGACTTTATTACATATTTTTTATTATGAAAGATAAATTAAATAATTTAGATAAAGAAAATATTATTTGGCTTATATATATATTTATTTTTGTAATGGCAATAGTATCAAATTATTATGAAGAAAAATATCTTTTTACTAAAGATTATAAATCAAAAAGAATATATAAAAAAATTAATCTTGCAATACTTTCTATAGGACTTTTAATATACTTTTATTTTGTAATTATTAATTATGAAAATATTAGAAATAATAAATATGGCTCTTTAAGAGAGTTTGCTTCGATTATGTTTTTTATTGGTGGAGCAATTTATTTATATATTGAATATCAAGGACAAAATGAAATTGAAGTTGGTATTATATAAAAAAGTATGAGCTTTATTTACCCATACTTTTCTTAATTTTATCCAATTCTTCTTTGGATATTTGACCGAATTTTATTATATCTTTCTCTGACATATTATTTTTGATTAGACATTTAATTGTTTCATTTTTACCGTTATTAAAGCCAATTTCGTTACCTACAGTTTTAGTAAATTCTACCTTATCATAATAAAATATACTATTAATATATTCCATCATTTTTTCTATTTTACTTAATAACTCTTTTCCAAGTTCACTATTATTATATAAATCATAGTTATCTATAAATAGTTTTTTAAAAGCCAAATCTCTAATAAAACCAGATTTTAAATATAATTTGTCAAACTTTTTTATATTTATTCCTTTCTAAACTCTGACTCTATGCAAATATAACAAATAATTTTTTAACTTACAATATAAATTTTAAAATTATTTAAACGAATAGTAAACTTTATTTTCAAGTTTTATATTATTTTCTTTAGCATAATTTGTTACACTTAATACTTTTATATTATTTTCATATAAAATATCAATTAATTTTTTAACTGCTTTAACTGTTGTTTTATAAGAATCATGAAAAAGAATAATATCTTTATCATTTGCATTTTCTAAAACATATTTTACTATAAACTCCGTATCTTTATATTTCCAATCGTGAGTATCTTTATCCCATAAAATAAATGAAGTATTAAGTTCTTTTAAAATTTTATTATTATATTCTCCGTATGGAGGCCTTGTAAGAGAAAGATAATCTTTTGTAATTTCATAATATATTTTATTTGTTTTATCAAAATCATTTATAATATTCTTAATTTTATTTTTTGTAAATAGAGTATGATCATAACTATGATACCCTATCTCACTATTTGAATTATATACTTTTTTTACTAAATCTTTTTGATTAGACATTTTATTTCCCACCATAAAAAATGTTGCGGACATATTATGACTTTCTAAATAATCTAATATTTCTAATGTATTTTCGCCATTTGGGCCATCATCAAAAGTAAATATTAAGGTAGTATTGTTTTCACCTAAAACAGGAATATTTTTAGGATAACAAATCATAATAAATAGTAAACATAAAATTAAAATATATTTTAAAATATTTTTCATAATTAATTATATGAAAAAAGGAAAAAATTACTTATTTTCCTTTAACTTATATAAAATATTTAATGCTTCGATTGGTGTTGTATTTAAAATATCAATTCCTTCGAGAATATCTTTTGGTTTTTCTTTCTTTTCCTCGAAGTCAAATGATAATTGTTCTTTAACTGGTTCTTTTTTATTTGAATTTTCAAGACTATTTAATATTTCATCAGCTCTTTTAATAAGGCTTTCAGGAAGTCCCGCTAAAGAGGCAACATGAACACCATAACTTTTATCAATAGCACCAGGTTTAACCTTATGAAGAAAGTATAAATTACCATTTTCTTCTTTTGCATCAACATGAACATTTTTAATAGATTTATATTTTTTATCTAAAACTGTAAGTTCATGATAATGAGTTGAAAATAAAGTTTTACATTTAATGTTATCACAAATATATTCAATTATACTTTGAGCAATTGCCATACCATCATAAGTTGCAGTTCCTCTTCCTAGTTCATCAAAGATTATTAAGCTATTTTCAGTGGCATTACTAATTGCATTATTTGCTTCACTCATTTCTACCATGAAAGTTGATTTACCTCCTGCAAGGTCATCAGATGCACCAATTCTAGTAAAAATTTTATCTATTATTGGTAACTTTGCAGATTTACAAGGTACAAAACAGCCTATTTGAGCCATTATAATAGTTATAGCAATTTGTCTCATATAAGTAGATTTACCACTCATATTTGGTCCAGTTATTAAATAAGCACATATATTTTCATTCATTTTACAGTCATTTGCTACAAAAGAGCCTTTTAATGTATTTTCTACAACAGGATGCCTTCCCTCGATAATTTCTAAATCGTGCTTTTCATTAAGAAGTGGTCTTACTAAATTATATTTTTCACTATCAATTGAAAATGCTACCATTACATCTAAAAAGCTTAAATTATCTGCTGTTTTACGCATATCTTCGACATATGTTTTAACTTCATTTTTAATATCCATAAAAAGTGAATATTCAAGATCAATGATTTTTTCCTCTGCATTTAGAATCATATCTTCTTTTTCTTTTAACTCTGGAGAAATAAATCTTTCACCATTAGCAAGGGTTTGTTTTCTTTCAAAACCAAATTTTTCTGCATCTTTTGCTTGAGCTTTACTTATTTCAATATAATAACCAAATACTTTATTAAAACCAACTTTTAAATTTTTAAATCCTGTTTTCTCTTTAATTTCATTTTCAAATTTAGCAATAAAATCTTTACCATTTTTCTTTATTTCACGAAGGCTATCTAAGTCAATATTATATCCCTCTTTAATAAGATAACCCTCTTTTAAAGTGATTGGAGGATCTTCATAAATACTTTTTTCAAGTAAATCATAAATTTCCTTAAATGGTTTAATTTCTAAATCAAAATTTAATTTTTTAACTATTTCAATTATTTCTGGAAGAGGTTTTAAACTTCTTTTTAACTGAAGCATATCTCTTGCATTAAATGAGCCATTAGTAAGTTTACCTGTAAGACGCTCAATATCATATATTTCATCAAGAAGTGTAATAAGATTATCCTTTAAAATAAATTCATCATTAAGTTTTTCAATCATATCATATCTTTTATTAAGCTGTGATATATCCTTAAGCGGTGAAAGAAGCATATTTCTTAGTTTTCTACTTCCCATTGCTGTTTTACATTTATCTAAAAGCCATAAAAGAGAAAATTCTCTATCTTTATTACGAACTGTTTCAGTAAGTTCTAAATTATTTGCACTATAGGCATCCATATATAAATAATCTTCATTAGAAATTATCTCAATATCATTAATTGTCGATAAATCCTTAAGTGATAAGGTTAAATAACCAAATAAATGTCTAACACCCATTTTACATCTTATATCATTAAGTTTATTATCAATATTTTCAGGAAGAGTTTCGGCAAGTTCATTATAATAATCAATTTCTATATTATAATCATTTTTTAAAGTATTTATTAAATTAATTTCTTCATTTCCATTAAAAATAATTTCTTTAATATTATACTTAAATATTTCAGTAATAATTTTATTAATATTTTTTGATACTTTGGAACTTATTAGTCTTCCTGTAGAAATATCTAAAGCTGTTAATATATAAGTATCTGGATAAACTAAAAGTGATGCTACAAAAGAGTTTTCATATGATTTTAATAATTCAAGATCTGCAATTGTGCCTTTAGAAATAACATCTGTTACACCTCTTTTTACCATACCTTTAGTAGTTTTAGGATCTTCAAGTTGTTCACATATTGCTACTTTATATCCTTTATTTATAACTTTTTCAATATAACTTTTTACAGCATGATAAGGAACACCACACATTGGTACTCTTTCCTCTAAACCTGCTACTCTACCTGTTAAAGTAAGTTCAAGCTCTTTTGAGGCAATTAATGCATCCTCGAAAAAAAGTTCATAAAAGTCTCCCAAACGATAAAACAATAATACATCAGCATATTTATCTTTTATCTGCATATATTGAGCCATCATTGGACTTAATTTATTTCTATCTACTTCACATCTTTTCATATTAACTATCTAGTTTATATAAAGGATTTATCCTTCTTATTAAAGAAAAATCTTCCTCACTAAACTTTTTTCTTGCTTCCTTTCTTTTATAATTTTTCATATTTAAAATAATATATAATTTTAATATTTCTTTTCGAAGAAGTACTTCAGTTTCAAAATTATCTCTATTTAAAATTATATATTTTATCATATTTTTAATTTCTACAATCTCTTTATCATTAACTAAAGATAAGTGTTCAAATAAATCACTATAAATTATATTTGCTAAATAAGGTTTATAATTACGTAAAATATTTATTTTTTCATTTACAATATCATTACTAGTTTCTACATCACTATTTAAAAATAGTTCTAATTCTATAAAAGGATCTGTTTGAATACTGTGAAGTATAGCACTAAAAACTTCCAGCAAAGTAAATCTTAAAAAATCATTTAAACTTCTTACTTCATAAGTAAGTTGTTTTAAATTATCACTAGCTAAATCCATTATTTTATCCTTAATAATTATTTTACTATAAAAATTTATAATAAGGTCTAATGCTTCTTCTTCATTATTAAGAAATTCATTATAGATGTAGTCTTCATTTACTGTTTTATTAAAACTTACAGCATAATAAAAATTAAGAGTCTTAATAATATTAGTTGCAATAAAAGTATCTTCTTTAGTATATAAATTTACAATATTATCATATATTTTTTTAAATTTATCATAACTTTTCTCTTTAACAAGAGAAACATACAAATTTAGTAAATAGTTTTCAGCATTAGAATACTCCATAAACCCTCCTTAAAAGTATTATAACAAAATTTATAAGTTATTTAAATAATTAATTGCTTCATCAAAAGTTTCAACCATAACTAGTTCAAATGATAAATTATTTTTCTTATATACTTTTTTGGCTTCATCATAGTTTTCCTTTGGGACAAAGAATATATCAGCACCATCTTTTTGAGCTCCTAACATTTTATATTTTACCCCTCCGATAGCACCAACATTACCATCTTCATCAATAGTTCCAGTACCCATAACTTTTTTACCATGCGATAAATCTTTACTAGTTAATTTATCATATATTTCTAGAGAAAGCATTAACCCTCCGGAAGAACCTGCTTCTGATGCTTTTGTTTTCATTTCAAGCTTTGGATCACTTTCAAAATCATATTCAGTAACAATACTTATACCTACTTTTTTTTCACCATCAAGATTAATTACATAAGCATATTTTTCTTTTTCTTTACCATTTTCCTTAACAACAAATGTTACTTTATCATCAAAATCTAATGAACTTATATATTCTTGAAACTCACTTAATTTAGTAAATTTTTTACCATCTATAGATATTATTTCATCTAAAACTAAAAGATTAGTTTTACTTTCCTCGCTAACTAATGTAACATAAGGTTTTTCTAATGTAACATTTATGGTTTTACCAGCTTTTCTATATGCATTTAAACTTGCTAAATAAATTGAATTTTTTAAATCAATTTGTTCTATTTTAAAAAGAGTTTTATAATCTAAACCTGTAATGTCCTCTTCATTATATATATCCCAATTAGGTACAAATAACGATAATACAATTGCGGGTACATTTGCTTTCATAACTGAAACATAATTCATATAATAACTACCACTTATTTTATTTTCATTAGTTATTTCTACTCTATTATTTAAATTAATAGAACCTCCGGGAGTATATATCACATATGGTACTTTATAAAAACATAAAAATATAATCCCTATTAAAATTATTAAACCTTTTAAATTATTTCTAATAAAGTTTTTTAACCAATCATATATTTTATTAAACATTTATTATCACCTAGATAATTATAACAAATTTTAAGAAAAATATGAATAAAAAAAGAATAAATATTATTTTTATAATCCTTATATACTTATTTATTTACTTAATATTCAAAGAAAATACTTCCTTATCAAATATTACTTTTTTGAGTTTTAAAATGTATATTTTAAAAGTATTTCCTTTTTTATTTATTATGATGATCTTAAATAATCTATTATTAAAATGTAATTTTCCTTATTATTTCAATAAAATATTTAAAAGCGATAAATTATATATATTTATAAATTCTATATTATCAGGAAGTCCAATAAATGCGATTCTAATTAAAAATTATCTGGATAATAATTGTATTAATGAAGATAATGCAAGTAAATTATTATGCTTTACAAGTTTTAATAATCCTCTTTTTCTATATAATTATTTAATGTTAATATTAAATAATATTAATAATGTAATAAAGATAATGGGAGTTATTTATTTTACTAACATAGTCATATTTTTATATTGTAAAAATAAAATAAAAATTAATACTTTAGTTAAATATCAAAATTATAATTTAAAGAAAGAATTATTTAATATTATATCTGAAAGTACATTTAATATGATTAAAATAATGGGAATAATTATCTTTTTTAAAATTATATTAGATTTAGTTATGACTAAAAATAATGTCTTAATATCTTTATTAAAGGGCTTAATCGAGGTAACATCTGGACTTAATACTTTAATAATTGTTAATACTAAAGTCATAATAAAAGAAATAATCAGTTATATAATTATTTCTTTTATGGGATTTTCTATTCATATGCAAATTAGCACTATTTTAGAAAACTATAATATAAATTATAAATATTTTTATTTATCAAGATTATTTTTAATAATACTAGGAATAATCATAATACTTATTTTATAAATGAAAAAGTAATATCATCTAAAGTATTATTATTTTCTTTACTATTATCAATATTTTCAGTATAAACTGGAATAGTACATTCAGTTATTTTAATTGAATCCAAGGCTGTTATTGCATTACTTGGACATGTAATATTTAACGAGCCTTTATCTCCTTTACATTCTATAGCATTATTAACTGTATTTGTTCCACCCTTACTATTTTCACAGTTAATTTTACCAAGTTTACCACCCTTTATTTTCCATGTATTTTGAATTGAATTATTTACATAATATGCTAAAGTATTTTCAGTAATCATAATTTTATATGTTTTAGTCCCTTTTAATACTAATATATTTTCTGTAGTTTGATTTTTATCAATTTCAATATTATTATCTAAAATTAAGTCATTTTCTATTGTATTAATAATGTCTATTCTATTAGCTTGATTAGAATTTGCTATAAAATCTGTGTTTTTTTCAAATGTTACATTTGAAAGTAGATTATATAAAAACATTAATACTACTGAAAGTAGTGCTAAACTTACAAGAAGCTCCACTATTGTAACACCTTTATTATTTATTTTCATTTTACTACCTCATATACATTATCATAAGTACCTGTACCAGATAATTTTACATTACCATTTAAGTTAATAACTGGTCTAATATATGCAGTGCTTGTAACACTATAATTAGGCATATTTCCTTCTTCAGTCATAATAAATACATAAGAGATTATACTTCCAGAACTATATTTTTTAATTAAATTTGGTGACATAGTATAGTAACTATAACCTGTATATAGATAAAATGTTTTGTTATTTGAAAGCCGGTATGAACCCGCTAAAGAAACTTCATCTGCGGTTATTAGTCCTACTGGATAAATAAGTTTTCCATTACCTATTGTTGTTGATTTAGTAAATCTATCTTGATTATTTTCACAATTAAGAGATGGAATTAGTGAATCTAAAAACCTTTTTCTTGGACCATATTCAATTTTATTAGTCGGAATTGAATTCCAAGTTCCTTTTGGTAAATTTCGATCATTGCAAAATACATTATCAACTACATTTGTATCACCATTTAAAGTAGTATTTTTAAACCAATTATCTACAGAATTTTTTATAAGACTTGATGTTTGATATCCATGTTGACTATTAATTGTATACATATATCCCACATATTCAGCCCTATTCGAAGAACTATTAAATTTAGTTGTTCCAATACCAGTAGTAGTAGTTTGCATAAAAACACCATTACTATTAACAACAGAGGATTCTGCTGTAGGATTTGTTGTTCCTGAATAAATCATTCTTATTGAGTTATCTCCATTTATTCTTATTATTCTCCAGTAAATATCATTATTTGAACTATCTTTTCCATATTTAACCCAGTTATTGTTTACAGCCCCTCTGAAATAATATGATGTTCCTTGATTATCATTTGCTGCAAACATGCCTTCATTTGTTGTAGCAACTGTACTAAATGTTGGAATAGATTTTCCTTTAATATAATTTATTGCACTATCATAAGTTGTATTTCCACCTCCATTATTAATTAATATAGTTTTATACCCTTCGATTGAAAAAACTGGAGTATCTGGGTTTCCTGGTTCAGGTGATGGACTTGGATTATCCGGATTGCTGGGACCATCTGGTGGTATAATAATTGGATTATCCGGTGTACTAAAATATCTATTTTTTAATGAGGAATTATTATAAGCCCACTTCTTAGCATCTATTTTAACGATTTTATAATTAACTCGATTATTTGTATATGTAGTCATAATTAATATTAAAAGCATACAAAATACTAAAAAGAAAGAATATAATGCCGCTGTTGAAATAAAACCTTTTCTATTCATAATACACCCAAGAAATATAATAAGCATTTGCACATGCCATATTATAACTTATATCATCTTGATTATAATATGCTGTAATCTTATCTTTATCAGTACTATAACTATTAAACTTATCAGAAGTTAATATTTTATTATTTAAACAAGATCTATAATTTTTATCTGTATTTAATTCACCATTTTTCTTTTCATATATTAAAGATAGCATTATACTATTTTTATCTGCATCAGCATTATTAATTGTAAGAAGATAATCATTTAAATTACTTTCAGAATATTTATTAGTAAAACTTAAAAAATTAGAGCATCTTTTTTTAGTGCTATCATCAGTAAACCCATCTTTACCTTCATTAATACATTTTTTTATATCTTGTAAATCTGATGTTTTAAGATAAATTAATACTTTTACATTATATAATTCAGTTAAATTTTTAGCATAAGTATTATCAATATAAATTGATTTATAATTTTCTGCACTACATTCCATATTCGCAGATACATCACTATTTTTATATTCAGCACAAAACTTAGACTCTGAATTAAATAAAAATACAAAGTTATTTTTCAAACTATTTTGATTATTTTTTTTACCATCATTTATAGCTTTATTAAACATTCCATTATTAATACTACTTTTAATACCATTACGTATAAATATTGTCTTATATAAATAAGCTATATCATCATAATATAATCTTCTTCGTTCATCATTAACATTCTTACTAAAATTTGAATACAAAAAAATAAGAGTTGTAGTTAAAACAACAGTAACTATAATTGTCTCAAGAAATATAAAACCCTTATTATTTTTCATATCTATCACTACTATAAAGTTTAGCAAATAAATGGTTAATTGTCAATTTACATAATTATGTATATAATACTATATGGATGATTTAATTAAAAAAATATTATTAATTACTATTATCAGTTTATTTGTAATTATTATTCTTTATGAACTATGCTTTATTATTGTATTTCCCTTTAAAACAAACATATTTATATTTAAAATAACAGTTTTACTACTCATTATCACTATTATTACTATAATACTCCTTCGTTAATTTTTCTGCTTTTAAAAGATATAAAATATTATTATGTACATTAATAGTATTTTTTTGAATATTATCATTTTTTTGTAAGTTTATAGGTATATTTAAAAGAATAAATAATAAATCCTTTTCATCATCATTAAGTTCAAATGCATTAAAGTAATGCTCTAAATAAGCAGAAAAATCAATATTTAAATATTCATTATGAAAAAGTGTTATAAAATCCAGCACTGGTGTATCTATTTTATAATTATCCCAACTTATTAAAGAGGAATTTCTTAAAGCGTATAAAAAATGTTCCATAGCAAGATTATTATGAATAACACTTACTCTAACCTTGTCTTTATCTTTAACCTTTTCATACCAACTATCAAGTTTATCTTTACAAAATTTTATAGAGTTAATATATTTTGAATAATTACGACAAAATAAATATTTATCTGGGCTTTGATATTCGTAAGATAAGTTTTTTAAAAATAAAGCATTATAATATGTACTAAGATATGTTAAATTATTATCAATATTTTCATATATTTCTTTATAATCATCTAATTTTGTTTTTTTAAAATAAACTGTTTTATTATGAAGACTTGCTACTACTGAAGACATTTCAAGTAGTTTTTGTTCCTCAAAAATTTGTTCCTCTTCAACATATTCAAAAAGGTTTTCTTCATCACGAAAGTTTTTAATTAACTTAGGGAAATTATCAAAACCTCTTTTATTTAAATAATTAAATAATGTATATAAATCTTTATTTTCTTTTTTTAGAACAAATTTACCTTCAGATGAATCTATTATGGTAGCATTTTTCATTTTAGTGATGCGATAAGGTTTATATATATTTTTAATATATTCTAAACTATTCATTTGTTATAGGAACAAGTAATTTATCATTAATATTTATATCAGTAATTCCATTTATATTTAAAAGTTCTTCTTTAGAAATATTATATTTTTTACATATAAAGTCAATATCTTCGGTTTCCTTTACAATATGAATATGATAAGAAATATAATCATTTTCTGCATTAATACCAGTAACTGTAGTAATCATATTATCATTTATTTTATCATCAGTTTTAATTGGTTCTTCCTTAATTTCAGGCATTTTCATAGCATCATTTCTTTCCTCGATTAAATCAATTGGTTCAGGAAGTCTATCTGTTTTTTCAAAAGTAGGTTCTTCTTTCTTTTCATCAGCTTTAACAATATAATCAATTTTAACAGTTAAATCCTTATCAATTAAATCATAAGTAAAATTATCAATTGTAAAGTCTAATGTATTAATATCAATGTTACTTGCTATTTCAACGCTAAAAGGTAAAGTAAATGAAAAGTCTTTTTTATTTAAACTAAGTTCATATTCTTTATAAGTCCCTTTTATAATAAAATTTCCTAGAACCTCTTTTTCATTTTTAGTTATTTCGTGTTCTAAAGATATACTAGATATTTCACTTACTGGGGTATCAAACTTAACTACTTTTTCAAAAGGTATAATTAAATTCATAAAAAATCATCTCCTATCAAAAGATATGAAGATGACTTTAATTTTATTACTATTTATTTTTAGAATCCATTATGATAGTTATTGGACCATCATTTTCGATATTTACAAGCATTTCCGCTCCGAAAACGCCACCATAAGTTTTAACATGATTACTTAAAATATTGAGCATTTTTTCATATAATGGTTTAGCAACATCTCCTTTAGCGGCACCAATATAACTAGGTCTATTTCCTTTTGAGGTATCAGCCATTAAAGTAAACTGACTTATTAAAAGTATTTCTCCACCACTATCTAAAATACTTTTATTCATAACTCCTTCTTCATCATCAAAAATGCGAAGATTTACAATTTTTTTTACTAAGTAATTAATATCTTCATCAGTATCCTCGGGAGTGATTCCCACTAAAATACATAAACCTTTATCAATTTTATTTATAAGTTTTCCAGAAACACTTACACTTGATTTTTTACTTCTTTGAATAACTACTTTCATACTCTTTTAACATCCTTTACATATCTTAATTTATTGACATTCTTAATAACTAAATCAATATATGAATTATCCTCAACTTTAATTTTAACTAAATAATTTATTTCATCAATTGTTTCAATAGATATTATATAAACCTTTGGAATTGATATTTTAGCAATAATATCAGATAACTTATTTTTATTACTACTTAAAGTAATTTTAATAGAGCAAATATAGTCATTATGAACATTTTCAATCCATGAAGCAGATACCATTTTTTCATTAGAATTTATAACATTTTCACAATTTTTTTGATGAACCGATATACCATCGTTTTTAGTAATAACTCCGACTATTTCATCACCTTTTACAGGATTACAACATTTTGCTAAATGAGTAAGAATATTCACTTTACCATCAATTAATATATCACTACCTGATTTAATATTAATATTTTTCTTGATAGTATTTGTTTCCTCTTTTGGAATAATAATATTAACTATATGAGTAACTGTATATTTATAAGAACCAATACTAAAATATAGATCATCTAAATCTTTAAGTTTTAATTCCTTTAATATAAGTTTTAAATTTTCTTGAGAAGTAACCATATTTTGGAGTATTTTTCTTTTACGAAGTTCTTTTTCTAAAATATTTTTACCTCTTTCAATATAATTTTGTTTATCTATTTTTGAAAAATAAGCTTTAATTTTATCTTTTGCTTGGGTAGTTTTAACAATATTTAACCATTCTTTAGATGGCGTACTATTTGGATTAGTAAGAATTTTACAAATATCTCCATCATGAAGCGGTGTATTAATAGAAACCATTATATCATTAACAATAGCCCCAGTCATTGTATCACCTACTTTTGAGTGTACTCTATAAGCAAAATCTATTGGTGTTGCATCTTCGGGTAGTTCAATAACATCTCCTTTAGGAGTAAATACATACATTAAATTTCCTAAAATATTACTTCCCACAACTTCATTAAATACTTCATCAGTATCATTTTCACTATTTTCAATTATTGAGCGATATATTTCAAGTTTTTGTTCCATATAAGTTTGAATCTTTTTAGCGCCTTTTTCTTTATAAGACCAATGTGATGCTATTCCTTTTTCGGCAATTTCATCCATTTCATATGTTCTAATTTGGATTTCATAAAATTTACCACCTGGACCAAATACTGTTGTATGTAAACTTTGATACATATTTTCCTTTGGAACTGCAATATAATCTTTGAACCTTGATGGTATTGGTCTAAACTTTGAATGAATTAAACCCACTACTGCATAGCAATCACTTTCTTTATCTACAAAAATTCTAAGGGCTAATATATCATAAATATCATCCCATTTTTTACCAGCACTTAATTTATTATAGATACTATATACGCTTTTTACTCTACCCTTTATTTCAAACTTAATTTCATTTTCATTTAATAAATCACAAATACTTTCTTGCATTTCTATTAAATAATTATTTAAACTATCAACAGTTGCATTTAACTTTTCTAAAATGTCATTATAAACATCAGGTTTTAAATAATATAAACATAAGTTTTCAAGTTCACTTTTTATAGAGTTAATACCTAATCTATGAGCAATTGGCACTAAAACAGAAAGAGTTTCATTTGCAACTTTTTTTTGTCTTTCAGTACTTATTGCATCAAAAGTACGCATATTATGAAGACGATCTGCAAGTTTAATAAATAATACTCTTACATCCTCACTTAAACCAACCATTACTTTACGAAGATATAAAGCAGCACTTTCAGAGTCATCTACCATCTCAAGATTATTAATTTTTGATAAAGAAAAAATTATTTTATAGGTTTCTAATGAAAAATTTTCTACAATTTCTTTTTCATCAATATCATTAAAATCAAGGACACTATGAAGTATTGCACATATTATTGTTTCCTTATCAACGTTTAAATCAATTAATATATTTGCTACCTCAAGACAATGAGATATTTCCGTATCTCCATTTTTACGCATAATACCTGATAATTTAGAATTTGCATATTCATAAGATGATTTAATATCTTTTATATCATCAGGATTTTTTATTTTATTTAATATATAATTAAATGTCATCATTTTTTTCACCTTCAAAATCAGATTTAGAAAGATTTAATATGTCACTTACCATATCATATAAAGTAAGATTTTTACTATTTGACCATTTATTTTCTTTTAAATAATTCCATAGTTTAACTTCACTTACATTAATACCAGATTTTTTTAACTCACAAACTTTCGTATTAAAAGCTGGGTATAACCTATTAAATAATTCATTTAATGATTCAAATTTTATTTCTTCCATAACACATTTTCTTTCTATATTTATTTTACTAAAAAACATAAAAAAAGTCCATAACTTTGATTATAGACTTTGAACTAAACCAATATGATATGGATCTAGAATTGTTCCTGTTCTTCCATAAATATAAGATGAACTATCATATTTATAAACTATATCATATGTACTTTCAAATACCTTACAAATAGTGAGATAGTTTTTCTTAAATCTATATATTTTGGAAAAATACGAACAAGGTTAATACTGAGATTATAAATAAATTAACTAAACTAATATAGTTGTAAAGAATTTAGATTTATTTAATAAAATTTAATATAATGAAATTATTTAAAAATAAATTTTTTACATCTACATTTATTCTTATGTTAAGTGGACTTTCTACTAAAGTATTGGGTCTTATTATAAAAATAATATTTACAAGAATTGTAGGAAATACAACTATAAGTTTATATACAATTGTAATGCCAACATATTCTTTACTTTTAACTATTGGCACATTTGCTATGCCTACTACAATTGCTAAATTAATTGCTCAAAATAAAGATAAAAAAGTATTAAATAATGCTTTAAATATAATATTGGTATTAAATATTTTATTAATAATAATTATGTTTATAGTAAGTCCATTTATAGCAAATAATCTTTTAAAGGAACCTAAAACATATTATTTATTAATTGCTATGGCTTTAACGCTACCCTTTTCTTCAATAGCTTGTATATTCAAAGGATACTTTTATGGTATACAAAAAAATTATCCTCATGTACTTTCAAATACTGTAGAACAATTAATAAGACTTATATTAATTCTTACAGTTATACCTAAATTAATTGAAATTTCTTATGTTCATGCAGCTGTTGGTTTAATACTAACATTTCTTTTTACTGAGGCTGCATCGATAATAGTATTTTCTATATGTATGAATAAAAAAGATGTTAAGACTATGTATAAATTATCTTATTCAAAAAGTGATATAAAAGATATTTTAAATTTATCTATACCAACAGTTACAAGTAGAATTATTGGAAATATATGTTATTTTTTTGAACCAATTATTCTTACTAATATATTATTATATAAAGGTTATTCCCATTATTTTATTTTAACTGAATATGGTGCATATAATGCTTATGCAATTTCTACTTTAACAATACCATCATTTTTTATAAGTGCTATTTCTCTTGCTCTTATTCCTGAAATATCTAAATATAATGAAAATAATAATACTTATTATGTTAAAAAAAGATTAAAAGAAGCATGTGTATATACATTTATTATTGGACTTATTTCAACTTTTTGTATATTTATTTTTCGAAATGAATTATTATTCTTTTTATATAAAACTACTCTTGGTACTGATTATATAAAACTTCTTGCTCCATTTTTTATATTGTTTTATTTTGAAAGTATATTTGCCTCTTTTATGCAAGGGATAGGTAAAGCTAAAGTAACACTTAAAATAACTATTTTTTCTGGTATTGTTAAATTATTATTTTTAAGTATATTATCTTTTTTAGAAATTGGTATATATGGTCTTTTAATAGCAGAAATTATAAATATCATTTTAGTAGTTTTTCTTAACTATTACTATATTAATAAATATTTTAGACACTAAACATCTTGCATAATTATATAAATAAATGTTATATTATAAATAGGTAAACGTGAAGGAAGTTCGCGTTACCTAAACAAGTAGATAGCGCTATCCGGCTATAATAGATTTCAAAATATGGAATAACCACATAATGATTTCTATCATAATCTGGACGGCGCGTTTTATATATTCTGGGTAGCTATTCCAGAGTAATAAAACGATAATCAAAATTACTACTCTTTCGAGGTTCTTTTTGCTCATTTACATTCCTCCTTTCATCTAGTGAAAAATCTTGGTGCACCAAAACCCCTAGAAAAAATTAAGAAGGTAACGCCATTTCCTGCACGTTCGAGTAGTTATTATACATATAAAATTTATGATTGCAAGGATTTCGACAAAACATGTCAAAACAAGACATGAAAAAGATAGAAAATAAAGATATTAGACTTAAAAAATAAATAAATATGTGCTATAATGCTTATAGAAAGGGATTGAAGATGAAAAAAAGTACTAAAAAACCAGAAATGATTGAGAAAAGTAAGTTTTATGCCCTACTTATGGTAACTGCTGTTTTAGCGGCTGTAATCGTATTTCTAATTTGCTATATGTTTTTATAATATAGCATCTTGTCCTCGTAGCTCAGCTGGATAGAGCGACCCCCTCCTAAGGGGTAGGTCAGAGGTTCAAATCCCCCCGAGGACGCCACTTAATAAAAATCCCCTACTTTATGTAGGTTTTTTTATGAAATACTTGACATTAAAGTATATAAATCTTATAATAAATATGCAATTTAAATTGGCAGTGATATTAATTTGTATAATGTGTTTACTTCAAAATAAAGTAATCTTCTGCCTAAGATGAAATTATTGTAAACTCCCTATACTAAATTAATACCTATCTTTTTATTTGTAATATTTGAAAGGAGGAAAATAGATATGTCTAGATATACAGGATCTACATATAAAAAATCAAGAAGATATGGTTTCTCTACACTTGAAACTGGTAAAGAACTTGCAAAAAGACCTTATGCACCAGGTGCACATGGTAAAGACAAAAGAAGAAAATTAAGTGAATATGGAATCCAACTTCAAGAAAAACAAAAAGTAAGAGTTATGTATGGACTTACTGAAAAACAATTTAGAAAAGTATTTGATAGAGCATCTAAAATGCATGGTATTGCTGGTGAAAACTTACTAGTATTACTTGAATCAAGACTTGATAATTTAGTTTATCGTATGGGACTTGCTAGAACAAGAAGAGCTGCAAGACAAATTGTTAACCATGGACACATTTTAGTAAATGATGTTAAAGTTGACATTCCATCATATACTTGTAAACCTGGAGATGTAATTTCAGTTAAAGAAAATTCTTTAGACCATGCTGGTATTAGAGAAACTATTGAACTAGGAATTAAAACTCCTGCTTATGTAGAATTTGATTCTAAAAAACTTACTGGAAAATATGTTAGAATTCCAGATAGAAGTGAATTAAATCAAGAAATTAATGAACAATTAATCGTTGAGTTCTACAATAGATAATAAAAAAAGAAGATCACTCTTCTTTTTTTATTGGTTTTAAAATAACATATGCAGTTTCATTGCCTAAATTATCCTTTACTTTAGCAAATTTATCAAATTTCAAATTTTCTATTGATGATGGTATATCATTAAGCATTTTATTATATTTTAAGATGCTAGATCTTATTTCATTATTAACTTGATAAGCATTTTCAAAATCCACTATTGCATTTGCAATAAAAACTTTTTTCTTACGATTAAAATCATTTTCATTAATTTCTAAATTATTAAGTTTTTCTTTTAAAAGTTCAATGAGTTTTTTAGCATAAGATGTAACAGCTTCGAAAAGAATTAAAGCATAATCATCATTTTGCGTAAAAGTATAAGAAAAATCATCAACTAAATGGTTATTACGAATATGTTCATAAAACTCTGATGTACCACTAAAATTATTTCTAAGAAGTATATTCATATACATACTAAGTTCTAACTTGTTATAATCTTTATATTTCTTTTTATCTATTTTTAAACCATAATAAATGTTTTCTTTTGTAACATTAGTATTTATTACTGAAGAAGGAATATTTACTTTTTTAGGCTCTTTAATTGAAATTATCTTTGGATTTAAATATTTTTTATCAAAACTTTCATAAAAGTCCTCACAAAGTTTTATTACTTCATAATGATTAACATTACCAGTTACAACTAAAAACATATTTTCTGGATGATAAAAAGCATCAAATACATTTTTCGCATCATCAACGGTAATACTTTTTATATCTTCTTCATCACCAGTAATTAAATACTTATGATTATCATATTTATAAATATTATTTAGTAGTTCAAAATATCCTTCATTAAAGGGATTATTTTTAGTCATTTTGGCTTCCTCAATAATAATAGGTTTTTCTTTACTTACAAGTTCTTTTGTAAAATAATCATTATTAACAAAATATAGTAAATGATTTAAGTTATCTTTTAAATTATCGTTTGTAGTAACTTCATAACATGTATGGTCAAATGTTGTATAGGCATTTACATAACTACCAATTTTATAAAAATAGTCATGTGCAGTTTTACCACCTTCTTCATTAAATTTAATATGCTCTAAAAAATGAGCCATTCCATTTGGAACTTTAATATCTTTTTTATTTACCTCAAAGTTAGTGTGAACACTACCATATTTAACTGTTAAGGTAAGATTAATATCACTAGATTCTTTACACTCCCAAATATAAATATTAAGACCACAATCTAATTTATGATGATAAACTATTTCATCAGTTCTTTCTATTTTAATTTTTTCCATTTTGATCCTCACACAAAGCATAAATTACATTTAATTTTAATTTTTTTGCAAAAGCAATAATATCACTTTTTGTAACCTTTTTTATATGCTCTTTTTTCTCTTCGAATGTATAATCATTTACAAATTTTTGTGAAACATAGTTATTATTTATTCCTGATTGACTATTTGAATTTAGTTCAATATTATTTATAATATTATTTTTCGCATTATTTACATCATCTTCAGTAAACTTACCTTTGACCATTTCACTAACACTTTTTTTAATTAAAGTAACAGCTTTATCAATATTTTCCTTACTAAGTGAAACATCAACCTCAAAAACATTATCAAAAACATTTAAAACACTTGATACTCTATAGCATAAACCATTTTCTTCGCGTAAATATTTATATAGTTTTGAGGATAGTCCTCCAGAGCCTATAATATAATTAAATACTGGGTATACACGTCTTCTTTCTTCCTCAGTAATATCATTAATATTATAAAGCATTACTAAAGATGATTGTTTAAATGTAGATTCATCCATTTTAACTATTGGTTTTTTTCTTTCAATATTTTTTACATAATAATTGAAATCCATATAATTTACTCTATTATTATGATAATTATCTTTGATTAAAGATACTGCCCTATTCATATCTAAATTACCCATTACAAAGATATCAACAATACTATTTTGAATTATATATAAATATTCTTTATATAATGCTTCCCTAGTTATAGCTTTAACTTCCTCTTTAGTACCAGTTACTGATAAAGCAGAGATTGAATTTTTATCAAGAGTGTCAAAAGCATTATCAAAAGCAAGCTGCATAGCATTTTCTTTTGTACTATCAATATCAAGGTAAAGTTCATTTTTACCATTTTCAAAAGAAACCTTTTCAAATTCATTATTTTTTACATTAGGAAATAATATCATATCAAATAAAAATTTTATTACATTTTCTAAATAATCTTTTTCACTCATATATTCTGGATTAATAAAATTTACTCTAAATGTTAGTGAGGTAACATATCCTTTTCTACTTATACCTGTATTATAATAAATATTATATAAATCCTCTTTTTTAAGGGCTAAATTTCTAAGTGAATTATAATGTTTATTACAAGTTCCCATTACCTCACACAAAAGACTTACAATAGGAAATCTTTCTTTATCAGTTTTAAATCTAAATACAACCTCAATATCACTAGTTTTAAATCTATCGTATTTTAAAGTATGAATTTTATATGAATTTTTATCTATAGTATTATATTCCATAACTCTCCTTCTTAATTATTATGTATTAATTTTCTTTATTTAAACAAATTTTTTTATAAGATGATATAAAATAATCATCAGTCATACCAGATATATAATCAAGTACTATTCTTTCATTAGAACTTTCTAAATATTTTTCATCCATATTATTTAAATAAGAATAAAATATTGGACTATCATAATTCTTGGTTTTTAAATCGTTTAAAAAGCCATCGAAAACTGTTCTAAACATATTATTTATAAGTTCTTTTTCCTTAACTGTATAGGCTTTACCATAAATATGTTCATAGTTAAAATCCTTTAATTTAGAGATTGCAGTAAATACTTCATCACTCATTTTTATATAACTTTTGCCTTCACTTTCAGTTATTATATCAGTAATTATTGTATTAATTATTTCTCTATTAGTTTTACCTAAAACATTTACTATTTCTTTGGGAATTTCTTCGAAAGATACAAGTCCCATTCTTACACCATCTTCGATATCTCTTCCTAAATAAGCAATTATATCACTTATTCTTACTATACATCCCTCAAGGGTCATGGGTCGAAGATATTTGGCTACCTCTAAAGATTTATAAGATTCAAAATATTCCTTTAAAAAATCTTCTTTAGTTTTTGGTTTAATATAATATTCATTTGAAACGAGTTCACCATTATGACACATTATTCCATCAAGCACCTGAAGGCTAATATTTTGACCTTTACCATAGTTTTCGACAAACATAAGATTTCTAACACTATTTATATTATGCATAAAATATCCTTCGCCAACTTCTTTACTTATTTCATTTAAAACTCTTTCACCTACATGTCCAAAAGGTGTATGTCCAAGATCATGGCCAAGGGCTGCCGCCTCGATTAAATCCTCATTTAAATTAAGCGCTCTTCCTATAGTTCTTGCAATTTTAGATACATACTGTACATGAATCATTCTTTTTTGAATATGATCATTCTTAGTTTCAGTAAAAACTTGAGTTTTATCCATATATCTTACATAAGATAGTGAATAAATAATTCTATCTATATCTCTAAAAAAGCCTGGTCTAAAATCTTCGGATTCTTTTTCAAATCTAATTACTTTATCATCAGTGCAAGCATAATCACTTAAATATTTATTATGTTTACGCATATTTTCATATATTTTTTTATCCATCATTATCACCTATAAAATATTATATATGATTTTGACTTAAAAAAAAAGATAGTTTACATTTTTAGTTTACTATCTTCATAAAGATTTAATTCATTTTCACATTCACTTACAAGATTATAAATTAAATTTAGTTTCATATTAATAAATCTTGTATCTTTTTCTTCTTTTTCAAAAATATTTAAAAATAATTCATGTACAATAGCTATTTTACAAGCAACTTCTGTAGAACTATCACATTTTCCATAAAGTTCTAAAAGTCTTCTTTTTAAATAATTAATTTTTTGTTTATCTTCCTCAGTAAAATTATTCATATTATCTTCCCTTTCCATAAGTTTTTTCATAATTTAAAAGTGCATCTTTTATTTCATCAATGACTCTCTCACAATTATAAATTTTTCTTTTAATATAAGGTATCATTAAAAATTGACCATTTCGCATACATTCATAAATTTGATTATTATAACGATTAATTTCATCTTGCCTAATCAAAAGACTATATTCAAGCATATCTTTATAAGATTTTAACTCATCTTCAGTATATTCCATAAACCCTCCTTAATTATCTTGCATATTCCTTTAAGCACATAATAGATTTTTCTTTTTCACTAAATAAATAGTCAAATTTAGAAATGTTATTTTTGCCAATAAAATTAATTTTTCTTTGAATAATAGGTGTAAAGTCTAAACTAGATAAATACGCAAGTAATTTTTCATTTGTATGCAATCTATTTTTCAAAGGCCAATATTTATCGTTATCGAAAGAAACATTGGAATCCAAATCATAACCATCTTTAAACTTATATACTGAATTTACGCACTCAATATATTCATCAAATGTTTTTGAAAATTCCTCGTTTTCGAAAGAAAATAAACCTTCTTTATGATTATCAAATGATAATTGTCCTACTGTAAAAATTACTAAAATACTGTCTACTTTATCAAATCCCATAATTAGTAATGATGAAATAACCATTTCCATATTAACTTTTTCCATAAACCCTCCTTAGGTAATTAATATTATACTATAAATAGTAATGATTTTAAATATAAACTTAATAAAAATACATTTTTGTCTTTTAATATACATTTTTAAAGACTTTTGATATAAAATTTCAAGGCATAAAAAAGAAGAAACTACTTTGTTTCCTCTTCATTTGTTTCTTCAGAAACTATTTCCTCTTTAAAAGTTTTAGCTTCTTCTTCAGTAGTTACTTCTTCAGTTTTAGGTTTATCTTTAACTTCAGGTTTCTCATCCATTAAGTTTTCCTCTAAAGCTTCAGTTGCATCAGTTTCCATAAATTGTTTTTCAAGAGCAATATCAATATTTGAATATTCAGTAGCACCAGTACCTGCTGGGATAAGTTTACCAATAATAACGTTTTCTTTTAAACCTTTTAAGTAGTCAACTTTACCTTTAATAGCAGCATCTGTAAGTACTCTTGTAGTCTCTTGGAATGAAGCTGCAGATAAGAATGAATCAGTTTCAAGAGATGATTTAGTAATACCAAGCATAATTGGAAGTCCTTTAGCAGGAACTCCACCTGCAAGAAGTACTGGTTTGTTTCCTTCATTAAATGTTTTAAGTGAGACAGATAAGCCCTCAACAAATTTAGTATCTCCTGGATCTAAGATTCTCATCTTATTAATCATTCTCTTAACAATAATTTCAATATGTTTATCGTTAATATCAACACCTTGAAGTTTATATACACTTTGAATTTCTTTTAGAATGTATTCTTGAGCAGTAAGTGGGTCAGTAACAGCAAGTAATTCTTTAGGAGCAATAACACCTTCAGTAAGTTTATCTCCTGCTTCTACTTTATCACCAACACTAACTCTAAGTTTCATATTATAAAGTGTTGTATGTTCTCTTGAACCAGCATCGTTTGCAACTGTAATAATATGTTTACCACCATTTTCCTCAATTTTAGTTACAGTACCAGTAATTTCAGAAATAGTTGCTTTATATTTAGGCGTTCTAGCCTCAAATAATTCTTCAACTCTTGGAAGACCTTGTGTGATATCATCTTCACCAGCAACTCCACCTTTGTGGAAGTTTTTCATTGTAAGCTGAGTACCAGGTTCACCAATTGATTGAGCTGACATAATACCTACAGCTTCACCAGTTTCAACTAAGTTACCTGTAGCAAGGTTTCTACCATAACATTTTTGACAAACACCGTTTTCAGTTTTACAAGTAAGTGAAGAACGAATTTCAACTTGTTTAATACCAGCCTTTTTAACTTTTTGAACAACAGCTTCAGTAATCATTTCACCAGATTCACATAATACTTTCTTAGTTTCTGGATCAATAATCTTTTTAGCGGCAAATCTTCCTAAAATTCTTTCTTCAAGAGGTTCAATTATAGAACCATCTTTATCATTTAATAAGTCTTTAACAACTACACCGTGGATTGAACCACAATCATGTTCTTTAACAATGATATCTTGAGCAACATCAACAAGTCTTCTTGTTAAGTAACCAGAGTCAGCAGTTTTTAAAGCAGTATCGGCAACACCTTTTCTTGAACCATGTGTTGATAAGAAGAATTCTAGAACTGAAAGTCCTTCCATAAATGATGATGTAATCGGAATTTCAACTGTATCACCATTTGGTTTTGCCATTAAGCCTTTAAGACCTGCAAGTTGAGTAAAGTTTGTAACCTCACCACGCGCACCTGAATTCATCATCATGAATATTGGGTTATCAAAATCGCCAGCACTCATTTCTTTGAATTCATTTTTAACGTTTTCAGTACATTTAGACCAAATTGCAATTACAGCTTCATGTCTTTCTTCTTTAGTAATAATACCACGTTTAAATTGTTTATTAACTTTATCTACAGCTGCTTTTGCCTCTGCAATAAATTCTTCTTTTTTATGTGTAGTTTTGATATCTGCATAAGATACTGTAATACCAGCTATAGTTGAATACTTAAATCCTTGATCTTTTAATTTATCAAGCATTATAGATGTTTCAGTAGTACGATATCTTTTAAATACTTGAGCAATTAATGATTTTAATGTTCCCTTTACAAAAGGTGATACTAAAGGCATTTCTTTAATAGCCTGTGGAATATTAGTTCCAGGTTCTAAGAAATATTTCATTGGTGTAATACCTTCGATATTATCTTTTGAAGGTTCATTCATATATGGGAATGAATCTGGGAATATTTCATTAAATTTAAGTTTTCCAACTGTAGTAACTAAATATTTACCTTGTTGTTCATCAGTAAATAATTTATGTTTAAATGAACTTGCTGGTATAGCAATTCTTGTATGTAAAGTAATTTCTTTTCTTTCATAAGCCATTAATGCTTCATTTTCATCTTTGAATACTCTACCTTCGCCTTCTTCACCAGCTTTTTCAATAGTTAAATAACAGTTACCAAGTACCATATCTTGTGAAGGTGTAACAATTGGCTTTCCATCTTTTGGATTTAAAATATTGTTAGCACCAAGCATTAGTAGTCTTGCTTCAGCTTTTGCTTCCTCAGAAAGTGGTACGTGAACAGCCATTTGGTCACCATCGAAGTCAGCATTAAATGCAGCACATACAAGTGGATGTAGTCTAATTGCTTTACCACCAATTAATATTGGTTCAAATGCTTGAATACCAAGTCTGTGTAGAGTTGGTGCACGGTTAAGCATTACAGGATGCTCAGTAATAACATCCTCGACTATATCCCAAACACATTCATTTCTAGTTTCAATTAATTTTTTAGCTCCTTTAATATTATGAGCAAGTCCACGTTCTACTAAACCATGAATAACATGTGGTTTAAATAGTTCAAGAGCCATTTCTTTTGGCAATCCACATTGATACATTTTAAGGCTTGGTCCAACTACGATAACTGAACGGCCAGAGTAATCAACTCTCTTACCAAGTAAGTTTTGTCTAAAACGACCTTGTTTTCCTTTAAGCATTGAAGATAAACTCTTAAGTGGTCTATTAGAAGATGCTGTTACACTTCTTCCACGTCTACCATTATCAAGTAGTGAATCTACAGCTTCTTGAAGCATTCTCTTTTCATTTTGAACAATGATTGATGGAGCTCCAAGTTCAAGTAATTTTTTAAGACGATTATTACGATTAATAATTCTTCTATAAAGGTCATTTAAATCAGATGTAGCAAATCTACCACCATCTAGTTGAAGCATAGGTCTTAGCTCTGGAGGTATAACAGGAATAACATCAAGTACCATCCATTCAGGCTTATTACCAGATTCAATAAATGAATCTAAACAATCAAGTCTTTTAACAAGACGTACTCTTTTTTGTCCAGTTGTATTTTCAAGTTCTTCATGAACTTTTTCAATTTCTTTTTTAAGGTCAACTTGTTTAAGTAGTTCCTTAATAGCTTCAGCACCCATTCCAACTTTGAATGTATTACCATATTTTTCATATAAATTTCTATATTCTTTATCAGAAATAGTTTGTTTATGTTCAAGTGGAGCTGTTCCTGGATTAATTACTACATAACTTACGAAATATAATACTTCTTCCAAATCTCTTGGAGACATATCTAGTACAAGACCCATTTTAGATGGAACACCCTTAAAGAACCAGATGTGAGAACATGGTGCAGCAAGTTCAATGTGTCCCATTCTTTCTCTTCTTACTTTAGAAAGAGTAACCTCTACACCACATCTATCACATATAATATTTTTATATCTAAGTCTTTTGTATTTTCCACAGCTACATTCAAAATCTTTTGTAGGTCCGAAAATCTTTTCACAGAATAATCCGTCTCTTTCTGGTTTTAATGTACGATAGTTAATTGTTTCAGGTTTTTTAACTTCGCCATAAGACCAAGAACGAATCTTTTCAGGGGATGCTATGGAAACCTTAATTCCCTTAAAGTTACTAACATCTATCATTATTCTTCACCTTCCCCTTCCATATCATCTATATCATCTGGAAATTCCAAATCATCAAGTGATGGTTCTTCATCTTCATCATCAAAGTCATCTTCCTCTTCATCAAATGGTTTACTTGTTTCAGGAAGTACTTCTTCATCAGTAGATAAATCAATTTCATCAATTCTTAAATTATCATTAGATTCATCATCTTTTTCTTCAATATCTTTAAATTCTAATAATTCATCATCATTTGTAAGAACTTGTACATCTAAGCATAATGCTTGGAATTCTTTAACAAGTACTCTAAAGCTTTCTGGAACACCTGCTTGATTAACAAGTTTACCTTTTACTAAAGCTTCATATACTTTAACACGTCCTACAATATCATCGGCTTTAACAGTTAAGATTTCTTGAAGTACATGAGCAGCACCATAAGCATAAAGTGCCCAAACTTCCATTTCTCCAAATCTTTGTCCACCAAATTGTGCTTTACCACCTAATGGTTGTTGTGTAATAACACTATAAGGTCCTGTTGCTCTTGCATGAAGTTTATCATCAACCATATGATGAAGTTTTATCATATACATAACACCAACAGCAATTTTATTGTCAAATGGTTCACCTGTACGTCCATCATATAAAGTCATCTTACCATCAGGACTCATCTTAGCATCTTTCATTTGCTCAGATACATCTTCCCAAGTAGCAGAATCAAATACTGGAGTAGCATAATGTCTACCTAAAATCTTACCAGCCATTCCTAAATGAAGTTCTAGAATTTGACCAACGTTCATACGAGATGGAACACCAAGTGGGTTAAGCATAATGTCTACTGGACGGCCATCTGGCATAAATGGCATATCTTCCTCAGGTACTACTAAAGAAATAACACCTTTATTACCATGTCTTCCTGACATTTTATCTCCAACTTGAATTTTTCTCTTTTGAACTATATAAACTCTTATAACCTTTTGAACACCAGCAGCAAGTTCATCTGAGTTTTCTTTTGTATAAATTTGGACATCATGAACAATACCATCAGCACCATGATCTACTCTAAGTGAAGTATCTCTAACTTCTCTTGTTTTTTCACCAAAGATTGCATGAAGTAGTTTTTCTTCAGAAGTAAGTTCTTGCATTCCTTTTGGAGTTACTTTACCAACAAGAATATCACCTTCTCTAACTTCTGTACCTATTCTTACAATACCATCAGCATCAAGATTTTTACGAGCATCTTCAGAAACATTTGGTATATCACGAGTAATTTCTTCAGGTCCAAGTTTTGTATCACGACACTCAATATCATAGTGAGAAATATGAAGTGAAGTATATGCATCATCTTTAACAAGTCTTTCATTTAAGATTACGGCATCTTCATAGTTATAACCTTCGAATGTCATGAAGGCAACTGTCATATTTTTACCTAAAGCAAGTTCTCCCTTATCACAAGAAGGACCATCCGCAATAACTTGTCCAGCATGAACTTTATCGCCTGCTTTAACAATTGGTCTATGGTTTACACAAGTTGAGGCATTACTTCTTTCAAAAGTTGAAAGATAATATGTATCACTTGATTTACCATTATTTATAACAATTTTTTTACTATCAGCATAATCAACTACACCAGCAGTTTTAGAAAGTACACAACTTCCTGATGATGATGCAGCAATATATTCAACACCAGTACCAACTATTGGAGCTTCACTTGTAAGAAGTGGAACTGCTTGTCTTTGCATGTTAGCACCCATAAGTGTTCTTTTTGCATCATCGAATTCCAAAAATGGAATACAACTTGTAGTTACTGCAACAACTTGACTTGGAGCAACGTCTACATAATCAACTTCTTCACGTTTAACAATTACGTTATCACCGTTAACACGTACAAGAACTTCATCATCAATAATTCTATTATCTTTATCAAGTTTTACAGTTGCTTGTGAAATATAATAATCAGTTTCTTCATCAGCAGTCATATAAATTATATCTTTATCAACAACACCATTATTTACTTTATGATAAGGAGTTGTAATAAATCCATATTCATTAACTTTAGCATAACCAGCAAGAGATGTAATAAGACCTATATTTTGTCCCTCTGGTGATTCAATTGGACATATTCTTCCATAGTGAGATGAGTTAACATCTCTTACTTCCATACCAGCTCTTTCTCTTGAAAGTCCTCCTGGTCCTAAAGAAGAAAGTCTTCTCTTATCTGTAAGTTCAGCAATTGGGTTAACTTGATCCATAAACTTAGAAAGTTGTGATGAACCAAAGAACTCTTTTAATACTGCAGTTACAGGTCTAATATTAATTAATGTTTTTGGCGTAACATTTTCAAGTTCTTGAGTAGTCATTCTTTCACGAATAACTCTTTCCATACGAGCCATACCAACTCTAAATTGATTTTCAACTAGCTCACCAACTTGTCTTACACGTCTATTTCCTAAATGATCGATTTCATCTTCATTACCAATATTATAATGTAAATCAATATAATATGATAAAGATGCATAAACATCAGGAATAGTAAGTCTTTTTTCAGTTACACTACTATCAGTTCCAATTAAAGTAAGAACTTTTTTACCATCGATCTTATCATAAACTTTTAAAGTTTGAATCATTTTAAAATCATCAAGTTCTTCATTAATTGTAGCTTCTTTTAAATTTAATCCACCAGCAAAAGCAATTTTTAATTTTTCAAGAATATCTTTAGTAATAACATCACCTTTTTTAGCAATTTCTTCACCATTAAATTTAATGTTTTCAGCTAAAGTACATCCAAGTATTCTTTCACAAATAAACATTTTTTTGTTAAATTTGTATCTTCCTACTTTTGCTAAATCATAACGGAATCTATCAAAGAATCTAGTGATTAATTGGTTTTTAGCACTATCAATTGTTGCAGGTTCTCCTGGACGAAGTTTTTCATAAATTTCAAGTAGTGCTTCATCAGTATTATTTGTAATATCTTTTTCTAAAGTATTTTTTACAAATTCATTATCACCAAATAATTCAATGATTTCTTCATCAGTGGAAAGTCCAAGTGCACGTAAGAATGTTGTAACAGCTACTTTTCTAGTACGATCTATTCTTACATAGATTACACCTTTAGCATCTGTTTCATATTCAAGCCATGTACCTTTATTAGGGATTATTTCTCCACTAACAATTCTTCTACCATTTTTATCTATTTCTCTTTTGAAATAAATAGATGGAGAACGAACAAGTTGAGATACAATTACTCTTTCTGCACCATTTATGATAAATGTACCAGCATCTGTCATAAGTGGTAAATCACCTAAGAATATCTCTTGTTCTTTTACTTCACCAGTTTCATGAAGGTAAAGTCTTGCTTGCACTTTAAGTGGTGCAGCATAGTTAACCATTCTTTCCTTTGCTTCCTTAATTGAATATCTTGGTTCATCTAAAGAATAATCAGTAAATTCAAGTGAAATATTTCCAGTAAAACTTTCAACTGGAAAAAGATCCTCAAATACTTCTTTGATTCCATTTTCAATGAAATTTTGATAACTTTTCTTTTGGATTTCCAAAAGGTCTGCAAGTTCAAGAGTGTTACTTGATTTTGCGAAATTAATTCTTTCGCGATAGTCTCCGAATTTTTGTTTTTTATAAGCCACGATCTCACCCCATAATCTTATTTTTTTTGGACTATTTTTATGTTAAAAATAAACACGTCAACATTAAATAATTTTAGCAAAGAATAAAGTATTTTGTCAAGACATTTTACAGCAAAAAATGTAAAATCCTTTATCTTTTTCTTTTATTTCAACATTGTAATGTTCATTTAACAGTTTTTGTATAGATTTAGCGCCTTGGTCCTTACGCATTACAAACCAAAGCCTTCCACCATCATTTAGATGTATTTTAGCATTAATAAGAAACTCTAATATAACTTTTTTACCAGCTTTTATCGGTGGATTTGTAATAATTACATCATATTTATCTAAAATATTTTCATACACATTACTTTCAATTACTTTAGCATTAACTTTATTTGCAACAATATTTCTTTCACACAAATGCAATGCTCTTTTGTTAACATCACACATAGTTATATTTTTACCAGTTATCTTAGCAAGTGATATTCCTATTAATCCATAACCACAACCTAAGTCTAGGATATTTTCATAATCAGATTCATTTTTTAAAAATGTTTCTATTAAAAGTCTACTTCCATAATCTAAATGATTTTTACTAAATACTCCGTTATCACTAAAAAAATCAATAGTTATGTTTTTATAATTATAACTAAGTGTCCTAATTTCACTTTTTAAATTTTGATTGTTTGTAAAATAATGATCCATTTATTTCCCTTTTCTTTTCAAACTAATTTTATTATACAAAAAAAGGCACACTAAATCAAGTAGCAAGTGCCCTATTTTTACTATATAAAGTTTTTAATAAACTCCATAATTAAACTAAAACATGTTAAAAATAATATTATATATAAAAGCTCTTTTCTTTCAGATGAACTTTCCATTAAACTAACTTCCCCCTTATTATCTAGTAAGTGATTCAACAGCTGTTTTAATTTCAAAATAATTTAAAACATCATCAATGCTATCTACTGCAATACCTTCGGCCATAGGATAACCTTTTTTTAAATACCATATTAGATTATCCTCTATACTATAAGCATAAGAATCATTATCTTTATGTAATGCAAAATATCCATGAACTTCTGGAATATTATTTAAAACTGGTACTTCATAGCCTGAAATTACTTTAAATAATTCAATTGGTGTAATATCTTCACTAACACCTATTAATTGTAAATATTCTTTCTTTGTGATAGACTGTTCTTCTTGTAGATTTTCATTATCTTCTTGTACATAATGATACTCTTTATTTTCATCAAATGCTTTTTCCATAACCATAGCTATTACTTTTTCACGATTCTCAGCTCTAGTTTTTTGTTCATCATTATTTTTCTTAATGCTATACGCCGTAGCACCTATACTAGCAACTAGACAAATGCTTAATACTCCCTTAAATATTTTATTATTTTTCATAACTAATCCCCCTTAATTACTAATATTCTATCATATTTTGATAAAAATGTCAAATTAGTGTAAAGTTATTTAGTTAAATCATTAATTTTATCAATAACAATATTTTCATATATAATAACTACTCGAACGTACAAGAACTGGCGTTACCACCAATTTTCAAGGAGTTTGAAATAAATCAAAAATTCTGGAAGTAGGATGATGCTTATGTCTAAAGATAAGATAATTAAAACCCTTGTTTTTATACATACTATTTATAATTTGTTTTTTTAAGCTTAGATAAAATAGAAAACGCCGTTCAAGTTTTAGTAAAGTTATATAGACTTTTAAAAGAGTTTATTATAGCTTTGCTTTCTTGAATAGCGTTATCTAGTTTAACCAATTAGGTAACGCGAACTTCCTTCACGTTCACCTATTTATAATATAACATTTATTTATATATTTATGCAAGAGATTTATTTGTAATATTCTAACTTACTGTGTAAACATTATTATAAGTTCCATCTCCCGATAATTTGGCTTTTGAGGATAAACTAATAACTGGGCGAACGCCAAATAAACCACTTACATCATATCCCATGGTACTTATGCCACCACTAATGCATAGATAAAATACAAATGCTTTATAGTCTCCATTTTTTATATAAAATTGTGGTGAAAATGTCCAATAGAACTGATTTGTATATAAATAAAATGAGGAATTATAACTTTCAGTACCAATATTACCATTAGAACCTGCTATTATTACTTCATCAACCATAATAAGTCCCACTGGATATGTTAAAAGGCTATTTCCATCATTTGAATTTGTTGCAAATTTATCTAGCTCATTTTGACATTTTAAACTTGGAGTTTTTTTTAAAACTATACGATTATAAGCATTATAATAATATTCTTTACTTGTGTCCATACTTTCATTTATTTCCCCATATGTTCCATTACGGCTTGTTGAGGCAACTCTATCATTACAAAACGATGTATTATTAGAAATTAAATTTATCATATCTTCTTGTATTAAAGACGTACCTTTGTACCAATTTTCAATATAGTTTTTTATTGTACTGCTATCTCTAGTACCATGTTGCATATTTGATGGCCAGTTAGCAGTGTACATATACCCTACGTATGAAGGATTATTAAAACTATCATTAAATTTACTTGTTCCTATTTGCGTTCCATCTCCAGTCATTACCACTGATGTATCACTTGTTGGTGCAGTTGTTCCACTGTATATCATTCTTATACTGCCATCACCATTTATTCTAATTATTCTCCAATACATATCATTATTAGAACTGTCTTTACCAAATTTAACCCAATTATTATTTACTGCACCCCTAAAATAGTAAGAAGTTCCTAAGTCATCCTCAGCAGCATACATTCCTTCATTTGTTGTTGCTGTATTTGCAAAATTTGGCGTACCTTTTCCTTTTATATAATTTATTGCATCATCAACTGTTGTTGCTCCACCACCATTATTTATAAGTATTGTTTGATATCCTTTCTTTTCTAAATCTATTGAATCGGATACTATTTTATTTCCTGAACTATCTTTTACCCATAGATAATATATCCCTTCAGTTGTAATCGTAGTACTTAAGTTAAAAGATGTTCCATTTATCGAAGTCCAATTTGTTGGTTCTATTGTATTACTAGAGCTTATTCCATAACCAGATAATTCAATATTATCTGTAAGTACTGCTGTAACTGTTTTATCATTTACATTTAAGTTTTTAATAACTGGTTTTTCTGTATCTAGTATTTTATCAAAATATAGTGAACATCTATCTGAACCTAAAAAAGAAAATCCTATTTGTCCTGTTGAGTTATTATAACTTACTACTTTTCCTCCATTTTCACATATTGTTTTTTCTTCATTTAAAACATAATTACCTTTGGGGATTTCATTGGAACTTACATATTCTCCAGAATCACCCTTAATCATTATTGCTAAATTACTTTGCCCTTTAGTTTTAATAATTTTATTTTTATAAGTAATATTTAATATTACTACCCCTATAACAATAAATACGAACAAACCAATTTTTATTTTTATATTCATAACTACTCCATCCTGCATAAATACTAGGAATATGTTTCTTAAATTATATAGATTTGAGAAAAACATAGTTCTATTTTTCGTTAAAAAGTACTTGAAAATTATATAAAAAAATGGTTTAATTATATTGAAAATAACGTAAATACGAGGATATTTTTTCTTAAATCTATATAATATAGGAAAATACGAACAAGGTAAATATTGGAATTGCATGGATTTCATGTATTTTTAAATTAAGGTAAAAAAATTAACATATTTCTACGCTAATTTTATAACTTAAAAACTAACTTATATCTTATTTTGACATGTAATGCCCGAATTGCTTGCTATTAAATTATTTTCATATATAATAACTACTCTAACGTGCAGAAACTGGCGTTGCCACCAATTTTCAGGGGGTTTGAAATAAATCAAAAATTCTGGAAGGAGGATGATGCTTATGTCTAAAGATAAGATAATTAAATTCGAGTTTTTATGCATACTATTTCTGATTTGTTTACGAGCATCGATAAAATAGAAAACGCCGTTCAAGTTTTAGTAAAGTTATTATTGCTCATTATTGAGTTAATTATATCCTTGCTTGCCTGAATAGCGTTTTCATTCAAAACATAATGGCAACGTGAACTTCCTTCACGTTCACCTATTTATAATATATCACTACAATATACATTTATGCAAGTAAAAAAATTTATTAAATTATTATTAATGAACTAATATATAAATAAGAGTTATTAAAGAGCATACTAAAGAGACTAAATAGAATAGTTTTATAATATCTGTTTCTTTAAAACCTAGCATCTCAAAATGATGATGAAGTGGACTTTTTAAAAATATTTTTTTATTAAAATATCTTATCGAAATAATTTGAATAAAACTTGAAAGCGTTTCAATAATAAAAACTAAACCAATTATAACAAGGGAAAGTTCACATTTAAGCAAAATAGATACCGATGCAAGAGTGGCACCTAAAGAAAGGGAACCTAAATCACCCATAAATATTTTGGCAGGATAAAAATTAAAAAACAAAAATCCTATTAAAGCTCCTGCCAAAGTAAAACAAAAAATACCTATTTCTTCATAACCCAAAATAAATGGACTATTAAAGGCAATAATTCCATAAGAAATAAATGATATCGTGCATAATCCGGCAGCAAGACCGTCAAGACCATCTGTTATATTAACTGCATTAGAACCACCAACAAGCATAAATAGAATTAAAAGACCATATAAATATTTTAAATCAATTGAAAATAAATAAAAATTAAGAACTGTATTATTTCCAGATATTAAAAATAAAACAAAGAAAAATATTCCAATAATAACTTGAATAAAAAACTTTAAAATTATTGATAGTCCTTTATTATTATGAAATCTTATTTTAAGAAGATCATCAATAAATCCAAGAAATGCATACAAAATAAATACGCATAATATTATAAATAAATTTAAATTAAAATGAATATTCTTATTTAAAAATAAAAAAATAATTATAAATAAAGTACTAATTATGAAAATAACTCCCCCCATCGTTGGAGTCCCCTCTTTTAAAAGATGTCTTTTAGAAATCGTTTTTGATATACTTTGATACATATGACATTTCTTAAAAAATGGTACTACTAAAAAACCTAATACTAATGAAGATAAAAAACCTAATATTAAACATAAAATAGTTTTAGTTAAAATCATATTTTTCCTCATTAAATTTTATGAATTTTAAAAGTAAATAGAACTATTCTTAATAAAATTTATTTAAGCATTAACATTACAGTTGAACCCTCCTCTATATAAGTGCCTTCTTCAGGTGATTGATAAAATACTTTTTCACCATTACCAGAAAGTTCTATTTTAAACCCTTTTAATGTTTTTTTAGCCTCCTCAAGGCTTTTTCCCGTAACATCTGGAACATATGTATATTTCTTATCTAAATAATTATATTCTTTAGGCATTCCCTCTTTTGAGGGCTTTATACCTAAAATATCTATTGCACTTGTAAGAATACTTTTGGCAACTGGAGCAGAGGCAGTACCACCATATTGAGTTACATTTTTGGCACCATCAATTGCAACATATATAACAATTTTAGGATTATCCGCGGGCATAAAACCAACAAAAGATAAAATATAACTTGAGGATGAATATTTTCCATCAACAACTTTTTGAGCAGTACCTGTTTTACCACCAACACGATAATTTTCAATATATGCATTTCTTCCTGTACCATTAGCAACAACACTTTCTAAAGTAAATCTAACAAGGGAGGAAGTATCCTTACTAATAACTTTTTTTACTAATACTTTTTCATTATAATCAAGAAGTGCACCACTTTCATTCATTAAACTTTTAACTATGTAAGGTTTATATAAATTTCCTCCATTTACGACTGCACTAACTGCGGTTATTTGTTGTATTGGGGTAACACTTATTCCTTGTCCAAATGCTGTTGTTGCAGTTTCCACTGGGCCCATTTTATTTATATTAAAAAGTATTCCATTACTTTCACCATTTAAATCTATTCCTGTTTTTTTACCAAAACCAAAACTTTTTATATAACTCATAAGTTTTTGTGTACCAAGTTTTTGACCCATTGATACAAATCCCGGGTTGCAAGAATTTTCCACTACCTCAAGATAAGTTTGCGTTCCATGGCCCCCATGTTTCCAACAGTGTAGTGTTGCACCTTCAACATTAATTGAACCACTATCAGTAAAAGTATCTTTGAATAAATCAATAGTTTTTTCCTCAATCGAAGAGGAAAGTGTAATTATTTTAAAAGTTGAACCTGGTTCATAAGTCATCCAAATAGGAAGATTTCTATTAATAGTTTCAGTATCATAATCTTTATAATTATTTGGATCAAATCCTGGTCTTGAACCCATAGCAAGTATTTCTCCACTTTGGGGATCCATTGCAAGTATTAAAGCATGTTCTGGAGTATATTTAGAAACTATTTCATCAAGAGCACCCTCAACTGCTTTTTGCAAATTTAAATCAATAGTTAAGCCTATAGTTATCCCATCAGTGGGATTTTCATAAACCTGAGCCATTTCAAGACGATTTCCTTTACCATCCGAAAAATATTTAATAGAGCCATCTTCACCTTTTAAATATTCATCATAAATAAGTTCAAGCCCACTTAAACCTTGGTTATCTATACCAACATAACCTAAGGTATGAGATAAAAGTTCTTTATATGGATAATACCTTTTACTTTCCTTTAAAAGATATACTCCATCATAATTTAAAGCATTTATTTTATCTGAGGTTTCATAAGAAAGTCTTCTTCCCTCTGGATGAACTCTTTCAATTGAGGTTTTCTTACTTACATGAGCAAGCATATTTTCATAAGAAGTACCCAAAATATCAGATAAATCTTTAGCTACTTTTTCTTTATCTTTAATTTGTCTTGGTACTAATACAAGTGAAGTTGTTGTAATATTATCTGCAAGAACTAAACCATTTCTATCTACTATTTTACCCCTATCTGCTTTAATAGGAAGATTTCTTGAATATAAATCATCTGATAAACTTTTTAGTTTATTATAACTTATTACCTCAATATAAAATACTTTTATTATTACACATAAAAGAATTATAAATACAAATAAAAAAATATATCTAATACGTGTATGAATTAGTTTATAAAACATATCATCACCTACTTAAATATATTTATTTTTATGCAGAATATTAATCAAAATATGTTTCAAAATTTGGATTATTGTTTGCCTTAAGACATAGTTTAATTTGCTCTAAAGAAGTTTTTTCATTAGCTAGATTTTTAGGAATATCCTCTAAAGAAAAATAATTAGTTTCTATTGTTTCATTATTTTTCTTAAATGAGCCTCCTACTACTTTACATAGTACAAAGACTTTACATATTCCATAAGCATAAATTGGTGTATTATGTTTATTTCTATCTTGAACTGCTATTAACTTTATTGCATCAACATCAAGTCCAGTTTCCTCATTTACTTCTTTAATTGTATTTGATTTTATGCTTTCTAAAGTATCACACCAACCGCCAGGAAGAGCCCAAGTATCATTATTTTCGTGTACAAGTAGTATTTTATTATCTTTAAAAATAGCGGCTCTTGTATCTATTTTTGGCGTTTGATAACCTTGTTCACTGCCAAATAAATCTTTGATTTTTTCAAAGGGTAAATCAGTTTTATATTTCATAAGTTGACAAGCAATATCTCTTATTTCTTCATATCTTTCTTTATCAAATTCATTATTCACATAAGCAAGACCATTTTGACTAAGTGCCTGAAGTCTTACAATTAATTTTAAATATTCATCCATAATAATCCTTTCTTAAAAAAGCACCCTAATAACTTAAAGGTACTTTACTATTTTCATAATTTTCTTCATTAACCTTATCTTCCATAAGATCTAAATACACTCTATAATATTCCATATACTTTTGATTTAAATAATCAATGATTTCTTTACCATTTTTAAATGAAAAGTAATCTAGATTTTCAAAAGTATAGTTACTATCAAGCGATAAAATATCTTTTTTAATTTTATCTATTTCACTTAAAATCAATTTTATATAACCATTAGAATTCTTTTCTATTTTATTATTCATTTCAGATAAAGCATAATCTTTTATTTGCTCCATTACATCTATTTTAGATACATTACCAGATACTTTTGTAAGAATTGGTACTAAGAATAATCTAATTTTTTTAATGAATTCATTTATATTTTTATATTCAATATCACTTTTATTAGATAAATAATCAATAATAGATTTTTTTTCATTTTCTAAATAAGTAATAATTTCTTCTTTAGTTTGCTCATCTTTACTATACTTTAATATAGTATTTAAGGTATCTAAATCATTTAAAATTTCATAATCTATTTTAACTTCTTCATTATTTAGTTTTTTAATCATATTAGAAATTAAATCTAATATATCATAATAATCCATATTTTTTTCAAAGTTATGATATAAAATATCTCTTAAATTTTCTAGTTTAATAACAGCATTTGTATATACTCCATTATTTGTAGATAAAGATAAACCAGTTTCTTTTTTAGATAAACCATTATTATATTCAATAACAATTGTATCAACATTTTTACGAACGCTTTCTTTATCAAGACCTATATAATCAATACTTAATATTTCTCTAGCGAGATCTAAAATATGCTCAGCTTCTTTAGAAAGTTTTGGTTTTTCCTCATTATTTTTAGAGTCCTCAAATAGTTTAGTATTATCTTCCTTAATATCAGTAAAACTATATTTGATGTTAGCATCTCCCAAAATCTTTGTAATTTTTTCTTTATTTATACTTGGTCCAACTAGATTAATACTCTTTAATCCCATTTTAGAAAATAATGTTTGGGCATTAATATCATAATCTTTTTGTTCAAAAAAATAAGGCTTATAAAGAACATGTTTATATGTAAAATCTATTCCATTTCTCTTTTCAACAGCTTTAGCAAATAAGTTTATAAATCTTTGTATATCATTCAAAAAAGCTATAAGTTCTCTTTCATTTTGATAATTAATAGTTAAATTAGAACCTTTTAAACAATTTCGAGCTAAATATTTGCCACATAAATAAAGGCTTGTAAAAATATCCAAATCACATTGCATAGATACATTTTCAATCGGACTACCAACAAATAAAAATCTATCAAGAACTTTAAAATTATTACCATCAATATTCAAATTTTTAATTTTAGCATTAACACCTAAAGAGGAAAAATTAAATGCATCAGCAAAAACTATTTTTTCGTCTCCCTTTATATTAATATTGAATACTGGATTAGTCATAAAACTATTATCAGTTAATTCACTTAACATATTTGTAGCTATTTTTTTTATACTTTCATCGATGTTAATATTGTATTCCCTCTCATCATGAAAATAAAGTTTTCCATCATTACTTACCTCAAAGTCAGAGTTAAAAGGAAAATAAATTTGCTGCAGTTCATCTAAATACTTTTGATTAGCTATATCAACTGGTTCTGTTAATCTAGTTATTTTATCTTGAAGTACATCCCTTAATAAATATTCATTTAAAAAGTTGTAACCATATTTTTCAAAAGATCTATGATTCATTTCTATAGAAAAACCTGCAATTATGTCTTTGCAAACTAAACTGTGCGATACTTCATCATAAAACCAATTAAGTGACGTTACTTTAACATATAAACCATTTTCTTTTATATAAACATAATCTTCGCCATCTAAAGTAAATGAATCACACTCTATTATTTTATCTCCTATTGGTATATGATACTTTTTATCATTAAACTTATTTTCTTTATATGCATTACTTAATTTTTGAATTAATGCTTCATCTTTAATTATACTTGTTGGGTAACTACCTAATTTAATTTCATTACCATTAATAGAGATAGCATTTTTTTCTATGAAACTTTGCATATTATTTGTATCAATAATTGGTCTTATTCCAAAATAGTTTTTAATACCATCTGGATACGATTTATCAAAAGTAGTTAAAAATTGTTTTTTATATAAAGGCTCACTAGCAATTAAATATGAATAATTACCATATAAATACTTAACAAAATCAGTTGGAGTTGCAATAAGTCCCTTTTTTCTTAAAATATTTAACATCGAAGGAGTCTCCACATCTATTTTGCTTAAAAACGTCATATATATTCTATTCATATCTATTTTCCTTTACTATAACAATTATATAAAAAAAGTAGTTACTTTGCAAGTAACCACTTAGTATATTTTAGGTATTAAATTTCTCTCGTAAACATTTTGTTTTTGCATTTCATCATAAAGTTCAATATATTTTCGATAATACTTTATAAATAAGCTATCTAAATAATCAATTATTTCATTTCCTGTATTAAAGGATGAATAGTTAATATCTTCGAAAGTATAACTACTATCAAGTTTAAGAATATCTTCTTTAACTTTATTTATTTCAGTTAATATAACCCTTATATAATTATTTTTATTTTCTAAAGATTTATTATTCATTTCATTTAAAGCATAATTTTTAATTTGCTCAATTACATCTATTTTTGATACATTACCACTTACTTTTGCAAGTATAGGTACTAAAAACAATCTAAACTTTTTAACAAATTCATTAATATTTTTATAATCAATTTCTTTCTTATTACATAAATAATCAGTTATAGACTTCCTTTCACTTTCTAAATAAGTAATAATTTCTATTTTAGTTTGATTATCTTCACTATATTTTAAAATAATATTTAATGTGTTAATATCATTTAGAATTTCATAATTTAATTCTACTTCTTCATCATTAAGTTTTTTAATCAAATTAGAAATTAAATCTAATATATCATAATAATCAACATTTTTTTCAAAATTGTGGTATAAAGTATCTCTTAAGTTTTCTAATTTAATAACTGTATTTGTATAAAGAACACTATTCGTTGATAATGATAAACCTTTTGTTTCTTTGGAATAAAGGTTATTGTATTCATCAATTATTTCATCTACTTTTTCACGAACACTATCTTTATTAATTCCAATGTAATCAATACTCATTATTTCTTTAGCTAAATCTAAAATATAGGTTGCTTCTTTAGAAAGTGATGAATCATTAGGTATTTCTTTTAAAGTTTTATCCTCAAAAGTATAAAAAATATTTTCATCATTTCCAATTATCTTTTCAACTTTTTCTTTATTTATTTCAGGACCATTTAAAGTAAGAGTTGCAAGTCCTATCTGTTTAAATAAATTATTATCATAAAAATTATAATCTTCCTCTTTCAAAGAAACACATTCATATACTACTTTTTTATAATCAAAATAAATTTGTTTATCTTTTAAAGCATTCTTTTTAAGCACATTAACTAATTTTTTTATATCAATAAGAAAAGCATATACTTCTGTTTCTGATGTATAATTGATAGTTAAATTAGAACCCTTTAATATATTATGACCTATAACATCACCAGATAAATATAGTGTAGCAAATTGATTTAGATCACATCTTATATTTGCATTATCTATATAACTGCCAGCACAAATAACTGGATGATTAACCACTAAATTATTAACATCAATAACTATGTTAGAAATTCTAGCATTTATTCCAAGTGAAACAAAATCAAGTGCATGAGAATAAGCTATTTTATTATTGCCTTTAATAGTTATATTAAAAATAGGATTATGTTTATAACTATTTTTAAAAGTGTATTCTAAAGCATTAAAACTAGTTAAGTCTATTTTTTCATCGATATTTATATTATATTCATTTTCATCGTGTGAATATAGTTTTCCTTCACTATCTATATCAATATCATAATCGTATGGTAAATACATTTCACTTGAGTCTTTTTCCACTATTAAATTAACAGGTTTAGTTAAACTTATTACATTATTTTTAAAAATATCTCTAATTAAGTACTCATTTAAAAAATTATAACCATATTTTTGAAAATCATTAATTCCAATACTTGTGTAAAATGCACAAATAACATCTTTAGAAATTAAAGAGTTTGATGCTTCATCATAGTACCAAACAAGCGGATTAATTTTAACAAATATATCTTTACCCTTTATATAAATATAATCTTCATCATTAAATGTAACAGTTTGGCATGATGTAATATCCTCTGCAATTGGAACGTTATATACTTTATCATTAAACCCGAGTTTTTTTAATGATTTAATAAGAGTATCATCAGTAACTATTTTTGTAGGATAACTTCCTAAAGCTACTTCATCATTACTAATTAACGTTGCATTTTTCCTTATAAGTTCACTCATTAAACCATCAGTTTTTAAGATAGGTCTAATACCATAATAATTTTTTAGGTTATAAGGTTTTATGTTATCAATACTTTGTTTTCTAGTTATTTGTTCATAAGTAGTTGAGTATGAATTATTTTCACCATATAAAAATTTAATAAATTCTGTTTGAGATGAGGCAATTCCTTTTTCTCTAAAAACATTTAATTTATGTGGCATTTCTATTTCTGGTTCTGAAATAAATGTTAAGTATACCCCATTATTAACAGCTTTTTCCATAAAAGTTCACTCCTTTTTTATTTTAATATTCTTTTTCTTACTAAAGGTTTAGATAAGTTTTCTCCACTATTTAAAGTAACATTACTTTCTAAAACGTTTTCATTTTCTAATTCATTTAATTTTGATATTGCTTTATTAAGTTCTTCTTCATAAGTTTTAATATAACTACTATCTTGAATAACTGTATTTCTTATATTTAAATAATCCTCATTTAATTTTTTATATTCATTTGAAGTCTTTACTAACCTATCTAATGTGCCTGCATATATGGATATAGATATTAAACTTGGTAAAATATTTCCCGTAGCTAAAGCATATGTTACTAATATAAAAAACATCGAATTGATAATAAAAAGTATTATAGTTTCTATTAATGAAAATATCTTTGAGGACTTTGCACTTTTTAATTTTGTTTCATCCTTAATAAGTTTTTCATTATAATATTCAAGCATATTTTTTGCTCTTTTAACACTATTTTCTAATTCTCTACTCATTTTAATAACCTCATTTTATAACTTTCTTTCTTCAATTTACTTATATTATTAAATTTAATCTTATAATATAATCCATAAATCTCCATTAAAATACTATCAACATATTTAATAATTTCATTACTTTCCATATTGCTATAATCAATATTAATTTTATCAATAATGTTATGTACTTCGAGATTTGTTGGATTAATATCAAATATTTCGTTTTTAATTTTATCTATTTCTAATAAAACAATAGATAAATAGTTTTTAATTGGTTCTTTATAATTAATTTTCATTTGCATATTTGTATAATCTCTAATTACATCAAGGATTTCTTCCTTATTTAAATAATTTCTTATACTTAATAAAGTTATATTTAAATATGTTCTAATACTTAAAATGAATTTATCCATGTCTTCATAAGGTCTATTTTCATTAGTAAGAAGATAACTCTCTAATTTATGTTTTTCATTTTCTAAATAACCTTTTAAATCATTAGTTATTTTTTCATTAGTAAAAGGAAGAATGTTATTAGATAAAAGGTAAAAATCTTTCTCTAAAGAGGTATTTATAATTACTTCTTCACCATTTAAAATACTTAATAAAATATTAACTTCATCAAGCATATCATAAACTACAAGATTTTTTTCAAAATTATGATAAAGATTATCCTTTAATTCATTAAGTTTTATTAAAAGATTTGTATAAAGTCCTTCCTCATTTTGAAGTGATAAACCGCCCTTTAAATTTGCTAAATCTTCATTATATTTAATTAGTATTTCATTAACTTTATTTTTTACATCTCTTTTATCAAGTCCAAAGTAATCTATGGATAATATTTCTTCGATTATGTCATCGGCAATTAAAGTTGTTTTATTTGTTTCTTGCTTTTCTTCGGTTTGGTCTTGATTTTTAGTTTCCTCTAACTTTTCAATTACAAAATGAACATTATCATTTTTAAGCATCCTTTTTATTTTATTTTGAACTTTTTTAGAAAGTTCTGGTCCACATAACGTTATATCAATATCTTTTAAAGATGCTTCCTTATTAAAATCGGTTAAAGGGTATTCCCAAATTTCATTATCAAATTTAAATTTAATTCCAAGTGTATATTCTTTTATATAACGGTTTAAAATGATTTTCCTATTATTTTTATTATCTAACTTTTCATCTAGCCTTTCAAAATAATTAAAAAAGTCAAAGAGCTCATTTTCATTTTCATAAGTTAATGTTAATTTGCTGTTTTTATCAAATATATATGAAAATCCTCTATTACCAATACTTATAATATTTCTAAATAGCTCTATACTACAAGGAATTTTTAAACTATTAATTTCACTAAATGAAATCAAAGAACGTTTACATATTATGCTATCAAAATTTTTATCAAAAATAAGCTGATTAATCTTTCCTTCATAATTTACTAAAAACTCTTCTATGTATTTAACTGTTTTTGGAATAAATATATTATAAAGAATATGATCCCTAAATTTTAAATCATCAGATGAACATTTTATGATTCTTACTTCCTCCGGAACATTTATTTTTATTAAAGTCTTTGGTTTTTCTAAAACTATTTTTCCATTTTTATAACCAATGTCTATTTTCATTATGTAATTTGGAAGTTCAATTCTTTCAAGGGTTTCATTAAAAATCTTATATATTGCTTCATATGAATCGATTCTATCTACATCTTTCACATCAAAAATTTTAGGTAATATAGTATCATTTAAATAATCATTCATTACAGAAATATCAAAAAATCTTTTCTTTAGCAAACTTATAACAGTACTTCTTGTGTAAGATGTATTAAGACAAGTAAAATATTTACCATTATCTCTCCACTCTAAAGGAACTAAACTATAAAAGTCTTTTCCATCAAAAATAATGTCATCAGGTAAGTCATGAACTTCATATTTTTCTTCATTAGTTGGTTCTGTTTTTTTATTCTTTTTAGTGTTAATTATATCTACTTTAGGTATTAAAGAAACGTGTTCATACTTTAATTTATCTATTAAGTTTTTATCTTTGATTAACCTTTTTTCAACTCCAAAAATATATTTATTATTATTAAATTTTAAAGTACTTTTAAATTTATCTAGGTTACCTTCAATATACATTGTAAGAAGACCTCGTTCATCAAAGTCCAAATATAATTTATCCATATATCCCCCTTTTGGTAAGGTATATTCTACCACAGCAAAGATAATTATACAATAATCTATGTAAACATAATTTTTAAAGTAGCAATAAATAATAAAATATGATAAGATATTTTTAAGGAAGTGAAAGTGTGAAAAAATTTTTTATAACATTACTTTGTATTGGACTTGTAGTCGGAGGATTTATTGGAGTAAAAAAATATCGTGCAGCTAAAGTTGAGGAAAGAAGAATTGAGGAAGCTAAAAAAGGATGGCATGTAGAAATTCTTACTGATTATATTAATATTAGAGATCAAGCAGATAGATATTCAAACATTCTTGGGCAAGTTAAAAAAGGTGGAATTTATAAAGTAATAAAATATAGTTTAAATGATCCTAACCTATATTGGTATTACGTACAGCTTCCCGAAGGTAAACGTGGATGGATTGCAAATAATACATCCGGAACATATTTAAAAGATTGGAATAATCCCGAAGATATTGCTACACCAATTATTAAATTTAAGGAAAATGTTTATAAAGTAGTAAGTATTAATGATATTAATTATAATCATTTAGAGACTTGGGATGATAAAGATGATTATAAAATAACTCATATTGTATACCATGAAGTTGATGTATTAAGGGGTATTGACCAATACTGGATTAAATATACAATAACAGATGCATCAGGAAAATATTCTTCGAAAACACAAAAAATTGAATTTGAAAATAAACCCTCTGAAGATGAAGTAACATCATTTGCATATTATGATCCAGACTAAACTTAAGTATTTTGCTTAAGTTTTTTTGTAAAATAAAAAAGCTTATACATTCATATAAACTTTAATATTAATCTTTTAAAGTACCTATAGGAACAACTAATACACCATTTGGTGTTACATAAGCCATATCTGTGCCTGTAATAACCATCAAAAGTTTTGGTTTAATTTTCATTTCACTACTTTCATTTATAAGTTTATTTAACTCAAGTAAATGTTTTTCTGCTTCATCAATTCGATTTCCACTTAACTTAACCTCTACAAGAGCATAAGAACCATCATCATAATGAATTACATTGTCGCACTCTAGGCCGTATCTGTCACGATAATGTTGAAGATGTCCACCATACTTTCTGGCATAAATACTTAAATCTCTATTAACAAGGTTTTCAAATAAAAGACCAAATGTATTTATATCAAGCATAAGTTCACTTGTAGAACATCCTAAGGCAGCAACGGCTAAAGAAGGATCAACAAAAGACTTTTTTGGAGATGTTCTAATAGCAGTTTTACTACGAATATTTGGATTCCACGCTTCAATTTCCTCAATAATATATAATCTTTTAAATATGTTAATATAAGATTTTATTGTTGTTTCAGATATATCAAAGGCATTTGATTTTATATCATCATATAATGCCTGATCAGAATCTATTGTTGAATCTTGTCTTGCATAACATTTTAAAATATTTCGAGCTAAAATTGGATCTCTTTTAACTTTATCTATATTTGAAATGTCACTGTCACAAAGTAAATCTATATAATTTTTAGGCGTTTTTAAAGCTAAATTTTCCGGTAATTTTATTGAATTAGGCCAACCACCGCGACATAATACATAAGCAATTTTTTCATAGGTTAAATCAGTTTTTATTCCATCTATATTTTTATTACCATTCATAAGTTCTTGTAAAGATATTTTACCATTAGAATCGCCTGACTCATATAAACTCATCGGTTTCATATCTATATTTGCAAATCTACCTACACCACTATGAAGATTAGAAAAGTCCTTTGGTGTTGCTGACCCAGTCAAAATATATTCACCAAATAGTCCACTACTATCAACTGAATACCTTACTGCATTCCAAAGAACGGGAGCAACTTGCCATTCATCAATCAATCTTGGTTTATCACCCTGCAACAGTAATGAAGGTTTAGTATTAGCAAGTTCAATATAATTACTCTGTAAATCGGGGTTTTGCATTTCTAAAACACTTTTGGCCTGTTGTTTGGCACTTGTAGTTTTCCCACACCATTTTGGACCACGAATTTGTACTGCACCACATACCTTTAGTTGTTCACTTATTTCATCATCAATAATTCTTTTAACATATTCCATAATTTTTCTCCTTAGATAGTATAAATATACCATATTTTATACATTTTGTAAATCTTATTGACTAAATTTGTGGCATTTTGTTGACCAGATTTGTGGTATTTTGTTGACTACTTTTGTGATAAAAATAAAAAGTCATTTTTAGAACTTTCTAAATAAACTAGTATTTCATAATCAATTATCAAGTATATCTTTCATCAAATCTTCAGCACTGCTATATGCTTTCGAATTAACTTTTCCTTTAATAATTTTGTCAGTCTCTTTTAAAGTTTTTTTAAGTTTATGATTAGGTACTCTATTCTTAACTTCAAAAGGAATTCCATTATGTTTCACAATTTGCTTTAAATAGATATTAATTGCGGTAGTCATATTTAAACCAAGTTCATCTAAAACTTTACTCGCTTCCTTTTTAGTTTCAGCATTAACATTGACATTAAGACTGCTAGTTATAGAGCTCATTTAATCATCTCCTTCCACAAAAAGAATATCATATAATCTTTATAGTGTCAGCATACTATCATTATCTTTTTATTCAAAAATAAAAAAGCCCTTGTGGGCCTTAAAAGTTTAGCAAACGCAATCTACATAACAATCAGTTAAACATCTAATACAACATAGACAGCTACAATCCATTGTGAAAAATGAATTCGTAGAAACATAAGGATTTAGTGATGTTTCATCTGGATTAGTTACTAAAACTCTGAAAGTACAACAATTGCCCTCGATTTTCTCTACTCTAAATACAGTTGAGCAAGTATCACTTGTAGTTCCTGCAGCGCAAGCTGTTGCTTCTTTAGCTATTGGCATTGACCAAGGTTGTCCATTTGCACAGCATGTATAAAGCATTACTGGTCTTGTATTACAAATAAGACAATTTGCTCCACCACCTAGCATAGGTCTATCACATGTATCTAAACAGTTCTCTGGACAAGCATTTTCCTGAAGAACTAATATAACTGATAGTATTTCATTTATGCAGTTTCCGTTTTTATTTGTGCAATTCATAAATAATCACCCTCTCTTTTACTTTCATTATAATTTATGTGAAAAAACAAAAAATGTGATTTACATAATAAAGTTATTTTGATAAAATTATTATTGGAGGAAATATGTTAAATAATATTTATGTACAATATGCTATTATAGCAATAATTATTACCCTTATCGTTTTAGTGGTTTTAAAACTTAGAAAGAAAAACTTTAATATCGAAGCAAATAAACTTATCACTTATCTTGGCGGAAAAGACAACATAATAAATGCTGAAGCAAATATGAGTAGATTTAAAGTCATTTTAAAGGATACTAAACTTGTAGATAAGGAAGGTATTCAAAAACTTGGTGCTCAAGGCATCGTTGAAATTGATAATCAATTAAAAATAATATTTGGTAAAGATGCCAAAACTTTAAAAAAATATATTAGTGAAATTGTCTAATATATTTTTTTATACTTTCTCAATATTTTTAATATCCTTAATTGGTAGTTTTTCACCCTTTAAGGTTAATAAATATGTACTTGTTTTACCTACAATAGTGCATTCTTTAACATCACTTTCAAAATAAACTCGACATCTTGATTTATAAACAAAGTCCTTTGATGAAAATATTTTATTTATTTTACTAACTATGCTTTCATTTGAACTTGCCCCTGGAATAGACATCTTGCCATAAAAACGATCTTGCGAATTATTTAACTTTTTCTTTATCTCAAACGCCGATACACTTGGTAAATTATCCATTTAAATCACCCACTATAATATATGATATTTTTTTAAATTTAGACAATAATAATAGTATGAAACATATAAAAAGAAATATTTTAATATCTATATTTTTATTAATGATTATAAGTGTAATAAATATTTATAATGCAAAGTACCTAAATAGTTTATATACTTATTACTATATCAAAGATATTATTTGGTATGTTTTAGGATTTATAACTTTCTTTTTTATAACTAAAATTAATACTAAAAAAATATTCAATATAAGTTTTATTTTATATATTATTAATATCGTTTTACTTATATTAACCTTAATAATTGGTAAAGAAATAAATGGATCTAAAGGCTGGCTTAAAGTAGGAAGTATATCTATTCAACCAAGTGAATTTATGAAACTTACCCTTACCCTATTTTTAATTAAAGTATCTCTTATCAAAGAAAAAAATAGTAAAAATATTTTAA
>OGZK01000074.1_pt1 | contig 83054 bp, 102 predicted proteins | sample 1576791 | NCBI WGS metagenome assembly OGZK01 (sample SAMEA3541556, study PRJEB24748) | human gut metagenome | biome: human gut; feature: human-associated habitat; material: faeces | place: China | collected 2012
TAATCGTATTTATTTCTATATACGTTATAGATATAAATACTTCACCTAGATGATACCATTATTTTCACACCAGTGCAATAGTTTTTTCTTATTTCTTTCAATTTTGTCACTTTTTGTTGAATTTTATCGTATTGTATTTTTTTGCATATATTTTTTCCATTTGCACATACTACTTTCGAGGTGTTTTTTATGAGTTCAAAAAATAAAAATTATACAATTTTATATATAATTATTTTTATAGTTATTCTTGCTATTTTAGTGTTTATATTTAAAGATAATTTATTCAGTCAAAAGCAAAATCAAGACTACAACAGTACTTCTAACACATCTAGACTTGCTCAAAATAGCAATGTTTTAGGAAATACTGAAGAAGCAAATAAAGTTAACAATAGAATTGAAAATGTTCTTGCAAACGCAGAAACTCCACCAACTGTAAAAGAAGAAGAAATTGCTTCATATTCTACAAAGGTTTCTGGGAGTACTTCCAATAGATTAACCAATATTAGAATTACATGTAAGAAATTAAATGGTACAACAGTAAATACTGGTGAAACCTTTTCTTTTTGTGAAATAACCGGTCCTTCAACAGCTGAAGAAGGTTACAAAGAAGCAACAATGTTTTTAGATGGTAAAGAAGTTCAATCTTTAGGAGGCGGAAACTGCCAAGTAAGTAGCACTTTGTATAATGCTGTACTTGATGTTCCAGATTTAAAAGTTATAGAACGTCATGAACATGGCAAGAAAGTTTCATATGTTCCAGACGGTAAAGATGCAGCTGTTTCATATGGTTCTATTGATTTTAAGTTTAAAAATAATACAGATAACAATATAAAGCTTTATTTTGAAACAGATGATGTTACTCTCACTGTAAAAATTGTAAAATTAGTTTAAATGAATATTTTCTCCTAACACGAATATTATTTTACTAATATTCTAGCAAGGAGGATTTTTTATGTCTTTAAAAAATAAATTTATATATATTACTTGCATTGTTTTACTTTGTAGCTTTATACTATTTAATACATTTGCATTTGCTGTTTCAGATGCCACTGCATATGTGTGGTCTAATCAATCTAAAAAGTTAGAAACTGCTGAAACCAGTGTTGGATTAAACTCTTCTTCTGCAACTGTTACTGATAATCCTTTGGCTTTAGATTGCGGAGCTGCTTGCCTAATAGAGCAAAATTCAGGACTTATTATTTATGATTATAATATGCATGAAAAACTAAGACCTGCAAGCGTTACTAAAATAATGAGTCTTTTGTTAATTATGGAGGCTTTAGATTCTGGTAAAATTCAGTTAACAGATAAGATTCCATGTACAGAAGATGCTGCAAAAATGGGCGGTTCTCAGATTTGGCTTGATGTTAGAGAAACTTTAACCGTTGAAGAAATGCTTAAGGCAATTTGTGTAGTGTCTGCAAACGATTGCGTAGTTGCAATGGCTGATTATCTTGAAGGAAGCCAAGATGCTTTTGTAAAAAAGATGAATCAAAAAGCACAAGAATTAGGAATGAATGATACCACATTTAAGAATTGCCATGGGATTGACGAAGATGATCATTTAACATCTGCATATGATATTGCAATTATGTCCAGAGAATTATTAATGAATCATCCTTCTATTACAAAGTATACAACTATTTGGATGGATTCTTTAAGGGATGGCAAATCTAGTCTTGTAAATACAAATAAATTAGTTAGAAATTATAATGGTTGTACAGGTTTAAAAACCGGCTCAACTTCTATCGCTTTATATAATTTATCGGCATCTGCCACTAGAAATAATCTTTCTTTAATCGCAGTTGTTTTAAAGGCTCCAACTCCTGCAATAAGATTTTCTAATGCTCAAAAACTTTTAGATTATGGTTTTAGTAATTATACTGTAACATCATTCGGCCAAAAAGGAGATGTAATAAAATCTGTTGAAATAAAAAAGGGGACTGCATCTTCTGTTGATGCAATCTTAGAAAATGACACAGAAGTTCTTATGTCTAATGGTAGCAGCAAAGATATAACACAAGAAATAAAACTAGATGATACATTCACTGCCCCAATTTTAGAAGGGCAAAAATTGGGAGAAGTTGAGTTTTCTATAAACGGAAATGTTGTTTCCACTGTAAATCTGGTTGCAAATAAATCTTCTGATAAATTAAGTTTTGGTTCTATAATAAAATTTGTAATGAATAAATGGTTTAACATGTTAAGATAAAAATTCGCCCAGAAAAATAGTATTTTCTGGGCTATACTTTTAATTTTTATCAAACATGCAAATCTATTTCAATCTAAATTTATTGCTGAATTTATAATAATATGGTTGTATATCAGTTAATATGTCTTTTATCCAAACTATATTTCCATTTTTATCTTCATATTTGATGTTTGGAAAAGTTTTTAGTACTTTTTCATTAGAAAAAATTGTTTTAGAAAAAGCTTTTATTATTTTGTTGTCCATTACTTCATCACTTACCATTAGTATTTGACTATCTTTTACTTCTAAGTTATGTTCTTTTATTAGTCTTGTATAAAAAACTTTTAAACCCAACGCTGTTATTAATAAATCTAATAATAGAAAAATTGTAAATCCAATAGTCAATATGTTAAACCATTTTTTTGGCAATTTATTTATTCCAGTTTCTATATATGGATTTATAAACCTTATTAAGCATAGTGCTAATAATCCCCAAAACACAGTAAATGTTAATGTTATTCTTCCATTTATATTAAATGGCATATTTGAATAGTCCCACCATTTTATTTGAAATATTACTTCGCCTATCCAGCTTATTACATATTCAATAACAGAACCTTCTACTGCACCTGCAAAGAATAATGCCCAGTTGCTTTTCTTAAATGGTTGAAGTCCTGGTATCATTATAGCTGCACCTAGACCATATATACAGCAAAATGGTCCAAATAAGCAACTCTGCCTACTCTCTAATACTCCTTTTGTTAATATTCCAAATATTGTCTCTACTATAAATCCTAAAAAGCTATATACAGCAAAATATGCCAGCAAGCGCTTAAAAGTTATTTTTACAACTTGTTCTTCTATTTCTTGTTTCATGTATTATTCCTTTCAATCTTTTCAATTAGTCTATTTATTATATCAATTTCTCTTATATAAAATATTTTCGCCCAAAAAGGGGCGTCCCTATTGGGCGATTTTTTCAATTAATATCCAAAGTAGCCATTTGTAATGTATAAATTATATCTAGAACGTGCCAATGCCGTTAAATATACTTGTCTTAAATTTATGTGATTAGAGCCTAAATCTGTAATATTTACTTTTCGCCTTTGATTATTTTCTACTTTATAAACCTCATCTTTTATTATATCATCTGTTGAATATGTTTGTGATGCCGATACCATACAAGAATAGCATGGTGTATATGCTTCTGGGTAATAATACGCATATTTCCCGGAATCAACGTCTCCTCCTAATAATTGACTATGTGCATTCGAATCTTCTCCTGTTATAGAAACTGTTTTTCTTTCGAATTCACTACTTGCATAGGCACCTGTTATAGTTACATTATTAGCTTTTAAGTCGTCTATTAGTCTTAAGCAACCTGGCTTGTGATATTCTCCTTTATTATCAATAATGTAGATAGAATCATTGCCAACTGTTTCTTGGTTTGTATTGTTTGATACTACACAGTAATTGTTATATACCTTTGCACCAATTGGAATTCCTTCTAAAAATGTTACCATGCATACATTATTTTCTATTTTATTCCATTCTTCTTCAGAAAGTTTTGGCATTGTAAATTCGTAACCAACTACTGTATGTGATGTAAAAGTTGCTATTGCAGAAACTAAATTCGTCTCTATTGACCTTCTTATTACATTTCTTCTGTGTTCATTAAAGGCTGACCCAGAATCTAATGGATCATTTGTACTACTTATATCAAATATCTTAGTAGTTCCAAGATTAGATGCAAATCCAACATTTGAACTTCCATTATCTTCTTCATCTGTTACAATTGGATTTCCATCCGTATCGACTGCATCATTAGCCGTAATATCTCCTAAGTATTTTTTTACCCAGTCAGTAAAACTTATTTTATTGCCTTCAAAATCTGTTGTTCCATAAGTATCATCATTATTTAATGACTCAGCATAATATTTCGTTGCACTATCGCTTACTAAGTTCCAACTGCCATTTAAGTATCTTAAATGATTATTTAAATATGCAATTGTTTCTGGATTTGTTACAAAATCCTTTTTATACTCGCTACTATAGTAAAAGTATCTTTGTCTACCTAAAGTTCCTGTATCATTCTGGCCACTTGCAAAAACTGCATCGTTATTGACTTTATATATTTTTTGGCTATTGTATACAATATATTGAAAAGATTCTGCTCTTGGGTTTACATTTTCTGTACTATCATCACTTAATATAATTAGATTTTCGTTCAGTATTTCATCTGCTACATCATCATTTGCAAGAAGTAAATGACCTGTTTTTACAACATATTTTCCTTTTATAGTTCCAATTATAGTAATTGTATTATCTAAAGTATAATTAACAACAAAATCCGTATTTTGTCCCTCTTTTTTATATCTACATGAATAATATACAAAAGGCTTTAGCCCGTATCTATATTCTCCTTTTACTCCATCACCATTTCCATCATATTCAGTATCGTAATAATTAGAATAAATATAATAACCATCATATAAATTTACCATTATAGCTGGAATATATGGTTGCAAATCAGCTTTGCTATACCCAGATGTTCCCATATTTGTTGCAAGTGAGTTAAAAAATACGTTTACAGCAGCTTCTATATCTCTTATTTTAGAGTTAGAAATTGTTGAATACATGTTATTAGCAGTATTTAATTGAAAAGCTTTTATACCGTCATAAGATGCATTTATAAGTACGTTGTCGTATTTTGTTTGATTATTTATAGTCTTAATTTGCATATTTATATACATAGATAAAACCAATGCTATTGGAACAACTATTATAACAAATATTATAATTATGTGTTGTAATTTCATTATTTTTGTAACCTTTCTATAAAAAAAGCAGCCAAGAACCAATTTAAAATAGTCCTTAAAGCTGCCATATTTTTAATATCTATTTTGTACCATTTACAGTAACTATTCCACCATGTTGCGCAGCAATCTGATATGTATCGTTTCCTGCAATTCTATACAAGAAATTTCTTATTATCTGAGCAATTGTAGTATTTGTATTTTTTACAGTAACAGAAAATCTGTCTCCTTCTTTAAATGTAATTCTGTTTTTTGTAGAACTATCACTTAATTTATTCTCTAATTGGCTAGTATATAAATTATAATATACATTTTCACCAATTTTTGTTGTTTCAGCCTGTGTAGTTTTTACACCTGGGTTTTCATCCAATATTTGTGCTTGCATAGATACTTCAAATGAGTTTCCTGTTGATGTTATTGTTTGTACGTATTTATCATAATCATCTAAAGTTAATTTTCCTGTTGTTCTTACTTTATCTACAAATTCAGTTGTTGCTGTCTGTACTGATAACTGTGATACGTCGTCAGTTCTTTCCGAAATTGACATTAAAGGAAAGACAAACATTAATATTGCTGCTAAAAATATAGCAATTATTGTAACAAAACTGTCTCCCATTTTTCATTTCCTTCCTAACTTTTATTTAATATTCTATTTCTTTAGTTTATTAAAATATAAGTGATTATCCTTTTTGTAGTTGTTTTATTTCCTATAACCGATTCAGTACCATCTACGTTATCGTTATTGCTTATAGTTTTTATTTCTCCTATTTGTTCTATAAATTTATTATTTCTATTACTTAATGGATTTCTACTATAAGACAAATATTTAGATGGATTTTGTGGTAATGTATAATTACCTCCACTAAAAATTGCATCTAAATGAAGTTTAACTTGTTCTGAACTACCAACCCAAGGCTCATTTCTTTGAGTTTCTTCAACTATATCAAACGAACAAATATTCATGTTATGTCCACTTGTGCTTGTTGTTTCACCATCGAAATCATTAACATAGTTTTTGTTCCAGTTAGCCTGAACTGACTTTGTTTCATATATTGAAAGATTTGTTACATTTGAAAGTTCTCCTGTAGTTTCATTATAATTTCCCTGTTTAAAAGTAACTTTGTATCTTTCTTTATCGTACTTATACAAGGTTGGTATAATAGTTTCATATCCTACAATTCTATTTCCAGATGTATCCTGTGGTATTGAATAACTTGTATAATCATAATATACAGTTTTATCAGAACTTCTTAATACCATTTCAGCAGTAGTTCTGGCCTTAGAAAAAAAGGCTATAGTTAAAGATAATGCCATAGTCAATAATAGAACTGCAAATGCTAATTTTAAACCTTCTACTGCGTTTTCCATAAACCATAACCTTTCAATTTATTTATTTTGCAACTATTCCAACTGCTACTATAAATCCAGAGTTTGCATCATATCCAAAATCAACTGTATATGTTTTTCCTGCATTTATAGTTTTCTTTACATTATTTACATCTGTTGCTGTTACAACTGCTGTTGGTGCTGCTGTAACTCCTGCTGCTGTGCTTGTCATTACTGTAACATTTAAAGATGGGTCATCTGTATGTGCAAGGTTGTGAGATCTTACTGTATCTAAAAGTGCTCTTACTTGTGTTCCAGATTGTGTTCCTTCGTAATTTAAAAATTCTGAATTATATGCTTGAATCTTTGTTGGATCCATATTAGCACCATTCATTGCTCCTGCTGCTTGTTGGTATATAGCCATACCTAACCCAATAATTAAAATTGATAAAAGAATAGCTCCTGCTATAATTAATGCTTTACTTGCATTCTCCATAAATTTTTCCTCCTTAGATTTTATATAATTTTATTTTAAATATTAATAACAAATTTAAACTTCTTCAAAGTACATGTATTTTACTCTATGTGTTTTTTCATGGTATTCAATTTTTGTACATTTGAAGCTTAGAGCACCATAATTACTCCAAAATTTTTCTATTCCTACATTGTTTATTCTTTCCATAGTAATTACTTTATCTAGTTCCAAGAATTTAATTTCAATTCTTATAGAATTTTTTCCATTATCTATATAATTTCCATCTTCACCTATTTTTATATCATTTTTTTTGTTGCTATCTGTTGCTTTGTTTATTATTGATATAATGTCAGTTCCTAAGACTTCTTTATTCTCGTAGCTTTCATACGTTTTATTATCTACGCCTATTTGTGCAGTATTCTCGTTTTTTTGATAAACTCCATACACTACTATACAAATTATTATTAAAAAAATTGATAATATACAAATTATTATTTTTTTCATTTTCATCTTCCTAATTATAACATTTAAGATTTTATTATGCAATATTTTATCTTATTTTTTATTCATTTGTTAGAATTTACCTATCTTCATTTACAGACACATTAAATTTAACATTCTATTATTTCATTCTTGTGAATGTAATGCTACACACACGCTTGCTATTTTCATTTATCTTTATATCTGTGCATTTAAAGTATATTACATTAAAAATATCCTTTTGCTGTTCTTCAGAATATATTGACTCTCCTGAATAATTTGCTAAAAAAGTAGTATAGTCATTCAATGATGCAATCTCAAAATTATCTTTGTAATTACTACTTACATTCTTTACTATTACTTTCACATAATAATATCCAGTATTTGCATCACTCACAGTATATTCGTATTTATTGTTGTTTTCTTTTGCTAAATTTGCAATTGTTACAACATCTTGTGCTCTACATGTATTCTGCCATTTACCATTTTCATCTTGATAACTTTCATACTTTGTAAATTGTGCATTAAATTCAGAAAGATTTTTTTCATTCATCTGTGTTGTCATTTCTGAGCCGAAGTTACCGAAAATAGTGAATAAATACACTGCTAAAGATAGTAATAATACTCCGACTAATACACCTGCAGCCATTATTAAGGCTCTACTTGCATTCTCCACTATTTTCTCCTCCTATATTTTATTTTTCTGTAAATTCCATATATTTTATTCTTCCTGTATCATTGTAATATTCTATTGAAATACATTTAAAACTCTTTCTTGCTATGTCTTTTTGCTCACTTAAATAGTCTTTATATTCTGTAATTTTGTTTTTTAATTCTTCTTTTTTTGAATCTGTTATACTGTTATATTTTGTTTGTCCGCAGTTCTTGTAACAATTGACTTTCTAGCCTTGAACCGGTGCCATAATTTGCCCAATACGAAATTGCTTTTCCATAATATTCTTTGTTTATTTTATTTATAGCTTTTGCTAGATTATTATATTTTTGATTTAAGCTGTCACCATCATATGTCATATCTGTAAAAAATTTAGCATTTATTATTTCTGTTTTTAGAGTCACTTTCATTTCGATTCTTCCATATGCTTTTCCATCGGCTTCTTTTTTGTTATAATCCTCAATTTGATTAGCTAGCGAAAATAAATCACTTCCATATAAATTGTTTCTATTATATGTTTCATAATCTTGATTAAAATCTTTCGCCTGCTCACTTACTTCTACTTTGTGTTCAGTATCTTTCAATTCTGACATTCTAGTATAAGCAAACAATAAACAACCGAGCAATAATACTCCTATTAGGAGACTTCCTGCCATTTCCAACGCTTTTGTTGCATTTTCCATAGTGTTTCACCGTCCCTTCTAAGCTGCCATCGATGACATATCGTTCATAGATGACATCATGCTCATTAATCCAATGAATACTAATGGAACTATCAAATATCCAACAAATAATCCAACCATTGGTGCAAATCCAATTACTTTTCCTATCATACCCTTCTTTTGGATTAATCTTGCATTTGACTCTTTTCTTCTTTCTTGGTAGTAATCTCTTTCAGAATCCAACTCATCAAAAGCTTCTGCAATAGGAATTTTTTCAACTGCTGCCTGCATACTTTCTATAAGTCTTATGAATTCTTTATAATTAACGTCATCTTTCATTTCTTCAAGTGCTTCCCATGGACCACTCTCGTAGTTATTAACACACTTTGCAATTGGCTCTCTAAATATGTTTGAATATCTTTCAAGCCATTCCAAAATCATTTCAACGTTAACTCTCTCTATTCTCATAAGCATAAGTATAATGGTTTGGAATTGCATTACCTCGTTTTCCATTTCCATTTTTCTCATCTTTTTTTGGAAAAATAGTAACCACACTGGTAAGTTATATCCTACTATTGCAAATACCATTGCTAGTACTATTTCAAACCAGCTTAAATATTCGCTGTTTACCTGTCTTAATTTTTCCAATACTCTTTTTGCAGCTGTCGCAATTTCATCATCTGTGCTTTGTTTATAATCATCAGATTTTTTCATTGCTTTTTCTATGTCTTTCTGAGTTGTATCCGTTTTTCCCTTAAACATATTTAGAAATTTATTATCACTTTCTGTAAGCTCTTCTGCCTTCTTCAAATCTTTACCAGACATTTCGCCAACTATGTTGTATGTTGAAGTAGGTTCTGTGTATATATAATTTATTTGAATTCTATGTAATTGTGTAAGTATTATAAGTGAAGCAAAGAATGTTACAACTGTAAGTAGCAATCTTTTTACATAAATCCATTCTATTTTATCTTTTGAAGCCGAATCTTTTATTAAGTTTCTAAGCTTACGTCTTTCTTTTGTTCCATCTTTAGGTATGAATAAATCTACAATTTTCTTAACCACAGGTATATTATAAACCTTTTCTTCCCAAGGATGTTCTGGTTTTGTATTTATTGCTGTTGAGCCATTATCTTTTAATTTTCTTGTTAAGATATAACATATAAATGTTATAATAACAAGCAATAACTGAACTATCATTCCATTTTTTCCATAATAAAATGACTTTGTAAAGTTGAATTCTGATACAGCCCAACTTTTAATTGGTTCCAAACATAATAATGGTAATATAGAAATTACAGATAAGCTTTGGAACACATAGTCTAGTTTATCTCTCTTTAATATTTCAAGTTGCATCTCTTGGCTTATGTTATTTAAGTTTTTTAAATATAACGATGTCTTATCTACTGTTCTATCACCAAATTCCTTTGTCAAATATGAGATACCTGCAAATTCTTTTAAGTAACTATTTGGTGCAACATCATAATATTTCTCCAGTTCACTTTCAGGATCATTTGAAATTAATATTTCATATATTTTTTCAGCTTGTCTAGACATTTCTGGAGCACTATCTCCTTGTGCAACCTGGTAAATAGCCTCCTCAACCATGTTAAATTCATGGTAAGCATGTCTTATTTCAGCAAAGAAATCTATCTGTTGAACTAGTAATTTATTATCAATCTTATCAACCATTCCATCTACTAATGTATCTATCATAAATAATTCAAATAATAGTAATATTGACATCAATAAAGTATTACTTTTGGTTATTAAAATTATTACTAATGTAATTGGAATAATCATCATAAGTGCTTTAGTAACTATTGCTGATGTTTGCTTTCTTGTTAAATATTCATCATCAATATTTATAATTTCAAGTCTTCTTCTTACTTTGAACAAATATCTTTTTGTAAAAGGATTTCGTATATATATGTTGTACAATTTTTGATAAAGAATTTCAAAAGAAAAACTTTTTTCCTGAGTACCTTCTCTCAATTGTTTTATTTGCATTGTATCAGAAGCTTTTAGCTTTTTACTTAATACAACATATGCAACAACAATTGCCATAAAGAGTACTCCTACTCCAGCCATCAAATATATTATTAATTTGCTATTCATTATGTTGTTTTTTGCACCTCCTTTGATGATATTATTTAGTTTCTTCTTCTATTTCGTCAGAGTCTCTATGTGCATCTATACCATAATTTCTCTTAACAAATTTTTTAAACTCTTCTGCATCTCTGTCATCCATATTATTCAACATTTCTTTTATATTATGATCACTTATAGGGTTTGTTAACACATATGTTCCATCATGATACTCTAATACATTTCTGTATTTATATAATTCTCTGTTTGTTGTTTTTGTGAAGAAGTTTGTTGCGTTGTCCATGAATTTGTCTAATTTTCCTTCTAGTGTCTTTTCTTTTCTGTAATCAAATGTATATTCGTTTCTTTCTTCAACTGGAATACATTCTGTTATTCTTTCTATATATCTTCTGCCTCTAAAGTCTTTAACTAAGTGGATATCGAAGTTTAATACTGAAACAACCTGTTCTTCTGCTGTTCTTTCATCCTTGAATACACCAGCTCTAAGCATTGAGTTACGAAGTGCTGTTACCAAGTCTGGGAATGTTTTAGCGTGGTGAGTAAATAATGTAAATTTAGAAGCAACCTGTGCAGATTGGATCATCCAAGATGCTACGGGGTCAGTTGCAACCTCACCGATGATGTTAACAGAACCATCAGTCTTTTTCTGAACGTCCAAGCAGGCCTGTCCAGAAATTGTTTCTGTTTCACGCATTGATAATATGTTTCTTGTTGGATATATTTTTCTTAAGTGAAGCTCGAATGCAGTTTCTGTAATACGAAGGTTCATTGTTTCGTATATGTTTTCTATCATGGCCATAAGCATTGTTGTTTTACCACAACCCTGCTCACCAGTAAGAGAAATAATTCTAGCTCCTTTTACTAAGTATTTTAATAAATCGATTGTATCTTCTTTTCCCGGGAATTTTACTATTTGCTCTAGTGTTGCACGCTTAACATCAAACTTTCTTACGAAGAATGCCCATGTTTCAGACATACTTGGTCTAACAACAACGACACGAGAACCATCTTTCATTTCGTTAATCTTGTAACCATTTGTATCTGATAACTGTCCTGGGTTGTTAAATTTGTATATGTTCTGGCAAACTCTTTTAAGCTCTGCCTCTGTTCCAAATGAAAGAAAAGCTAAACGTATAGATTTACCATGAAACATTATCCAAATACTATCACAAGCACGTGGTACTTTATGTTCAGAAATTTGGCTTAAGTAATCTCCTTCTGTTTGAGCAACCTGGCTTAGGAAGCTTTCTGGAAGACCAGATACACCACCTGATATACCATCTATATTCATATCTCTTATTTCATCTATACTGCTATAACCTTTATACTGTTGATATATTCTTTGTACAACAACATTCAATTTATCTTGGAATGTTAGTGCAAAGTTTTCTTTTTCATAAATATCATCAATTTCCTCTGGAGTTATAACGTATGAAGGTTTTGACTCCCCTTCTATGTATTTCAAATCATCAAGGTTATATTTTTTCATAATTTCAGCAAATGCTTCATAACCAAATTCTGATTTGTACATATATAATATAATATCAAATTTATCTTGAGCTGTTAAAAGTGATGGTACATCAAAAGGTATTGCTTTTGATACATTTGTTTCATTTACTCCATATTCATTATATAACATATCGTAAATTAATTCTTTTATGTATTTTTTATCATTTACATCTCCATATGTACAACCTTTTAAAGCCTTTTTTAATTCATATTTCTTATTCTTTCTTCTTTTTAATTCTTCCTCTGAAAGACCTATATCATACAAGTTGATTTTAGTAATTTCATCTAATCTTCTTTTTACAAAGCTTATCATCATTTCCAATGTATATGTTCTATCATCGACCTGCATTTTTTCATCTGATTCTTCGTTTTGTCTTTTGGTAATAAACCTACGAATAATTGCAAAGGCTACTCCTAAAACAACTACTATCAATATAAGATTGGTAATCATATTTTTCTCCTTTCGTTAGGCTTACATTCTCATTTTTAAATCTTCCAACTTTGCTAAAATATTATCACAGCCCCTCTTGCATTCCTGCAAAAATTTTGCATTTGCACTTGAACTGTCATTCAAAGTTCTATTATTTAAGAAGAAATCTGCAACTTTGCCTTCCATGCTAGCTTCATAAAATCCTATATTATATGGAACTGCAGATATCTCTTTTGTTTCTTTTAACATTCTAGTTATATTTTTTGTATTATATTTCGAATCGAAATCATATTTTCCCATCATAAACATAATATTCGTTTTTTTCTTATCAGGATATTGTTCTCTAAGTTGCTTTATTTCTTCAATTTCCTCTAATCCCTGTTTAAATGTAATCACAACAGCGTCCGAGACTTGAAGTATTTCTGATTTGTCTTCAACACTTATTCTTTTATCTACATCAACAAGAATCAAATCATACTCTTTATTAGCAAACTTTAAAACATCTTTATAATATGATGTTATAGTATTATACATCTTTGGGTTTCTTGTTGTTGGTGCTGGTAATACGTCTAATCTGCTTTTAAATACAACTTTCGCATAATCTCTTATAATGTTAGATGATGTTCTATTACTTTGTATTACTTTTATTAATCCTTCAAAGCCATTTGCTATTCCACCTGTTTTTACTCCATTTTCTGGGATTATTCCATTATTCTTTTTCTTTTCCCAAAAGCAATCTTCCATTGTTGTTTCATTAAACCCTGTCGACACAATAAGAATCTTGTTATTATGGTCAATTGCCATTTCTGTTCCAAGTGCAACAACTGATAATGTTTGTCCTGTTTCTTTTGTGTTATTTCCCCAAAAAGATACTACTGCCATATTTATACTCCTCTTTCTATTTGTCTACATGCTTTTTTTACTCCATTAGAGTCTCCACATATATCTTGAGTCCATTCCATAAGTGATGTTTTATATTCATTGCTTAAGCCTTTAAATCTTATTTTAGATAATCGTTGGTTTTCTTTAATAACATCTAGATCTTCATTTAATAATGGAAAATATATTTTATCTTGGTTCCATTTTACTCTACACCCAGTAGCTATATAATTAAAATAATCATCTTCTGACTGAGACATTAAATTTGAAAAATATACTTTCATTATTTCCACAGGTAGTGAAAGTCTTTTTAAGACTTCCACTCCTCTCTTTAATGCATATAAATCGAATGATGTAACAAAATAATTTTTCTTAGAACTATAAACATCAAAGTTATTTAACAAATCAGAATTATCAATATCTATAAGCATATAATCATATGTAAATGCAGCAGATTGAGGCATGCCAAGATATGTTTTTATATCATTATAATTAGTAAAACCTATTGCAAAATCTATATTTGCATAATTTGCTATATATTCACTTCTATTATCTATAGTTGGTATAACATATTTTGTTTTTTGTGTTATTGTTGCATCAACTATTATAACTTTCTTCTTCATTTCTGTTAAAATTTTTGCAATATACATTATAGAATCTGTTTTATCATATGCTCCTATAAAATTTATCTTTTCCATTTGTCTCCTCCTAGAAGTATTCTATCTATTAGTTACCTGATAAGGCATCTAAGTAATCTTGTCTTTGTTCTTGTGCTGTAGAAACTTCCTGTTTAACTCCAGTACTGATATTTGTTGCTACATCATCTGGATCTATAGAATTCTTTGTATTATTTATATTATTTCTTACATCTGAATTTCCTTGATATCTCGTAAGTAAAGCTAGTTTTGCAGTATTTAAAATATTTGAATCATTATTTCTTAGTAAATTCTGAACTGCTTCACTTGGAACATATGTTGGTGTAGCTTTTTCTTGTGTTCCAGGTTCAACATATTTTGCTGTATAAAGCACAGATCCTTCAATCATATAATTTTCAACAATTGCATTACTCATAGTAAGAATTTCATCTTCTGTTAATTGTAGCCAAATTGTAGTTGCTGAATCTACTCCATCTATTTGTGGAATTTCAACTTTTTTCTTAGACACAACAATGTAGTCTTCTCCAGAAGGCATTCTAAATCTAATATCTATATAATCTTCTGCAGCAATCTGGCTTGATAGTCTTAACATGTTATATTCTTGAATTCTTAAATCATTTGTTGTCTTCTCATCAGATTTTGCAATCATAGATGAAGTTACAACTGTATTTGCCTTCATGTCTATTTTGGCAATTAATGGTGGTGTTGTTAATTCTACATACTCTTTAGAATTATTATTCTCTATATAATATTCTCCAGTTGCATCTTCTGTTTTTAATTCTATGTCTCTGCCATCTCTTTGTAAATAAGTTTTACCATTATTTGTAATTACAGAATTGCCACTCTTGTCCTCTAAAAAATAATTTGTTAAATTTGTTATAGTTGCAGTACCATTTGATGGAACTGTATTTTTATCAACTTCTTTAGTAGTAATTAAATCACTTGTTATAATTTGTCCTGATACTACGTCACTCTTCAAAATACATACTTTAACATAGTTTGCAGCCATTTTTGCCTGTTCATCTTGCAATTTTTTCATTTGTAAAAATAGATATGCGACTATTAACGCCATAATTATAAAAGTAATTAACACTCCTAATATAAATGAATTTCTCGCTTTTTTTTGCATTGGATTTGTAGCCATACTTTTTTCCTCCTAAAAGTCAATATTTTGACAAAATTATTACTTATATAATTGTACAACAAATTAATGGTAAAAACAATATTTTTTTTACTGTAATTTAAGTTTAATTGTATTGTAACATTTTTGTAATATTATAGTTTTTTTGTTGACAAAGACTATAAACTATTTTATATTATATATGCCGACTTGCTCAGTGGCAGGAAGGAGGGTTGTTCTTTGAAACAATTTATAAAATTGCTAGCGCTTTATCTAATTTACTTAATTGTAAAAGATTTCGATGATTAGCAAGGAAAAGACTAGGTATGGTACACCTAGTCTTTTTATGTTCTTTGAAACATTTATTGCAATTGCTATAATTATAATAGCACTTTTTTTATTATATGTCAAACAAAAAATTTCATTCATATTTTATATAATCTATCTTCTACATCTATAATTATATCCATTGTAATTTCTATTTAAGTTATAACTGCAATTTCCTCTATAACAGTTACCACAAGAACAACTACATCCATTGTTATTATTGTTTTCATCTATACTGTTATCTCCATTGTCTATTACTTGGTTTGCATTTAATGTATTTGTATTAATGTTTCGCGTATTTATGTTTCTTAATGTTATTCCATTACACATAAGGTTGCATACTGCTCTAAATATTAAAGCCGTAATATATGAAATTATTGTGTATACCACCGTAAATATTAGTAATCTTATATCTCCTACCGAAAATGTAACTATTAAAAATATAGCAAAAAAAGTTGCCGCTACAAGCCATGGACATTTAAGTATTTTCTGTAGGACAATAGATAATATAATAACAGCAAGTGGTATTGCAAAAAATAATAGTAATAAATCCATATTATATCACATTCCTCTCTAAGTTTATGTTTATATATAATATGGGTTCTTACTATTATTCGTTACAAATTTAATTATATACAACCTGTACTAAATACAATCCGTGTGCAGGAAGTGTTCTTCCTGCTCTTTGCCTATCTTTTGATTCTATTATTTCTGGTATTCCTTCTGGTTTGATTTTTCCAAGTCCAACATCCAATAATGTTCCTGAAATTATTCTTACCATGTTGTACAAGAATCCATTTCCAGTTAACTCAATTATTATGTTGTCTCCTTCTTTTCTTACTTCTGCTTTATATATTGTTCTTACACTGTTTTTTCCACTTGTTCCACTAGATTTAAATGCCTTGAAATCGTGTTCTCCTTCAAAATATTTTGCCGCTTCTTTCATCTTTTCTGCATCTAATTTTATTGGAAAACAGTATTGTAAATTTCTATATATAGCTGTTCCATATTCGGAATTGTTTATAACATATCTGTAAGTTTTTTGTTTTGCATTGTATCTGCTATGGAATCTCTCATCTACTTCTTCTGCCTTTTTTATTATAATGCTATTTTTTAATTGAGAATTTATTGCTATTGCCATTTTTTCTATTGGCATATTAGAGTTTGTTTTAAAGTTTGCAATTTGACCTAATGCATGAACTCCAGCATCGGTTCTTCCCGATCCTATAAGTTCTACTTCTTCTTTTGTTATATTAAATATTGCTCTTTCTATTTCTCCTTGAATGTTTAATTTATCTGGCTGTTTTTGCCATCCATTATAGCATTTGCCATCATATTCTATGGTAAGTCTTATATTTCTCATATTATTTGTCTGCTTCCTTATTTTCTTTACTTTCTTCTTTATCTTTTTTCTTTAACTCTTGAATATTCTTCAATCTTGCTAATTTGTTCTTTTCTTTCTCATCCAATCTGTTTGTTATGATATTTTTTATTAATATTTTTTTCAAAGCATCTTCTTTAACATCTACAATTAGAGTTCCATCTTTTGCAATAGATATTTTTCCAGACTCTTCTGATACAACTATTGCTATTGCATCATATTCTTTAGAAATTCCCACTGCAGCTCTGTGTCTTGTTCCTAATTCTTTTGAAATATCTGTATTGTTTGCAAGTGGTAATATACATGCTGCTGCTGCAATTCTGTTATTATTAATTACAACTGCACCATCATGTAACGGAGTCTTTGGAACAAATATATTTACCAATAATTGTGGAGATATTTCAGAATTCATTTCTATACCTGTTGATATAATATCACTCAAGCTGATGTCTCTTTGAATTACGATTAATGCTCCTGTTTTTGTTTTTGCAAGTTCTTCTACAGCAATTACAATCTTGTAGATATCTTCTCTTGTTTTAGTTTCTATACTTTTGTCCATTCCAAATAAATTTGTAAACTTGTTTGTTCCAATTTGTTCTAATCCTCTTCTTATTTCTGGTTGAAATATTACAACAAGTGCAATTACTCCAGAAGGCAAAAATGCCGTTAAAACAGAGTGTACTATTGTTAAATTAAGTATTCCACTAATCCATGTTATAAGAATGAACAAAATTATTCCCTTTATTAATTGCAATGCTCTTGAGCCTTTCGCTATTTGGAACATTTTTACTACAATAAATATGACTATTGCTAAATCCAAAATTAATGATACTAGTTTAATCGGATATTCTTGTAATAGCTTAAAATATTCAGATATACTATTGCTCCATGTTGATACTATACTTGTTATAAAATTTTCCTTCATTTTTTGCTGTCCTTTCTTCGTAAAAATAAGTCCATCGTTATAAAACATTTAGACGTTGTTAAACTCTATTTCTAGAATTTAATCAACGTCAAATTTTATTATTGCATTAGGTAAAATATAAGTGTTGCAGACACTGCCAATACCATTAATAAAGCTAAAAGCGCTGCCATTACTTTTACAAATATTTTTCCTGCCTCATGTTTTTTCTTTGCCATAATTTTCATATTCCTTTCTCGTGTTAACTATTTTATTTCTACACTTTCATACTTATTTTAACATTTTTTTATTATTATTTCAATAATTCTGCTAATGTTATTATAAACATTGCATGAGACCAACCTAAACCAATTGCCCAACTAGGCTTCATTGTGTTGTTATCTACCTGTTCTGATATAAATCCTAATGAAGATGTACTGTTTACAACAAAATTAAAACATTCTTGAGCCATCTTCTTATTTCCTGCTTTTAAATAATACATTGCCATCCACAAGGTTGTAACTGGCCATGGGTATTTTCCACCCATGTAACTATCTTGTTCAAACCTTAAATATCCACCTGTATATGTACGTAGTGTCATATTTATTTTTTCAACAGTATTTAAAACTTTTTTCTCATCAGCTCCAAACAATTCGAATGGATAAACAGCTCCTATTGTACTAATATCCATTTTACTATCTTCTGTATTTCTGCGTAACACTTTAGTATTTTCATCATACAAATTATTTTCAACATACTTTCTTATGTTTTCTATTTCATCTTTTATTTTCTGTATGTCTTTTGCTATTTTTTCAAGTTTCAATCTATTATTTTCGTATTTAGGTTTTATCTCCTCATACATTCCAATCATTGCATTAAATGCGCCATAAATACTTGCAAGTGAATACAAATGAACACCTTCGTTCATTTCCCACAAGTCATAGCTTACATGCTTATAGATTTGGTCTTTTTGTCTACCTTCTTTTATTACCTGCTCTTCTATCTCTTTTTTTACTAAGTCTTTTTCTTCTTTTTCGCCAAAAATATTTTCTAAATATTTGAATAAGAAATGTAATGCATTTTCACACATTTTCATATTACTTTGTAAAAATTTCAATTCTTTAGTGTTTTTATAATGCTCATAAACACCATAAATTACACTTGCTGTTTCATCTATTTGGTATCCCCAACAAGGTGCTAATGTGCCATCTGTATAAAATCTTTGCTCCCACATTCCATTCTTGCTTTGAGTTTTTTTGCAGAAATTTTCATAGAACTTGTCTGTTTCTTTTTTCATATTCAAATAGTCAAATGCCTTAGCAATAAACACGGCATCTCTTGGCCAGCAATACGAATATCTTCCACTCTTTTCTCTGTTTTCATCTATCTCAACAGTTGCAGATACTCCTCCTGTTTCCTCATTTTGTAATAAAGGAAACAGCAATATTGTACGCTTATATATTTCTTTCACTCTGTCATTCACAATTTTATTACTATTTTCTTTCAAATTTAATCCATCATGCTTTTCCAAATAGTTTGTCCAATATTTTTTCGCTTGAGTATATTCTTTATTTACATCTATTTTTTTATAATTTTCTATTTTTTCTTCGAGTTCTTCCATATTTTTTATATTGTTATTATTCTCAATGTATATAAACAAAGTAAAGTCTATCTGGTCACCTGATTTCAATTGTCCAAGATTATAGCTTACAGCAGAATCATTAGACATTCCTATATAATCTTTATCAGTTAGCACAGCTTCTCTAAAGCAACTCTCTACATCATTAATTCTATGCCCTGATATATTTTTATTTGTAAATATGCTAAATGAAAAATCATGATTATATTGAATTAAGCCATTATCTATTACTTTTCCAGACACCATATTATTATCATTTGAATATAATTTTGAGCGTACCAAAAAGCTTAAATCTAGATCAAGCTTATTTCCATTTACAATTGTGTATCTCTTTGCAATTATGTTCTCCTTGACAAGAGCAAAGTCAGTCTGTCTTATTTTTAAATTAAAATATGTATTCTCAATTTCAGTATTTAAAATATTTGTATTGTCAGTATAATACTGGTTGTATCTGTTATTTATGTCTTGGTGAAGATAAATAATTGCAGAATCATTTACCTTCATTCCCACATGGAAAAAGTCCACAAATTGCTTAAAATCTACACTTGGATAGTAAGCCCTTAGTAGCTCTCCAGTGCTACTAAAGGTTGCTCTTACATTCTTATTTCCAATAACCGCATCATTAAAAAATTTATTACTCATTGGTTTTCTCCTTTATTTTTTCGAATTATTTATCATTTCCAGTTGCAAAAGAATTAAATTTGACTTTAGCCAAAATTGTAATTACTTTTCAGCTTAACTGTTCTCTATAATATCAACAATTCTCTGCTCCAATTCCTTAACCTTTTCATTAACTCTTTTTACATCATCATCGCTTCTTTCTTTTGATAGAAGGTCTTCTTTGATGATGTTTTTCATATCTTCAATTTCTTCTTGTAGCGTCTCTATTCTGTCTAATACTTCTAACCTTAAATAACGTTTATCTATTGGATCTTCGTATTTCTTTTCTACTGTAAAATTGTCATCTAGCGTATATTTTTCTCCATATCCAGGTATTGTAACTGGAATTTGTGTTGTGTCTACAATTTTGTTTTTCAAAACCAGTTGCCCATTAGGTTCTCCATGTACTAAGAATATGTGCTTTGGCTTTTTTATGAATGAATATACGAAATTTAGTAGCCATTCTTGGTCAGCGTGACCAGAATAGCCTTCTATATATTCTATTCTAGCTTTTACGCTAAACTCTTCTCCGAATATTTTAACTTTTTTTGCTCCATCTACTATACTTCTTCCAAGTGTTCCTGGTGCTTGATATCCAACAAATAATATTGTACTGTTTGGATTCCAAATATTATGTTTTAAGTGGTGTTTTATTCTTCCAACTTCACACATACCACTAGCAGAAATTATTATCGATGGCTCATCACTCTCATTTAATGCCTTAGATTCGTCTGCTGTTCTTGTAAATTTTAGTCCAGGAAATTCTAGTGGATTGTCTCCTCTTTCCATAATAGCTTTTGTTTCATCATCAAATAAATCTTCATTATTTTTGAATACTTCTGTTGCAGATATCGCAAGTGGACTATCAACATAAACAGGTGCTCTCATCAATGTTTCATACTCTTTTTGGAAAGCTTCATCTTTACTTCTCTCTTCTTTTATTATGTTTAATTCATATAAAATTTCTTGAGTTCTTCCAACAGCAAATGAGGGAATTACAACTGTTCCTCCATTGTCAAGTGTCTCTGATACAATATCTAGAAACACTTTTGCCTTGTCATGTGTTCCAACATGCAATCTATCTCCATATGTAGATTCCATTACTAAATAATCTGCATCTTCTATCATGGTTGGTTCTGAAAGCAGTGGAATATCATTATTTCCTAAATCTCCAGAAAATACTGTTTTTGTAGTCTTTCCATCTTCATCTACCCAAATTTCAATTATTGCAGACCCCAGCATATGCCCAGCATCGTTAAATCTAACATGAATGTGTTCATCAATATCAATAATTTCATCATATTTTATTGGTTTAAATATTTCCAAACATTTTGTAGCCTCTTCTGCAGTGTAAAGTGGTGGCTGTTGTTTTAATCCTTTTCTTTTTCTCTTATTATTCTTCCACTCATTTTCTTGTTCTTGAATGTGTCCACTATCTGGTAGCATTATCGAACATAGCTCACATGTTGCTTTTGTAGCATACACTGGCCCTCTAAAACCTTCATTATATAATTTGGGAATACGACCAGAGTGGTCTATATGTGCATGTGTTAAAAGCATGAAATCTATGTCAGCTGGATTATACAAAAATGGTGCTTCATTTTCCATTTCATCTGTTGCTTTTCCCTGGTACATTCCACAATCGACTAAAAATCTCTTGCCAGCTCCTTCCACCAAAAAGTTAGAGCCTGTAACCATTTTTGTTGCTCCTAAAAAAGTTATATTCATTCGTTTTTCTCCCTTCACATTTAAACAACAATCTGCGTGTTTATAAATTTAATTATTTTCACAGGTTATTATTCAAATTTTCTATTATTTCAAAAATAACGGAATTTTTTTATTTAGCTTTACGTTTAGCGATTTTAAATTATATACAGTTTCATTGTATATACTTTCAGCCTCTTTTTCATCATATATACTAACAGCAATTTGGCTTTGTACTTCATTTACATACTGTATTTCTTTTATCTTATTTATCTTTATTTGTATTTCTTTTAAATCTATTATCTTTGTTATGAATATATATTTCAAAATTGCATAACATATGCTTGCACTATTAGAAAAATTAGTTATTATCTCTTTATCTATGCAATTATCAATTATAATATTCATTACTTTCTCAATTGACTCTTGTAGCTCAGGCTCTTTTCCAATTACTTCATTTTTTGTAATTGGTATCATACAATAATATCTAAATTCATATAGTACTTTTTCTAAAAAATCTTTATCCTCCAAATTTTCTTCTATTTTTTGTTGATAATATTTTAAAACTTCTTTTTGAAATTCTATTATTTCTTGTTTTCTTAAATCTCCGTTCTCTGATAGTTCTATTACATTTTTTAACAATGAACATTCATTTTCCATATTCGTTTTTTGTTTAGAAAAATTTCTTGGATCTAGGTATCCATTCATAGTTTTTAGTTTTTCAACTTGTGCTTTTCTTTCATTTTCAAGTATATCATATAAAAAACTTACACTAAATATCTTATCCTTATTTGGAAGTTTAGAGTTTCTATTAATATATTCTTTTTTCAATTTTTCTTTATCATTTAAAGTCTCATCTATTTCTCTAATTTCACTTGAAATCATTTTCTTTTCTTCTGTAATCTTATTTAGAAAGTTTACTCTATCTTCCATCAAAAATAATAGTCTTATTAATTCATTTAACCTTGTTGTAATCTCATTTTTTATCTTTTCGTCTTGTTTTGCAATAATAGCCAAAATTATAGTATACAATTTTTGATAAAATAAATTAGGATTTTGGAAATTTTGTTCATAAATTTTCTCTTTAAAATTATCATCTAATCTTAAGTTTAAGAGCATCATGTTTTGGAATATCAAATTATATTCAAAATCACTCTGTTTTTTTATATTATTGTTCCAAGACCAACCATCAAAATCGCGTATAACCTCACTTCCATTAATACTTTTTGCTTTAAGTAAAAACTTATTTATTGCATCTCTATAATACTTGCTCTCGGTTATTTCCAATTGATTTTTGTTGTACTTTTCCTGTAACAAATTCATCTGAATTAAAGAATATAAAATTGCCTCCTCATTTGCATATACCAAAATAGAGCCTCTATCTGCATCTATTTTGCAAACCACGTTGTCGTGTTCTAGAGGCTTACTCTCTTCTGTTTCTGGTATTACTAGTTTTATCTCGAAACATTGTTTATCTATTATATTTAATATTTTCTCCATAAAATCTACTTTTGGAAGTGCATTAAATTTTACTATAGAATAGTCTGCATATCCATTTTCAATTTTATATAACATACTTAATAATAAATTTTTTACACTCTCATCAAATGTCTTATTTTCCAATATTTTTTCCAATTGATTATTGTATTCATTTGAATTAAGCTTTGAAAATATTCGCATATTTCTTTTGTACCTTTCTAATATTCCAATTACATTATACTAAGTTGAAAAAGAATTAATTTTTATTTTCAACTACTATGAGTTTAATTCAGCCCATCTCTCTTTCGTCATAAGAACTTCTCTTGGCTTACTTCCTTGGTAGCCTGAAATTATACCTCTTTCTTCCATTTGGTCTATTATTCTACCTGCTCTTGCATATCCAACTTTAAACTTTCTTTGAATATACGATGTTGATGCTTGTCCTGTTTCTATTACTGTTTCTATTGCATCATTTAGAAGTGGGTCTGTTTCATCATCATCTAAGGCTCCTTCATCAATCTCTTTATCTGTTGTGTTAGCCTTTTCTATGTATTCTGTAATATCATCTCTATATGTTGTTTCTCCGTTTGCCTTTACAAAGTTTACAAGTTTTTCAACTTCTTTATCAGATATGAATGCTCCTTGGATTCTTACTGGCTTTGGAGCTCCTGTTGGGAAGAATAACATATCTCCTTTACCAAGCAATTTTTCAGCACCAACCTGGTCTAAAATCGTTCTCGAGTCTACTTGAGAAGATACCGCAAATGCAATTCTTGATGGAATATTTGCTTTAATTAAACCTGTTACAACATCAACAGATGGACGTTGTGTAGCAATTACTAAGTGCATTCCGGCAGCTCTTGCCTTTTGTGCCAATCTGCAAATTGCATCTTCAACATCACCTTTTGCAACCATCATCAAGTCTGCCAACTCGTCTACAATTATAACTATATGTGGTAGTTTTCCGAAATTATCTTCTTTTTCTATTACTTCGTTATAGCCTTTTAAGTCTCTTACGCCTTTTGACGCAAACATTGTATATCTGTTTTCCATTTCTTGAACAGCCCATGCAAGTGCTCCTGCAGCCTTTTTAGGATCTGTTACTACCGGAATTAATAAGTGTGGAATTCCATTATATACAGATAATTCAACTATTTTAGGGTCAATCATAACCAGCTTTGCTTCACTTGGTTTTGCCTTATATATTATGCTTGCAATTAGAGTATTTATACATACACTCTTACCAGAACCAGTTGCACCAGCAATTAAAACGTGTGGCATTTTTGCAATATCTGTTACAATTGCATCACCAGAAACATCTTTTCCAAGTGCAAATGCGAGTTTCGACTTGTGTTCTTTAAATTCATCTGTTTGTAAAATATCTCTTATGTGTACAATTTCACTTTCTTCATTTGGCACTTCTATACCAACGGCTTGTTTTCCTGGGATTGGTGCTTCAATTCTTATTGATTTAGCGGCCAAATTTAAAGCAATATCATCTGCAAGGTTTGCGATTTTACTTACACGCACTCCTTCTGCAGGTTTTAATTCATATCTTGTTATAGCAGGTCCAACCGAAACATTTTCTACTTTTGCAGAAACACCGAAACTATATAGTGTTTTTTGTAATTTCGAAGCAGTATCTGCTAGTGCTCTTTTTCCGCCCTTTAAGCCTTTTGATGTTCCTTCGCTTAATAGATTTAGTGGCGGAAATTCATAGTTTTCATCCTCAACAGTAAGCGTATGCTCTAATTGTAAAACTTCTTTTGTCTTATCTTCCTTCTGTTCTTCTTGTTTCTTAAATAATGGATCTTCTATAAATTCTGGTGATTGTTTTCTTTCTTCTGATTTTTCTGTTCTTACTTTTTTATCGTCTTTTATCTCTTTTTCAACATCAAATAATTTAGAAGATTTTCCAATATCCTTACCATTCAAATTTATTTGGAGTTGTTCAACATCTAAAGCGGCCTTTTCTTTTTCTAGCTTTTCCCTTAATTTTCTCTCTTTTTTAGTCTCTTTTCTTTCATCTATTCCAATTATTTTGTCCTCATCGTTTTCTGGTTCTGCTTTTGCGTATTGCTGTTGTTTTACTTTTTTAGCGTTCTTTCTCTCTTCTGTACCATCTATAAAATCTGATATTCTATTTACTAAATCTATTCCAAACATAGATACAGTAAGTGCAATTATTCCTCCTGACGCAATTATTATAGTTCCTACTTTTTCAAATAGATTTATAAGTGGAATTGTAACAATAGCTCCAATAGCACCACCTCCAGCGCCATTAGCACCAAGTTCAAAGAATTGTTTCATAACATTTTCCATGCTTCTGTTTTCTATTACAACATTTCCTTGATATATTTCGTAGACATTAAAAATTACTGCTATGCACAACAATAATGCGGAAAACTGAGCTATTTTTTTAGACCACGAGGTTTCTCCTTGGTATGCAATATATATTGCCAATATAAAAACACCAACTGGCAAGAAATATTTTATATATCCCATTATTCCACCTAAAAATGGACTCAAGTGTTCTCCTATAAATCCTGAATTTGTATATATTAAAACTGCTAACAATATGCTTGCTATTATCATTACAGCCACAACTACATTTATATTAACTTGTTGCTTCTTCTTTTTTCTTCCTCTCTTTGCCATATGTTCCTCCCTTTGCCTACTTTTCTTAAAGTATTTTTTATACTTAGATATTCTATCATATTAATTATTAAATTTCCATATTTTTTTAGCATTTGCCAAACAAATTTTCTTCAATACAAAATTAACCAATATAAACTTTGAAATTTATATTGGTCAAATCGCACTATTTTACTTCTTTTCTATTATTTTCTATTACTCTTAAAGCATCTTCTAGTGTAACTTGTACGCCAGCCAAAATGTTATCAGCATATGCCTTTGTTCCATTAGAAATTTCTCTAGCCATATCGTTAGCATTTTCAATTATCTTATTTTTTTGTTCATATGCTTTTCTAGTAATTTCATGTTCATCTATCATCGAAATTATTCTGTTTTCGGCTTCTTTTACTATTTCACTAGCTTCTTCATTGGCTTTGCTTATTATTCTGTCATGCTCTTCTTTAATTACCTTTGCTTGTTTCAATTCCTCTGGTAATTTTAATCTAATTTCTTTTATTATGTCTAACACTTCTTCTTTGTCTATAATAGCTTTGTGGGTAAAAGGCACTTCCTTACTATTTTCTAGCATATCTTCAATTGTTTCTAACAAGGTAAATATCTCCATGTTTTCCCCTTTCATTTAAGAAATATTAATGATACTCTTCCATACTTTCTTAAATCGTATATTTTGTAATTAATATTCATATTATTTATTCTATTTATATCTCTTTCTGGTTCATCTGTTTCAATTATAATTATTCCATCATCTTTTAATAATTGTAAATTACTTATTTTTTCTATAGCATCAAGTGCAAATTCTTCCTTGTATGGTGGATCTAAAAATATAATATCGAATTTGATATTTTTAACTGTATTAATGCAATCTATATAATCTTTGTTATATACTATTGCTTTTTCTTTTAGTTTTGTTTTTTCTAGATTTTTCTCAATCATAGCAACAGCTTTACTTGATTTATCACAGAAATAAACCTGTTTTGCTCTTCTACTAAGAAATTCTATTCCAATTGCTCCACTTCCAGCAAATAAATCTAATACAGTAGTATCTTCTATATCATTTTGAATTATATTAAAAAGTGACTCTTTAACCCTGTCTAATGTTGGTCTTGTGCTTATGTCTTCAATAGAATGTAATACAGTACCTCTAGCACTTCCACTTATTACTCTCATGTATGTATCCTCCAACAGCATTATTTTGCATATTAACAGATATTAAATGGTAACTTTATACATATATTTTATCTAATTTTTCATAGATGTCAATATTTATAATGCAATTGTAACATACATTTAATAGTGCTGTAACATTTCTTATCTACTTAACATTTAAAATTTCAAAAAATAACATTCTAATACTCGAAATAATTTACGTTTTCGCCAAATTTGACTGGAGTGCGCCTTGAGGTGTCCGAAGGAGCTCCAATCAAGCACAACATATCGAATTTAAGAAAACAAATTATTTCGGTATAAAAAGTTTTTGTTGTTATAAAAAAGTAAAGCAAAAAATTCGGAAATTTTCCAAACCTTTTGCTTTCGTTCTTTTTATGTCTTGTTTTAGTTATCTTGTTCTTTGTTTATGTCTTTTATTAATTCCAGTTGTGATATTAATAAAGACTCCATTTTTGCTTTGTATACGTCAAATTGTTTTTGTAAATCTTCAAAATCTTTTTTCTTTAATAATATTTGTTGTTCTAATGAAGCTAATGATTGTTTTGCATCAGATTCAGCATCTTTTATTATTTGGTCAGCTTGTTGTTTTGCAACATTTTTTATATCTTCAGCTGTAGATTGAGCCATTATAAGTGTATTGTTTAATGTACCTTCTATTTGTTTATAATGTTCAAGTTTTCCGTTTAATTCTGCTATTTTATCTTGATTTTCGTTACTCTCTTTGTATAATTTTTCGTAGCATGCTGTTAATTCATCCAAGAAATCATCAACTTCTTCTACACTATATCCATTCATCATTTGTTTTGAAAATTTCTTGTTTTCAATTTCTAAAGGTGTAATCATTTTTGCTTCCTCCCAATTACATTTAGTCTAATTATTGCCTGCATTTTTTAACCAAGAAACAGATAATTTGTTTTTAATTTCTTCTCTTGCCATTTCATTTGTTATTTCATAATTGTATGGTGCAATTAAGAATATAGAATTAGATACTTTTTGAATGTGTCCGTCTAAGGCATGAACAGCTCCACTTACTACATCAATTATTCTTCTTGCAACATCTTTATTTACATATTCAAGATTTACTATTACAGATTGTTTTTCTTTTAGTAAATCACATATATCTTCTGCTTGATCAAATGTTGTTGGTTGTGATATAACCATTTTCACTTGTTGAGGTTGAGGCATTGCTACAACTTTGTTGTTACGTCTTCCCCATAATTTATTTTCTTTATTATTTTCCTCTTCTTCTTCCATCTCTTCGTTATTTTCTACGTAATCTTCTTCCTCTTCTTCATTTGCATCCATTCCAAATGCTCCCCAGATTTTATTCATTATAGCTCCTGACATTATAAACCTCCTAAAATTTCATCGTCCTTTGTAAAAATTACTAGCTATAGTATCTATCTTTTTAGCTTTATTGTCAATAGTATTTTTAATATTGTAATTTTAATTTAATATTCTGTAACATTATTGTAACATTTGTTCATCAGTCGGGTTTAGTACAATTTCATCATAAAGCGCTATATTTCTCATGCTATATATTTGTGAACTAGTAAACCCAAGTTCTTCTAACTCCTCTGTTTTATACTGTCTAACTATACAATATTCGTCATTTTGTTTTAATATTTTCACTAGCATTTTATTGTAATAACCATTTCTATTTCTTACAACATATGATAAGCCATTTTCTTCTTTTATTGCTTCATTTGGAATTCTAAAGCCTTCTGCATCCCACCAAATTATATCAAAAGATATTTTTCTATATGCAATTAGTTTTTCAACATCATTTGCAATTTTTACAGTAATTGTTTTAGACTCATCATCTTCATCTATAATATTTTCCACACTAGCTTTTAAAGTATCAGAATTTTGCACTCTTATTTTGATTGTATCTCCCACTTTCGAGTTTTTTGCCTCATTTGTGTTAGAATTAAAAACAATGTAACATTGATAATTATTTATTATTTTTCCAACTTCTTCATTGCTTGCAACAGTTTGTCCAGTCTTTAATTTCAAATCTTGTAAAAAGCTTTTATTAAATTTAGTAAAGTCCTCTGTTGTTAAAACACTCTCTAATCCATCTACTCTATAAGAAACAATTCCACTCTCGGGTGCATTTACATTTTCAGAATCTGATGTTAATCTATTTTCATATTCTTCTCTTTGGCTTAGTAATTCTTTCAAACGAGAATTAGATGGGCTAGATATTTTAGCTTTCTTTGTTATGTATGAGTTTATATTTTTCTTATATTCTTGAATTTTCTGAGCATTATTCACTCCATAAATAGAGTCAAGTTCCTTCTCAATTTGGCTTTCTAATAACTTTACATCACTTGGAAAACTGCTTTTTTCGTTTTGCATTAGAGATTGTATTTCTACATCTAATTCAGCAATCTTATTTTTTAATTCTTCTTCTCCTGATGAATAGTATCTAAAAACAGAATCTCCTTTTGCAACTTTTTCACCTTCGTTTTTTATTTTTACCATTCCATTTTTATAATTTTGTCCTTTTACAACAGTTTCCTCTCTTATAATGTACCCAATATCACTTTCCTCTTGTGATATTTTTCCGTTTGTAACCATGAAGGTATTTGTAGGATTTTGTACAAGTTTAGCAACCAAATATACCGCATATATAAATACAAGTGCAAGTATTAAAACTACCGCAAATACTCTTCCTTTTCTAATTTTTTTCTCCAAAGTTTATCACCTTTCTATTAAATTCTACATAGAATCTGTGTTATTCAAAACCTACTAAATTAATTTAGTTTTCGTTTAGCTCTGCCTCTTTCAAAATAAGATTAACATTATCTTGAACATTTCCTAATCCGTCAATCCAAATTATATTTGGTATTTTTCTAAACCACGTTAATTGTCTTTTAGCATATCTACGTGTTTCCATCTTTATTTTTTCAATCATTTCTTCTTTAGAGTACATTCCATTCAAATAATCTATTACTTCTTTGTAACCTATTCCTTGTACAGATGTACGAAGCTCATCTCCATATTTTTTATACAATTGCTTAACTTCTTCTATTAGCCCTTTTTCAAGCATTATATCTACTCTTCTATTAATTCTATCATATAAAATTTCTCTAGGCATATTTATAGCAAACACTCTATAATCATATGGAACTCCATTTTTTCTAGATTCAATTTCTAGCTGAGTCTTTGTTTTTCCTGTTTCTTTATATATTTCCAATATTCTTATTATTCTTTTTTTATCATTTGCACTAATATTCTTTACCGCTTCCGGGTCAATCTTTTTTGCTTCTTCATATAAATATCCGAGTCCCTTTTGTTCTGCTACTTTCTCTAGTTCTTTTCTGTATTCTAAATCAGTTTCAACTTCTGGATAATCGATTCCATATATTAAAGAATTAACATACAGTCCTGTTCCGCCAACGACTATTGGAGTTTTGTTTTTTTCAATTATTTCTTCCAATGCCTTAATAGCATCACTTTTATAATCAGATACACTATATCTTCTAGTTGGTGCAATATTTCCAACCAAATAATGCTTAATTCCCTGCATCTCTTCTACATCAGGTTTAGCGGTTCCAATACTCATTTCATCATAAATCTGCATAGAATCCGCAGACACAACTTCTCCTCCAATTTTTTTAGCAAGTTCAATCGAAAGAGCCGTTTTTCCGCTCGCAGTAGGGCCACAAATAACAATAACTTTCTGCATAATTTTTTCGTCCTTGTAAATATTTTATTTTGTAGTCATATTTTTACTAACTACATCATTTGTAACTTGGTTTTCTGTATTTGAAATTGAGTTTTCAACTACTACATTGTTAGAAATTTTATTTTCTACAGTTAAGTTTTCAACAGTAGTATTTACTGTATTACTAGCCGCTTCTTGTTGTTCTATTATTCTTCCTATCCCTTTTTCTATATTTCTAAAATAGAAAAATTCGCTAACAACAATAACCACAGCTATTATAAACATTACAACTGCTCTTTTATTTAATTGCTCTCCTGTTATTTCTCTATCCTTTCTCTTATTAAATGATCTTAACATGAAAGGAATTACTATTATTGAGTTTACTGGAACAAATGTAAATACAATCGTTTGTTTTGCCTGTGTTACAATCCTTTTATCTATTCCTATAGAGCTAAAGAAATATACTATTAGCACAATTATGTATACAACTCCCATCGCAATCATTGTATATAAAAGTCTTTTTGTCTTTTCTATATTTTTATCAAATGAATGATATATTAAGAGTATTGATACTATATTTGCAACTAGTATAAATAATAATATAAATAATTTATCCATTTTTTCTGTTCCTTTCCTTATTCAAAGTTGTATTTAAAATAATGTTTAATACAACAAAATTATAAATTTTATCTTCTTGAAAATTTCTTTTCAATGTCATTTCTAGTCATCTTTATTGCAGTTGGTCTGCCATGTGGGCATGTAAATGGATTTGGTAATTGTAATAGTTTATCTAATAATTGAATTACTTCTTGTCTTTCCAATACCATGTGTGCTTTTACTGCCGCCTTACATGCAACTGTTGCAATAAATTTTTCTTCAATTTCTTGTTTTGCAGTTCTTGCAACTGTATTTATTTCGTCTAATGTTTCTAAGAACAATTCCTTAGTTTCTAGGTCTAACAATACATCTGGAACGCCACTTAATTTGACTGTATTTTCTCCAAACTCCTCTACCATAAATCCTGCTCTTTGGAATAATTCTTTGTTATCTCTATATATTCCCATTTCTTTGTGTGTTAATGTTATAATATCTGGTAGCAACATTAATTGCGAATCTTTTGTGTCATTATTGTAGTAGTTTTGTCTTATTTTTTCATACATAATTCTCTCATGTGCTGCGTGCTGATCTATTATATATAAATCTGATTTCATTTCTATAATTATGTATGTATTAAAAGCAATTCCTATATATTTATATACTGGTTTCGTAGCATAGCTAGACTCTCCTTCAAATACAGATACATTATCTTCCGCAGTCATTGGTTTAAATTCTTGAGATACATCTATTTTATCTTCTTCATTTTCTTCTTTTTTTACAGATATTCCAAATGTTTTCTCATACATCTCCATAAATTTAGAATCATTTACATTGTAGCTTTGAGATGGTTGGTTCTCAATTTGAGGAAGTTCAGTAGTACTAGTTTGAAAGCAATTACTATTCTCATCAACTGTTGTTGCGCCTTCGGTTGCAAAATCTTCTTGTTGTTTATTTTCTACATTAGTTAGCTCTTGTGAGCTTTCTTCATTGTATTGATTAGTTTTACTCTCTATTTTTTCATCATTTTGTGTATCGGCTACTTCGCTATCATATTTTTCTCCATCTTCTTTTACGGCATATATTACATTTTGCATTCTATTTAGTTTAGCCATAACATCTTCAAATGTCTGCTCGCTTTTCTTTTCTTTCTCATCAATACTCTCATCATTTTTTTTCCATGCTGTGCTTGGTGAAGAAGAAGTATTTTCAGTTGAAGTTGTTGCCTTTAAATCGGTTGCTAATGTATTTAGTTGTTTCACATCTTGTGTAAATGAATTATTAAATGCACTTTTGGCAGCCATGTCTCTAAATATTGAACTTCCCGTGTTTTCAATTTTAGGATTTAAATTTATATTTTCTGTGCTATATTTTGTTTTTTCTTCATCAATTTTATCTATGCTTTCTGTATCTGCAACTAAGTCTCCTTTTAATAATCCCTCTCTAATCGCATGATATATAGCCTTAAATATTTTTGTTTCTTCTTGGAATCTAACCTCCAATTTAGCAGGGTGAACATTCACATCAACCTTTCTAGGATCCATATCAATATTTAATACTAAAAATCCATGCTTTCCAATTGTAACAAATCCTTTAAAAGCTTGTTCTGCAGCACCAGATAAAGCCTTGTCCTTAACAAATCTATTATTTACGAAAAATAATTGATTACTCCTATTAGACCTTGAAATTACTGGCTTACCAATAACACCTTTAACAATTATGTCATCATATGTATAGTCTATATCTATCAAATTATCTGCAATTTCTTTACCGTAAATATTATAAATTACAGGCTTAATTTCACCATTACCAGATGTTTGTATAACTGTTTTGCCTGTGTTAATTAACTTTACTGCAATCTCTGGATGTACAAGCGCAATTCTTGTTACAACATCTTCAATATAACCTGACTCTGTAAAATCTTTTTTCAAAAACTTATATCTTACTGGTGTATTATAAAATAAATTCTCTATTGTAATGCTTGTACCATTTGCACACCCTGCTTCTTCTTTGCTTAATATTTTTCCACCTTCAACAACAACTTCATATCCAGTATAGCTATCAGCCGTTTTAGAATCTAAAGTAACTTTTGCAATTGACGCAATACTTGCCAAAGCCTCACCTCTAAATCCCATAGACTTAATATCGTCTAAATCTTCGGCACTTCTTAGCTTACTAGTTGCATGTCTTTCAAAAGCAATTTCTAGATCATCTTGCATTATTCCCTTTCCATTATCTGTTACCCTAATATACGAAATTCCACCATTTCTAATTTCTACAGTTATTGCTGTTGCTCCCGCATCAATCGAGTTTTCCATTACCTCTTTTACAACAGATGCAGGCCTTTCAATAACCTCACCTGCAGCTATTTTATTTATTGTTGAGTCATCTAATAAAACTATTTTTCCCATTGTATACCCCTTCTTCAAAGTACAATTTAATTGTAATTATTTTTGTAATCTTATAACTCTTTTTCATTCGTCTATTTTCATTGTAGATTATATCATTAATTCTATTTTTTTGTATAGCCTTTTTTCAATTTCTTTTAATGTTTTTTCAAACTTCCTTGTAACACATATTTTCAGTTTGAATAATATATACCATACGAAAGATTTAGAAATCATTATCTTTTTAAAGGAGGTAATTATAATGGGAAATTGCGGTTGCAATAGTGAACTTCTTTGGTTCATAATTTTATTCTTATTGCTTTTCTGCTGTGGTTGTGGTTGCGGATGTAACAGATCTTCTTGCTGCTAGACATTAAATTAGCAAAAGACTTACTTATATAAGGGGGTGAATTGTATGCCAGATAATAGTAGATGTTGTGGAAACAATTGCGGATGTGGTTGTTTCGGAGGAAATAACTGTATATGGATTTTCATTATATTAATAGTATTATGTTGTTGCTGTGGCGGAAATAACGGCTGCTGCTAATAGAAACTAATCCATAATTTTCTCGCTCATTCACCTTTTTGCCCATTAGGGACGGGGGATTTTGGGCGAAATACTTAAAAAAGCTAAGTAGTATTTTATAACCGCTTAGCTTTTACCATTTAAAAATTTGTTAAATCTATATACAAATCACTGCTTTTATGTTCTGTGCTTTTTACTTTCTTTATATTTCCTTTATAAAATTCAATTATATCAATTCTATCTCCTTCTAAATATAAAACACCATCTTGTATATCTTCTAGCACCTCATAGCCTTGTAATTTTTTGCATTCAATTTCTCTTTTTTCTTGTTTTTCTTTTCCCATTTTTATATTATACTTTGATAAAAAATATGTTGTCATTACATTTTTTATTATGCTTGACCTGAATTTTATATATGAATTTATTTTTTCATTTCTTATAGAAAAGCACTTGCCATGCCAAAACACTTTAGATTGCTTATTATGTTCGTTAAAATAATCAAAAAAGTACTGTGAAAATACTGATATTATTTCATTTGATGTATTCCACTTTTCTTTATCTAAATCACTTATTACCACTAGAGGATCTGTAAAAATAAAACTTATTTCATCTGAGCCCAATATTGCTAAACATTTATATTTTCTAGTAAAAAATTCAGCTGTTTTCTCTAAAGTATTTCTAAAATTTCCTTCATAATTGTTCAGCAAATCATATTTTTTATTTTTTGTAACATCTTTTCCATCTAATCGTATAACTAATGGATTTTTAAAGCTCACTCTCATGCTATACTTGCTCTGTATTTGAAAGAAATAACTATTCCACATTTAATTTCTCCTTCTAATTAACATCATAAGAGAGCACAATTGCTCTCTTAATTTTTACATACAATAACCAATATAAAATTGGGTCTATAATTATAATTCGTGGATATGTTCCAACACATAAATTGTATGCTTATTTATTTTATCATAAAACAAATAATTTAACAATAATGATTTCATTATATAGTTCTATTCCGAAAAAATTAAATTAGCAATAAAATTTAATTTCATCTGTCTGTTGAGTTTCTTTCCACTTTGCTATAATTCTAAAATAGTTTAACTCAATAATCTCAAATAATCGACTTAAATCTTGATTTGAAATACGACTTGGATTACTTGCCAATATACATTTACCATGTTTAGTTAACCAAATTTTAGTAGAATTTTTAGATGGCTTTCCCTTTGAAACATGGACATGAATAGGTTCATTGGGCTCATTTGACCCAAAATAAACTTTGTATCCGCATTATTTCTAATAAACTAGGCAAGTTTAAGATCTCCTTCACGTGCATATTTAAAAAACAAATTAGCCCCTCTCTCAACTATTTGCTTAAATTCTTCTACTTCTTCATCTGAATAATTTCCTTCTCTTTCTATTATTTTATAGCTTGGGAGTTCAAAAACAACAGTATCAAATCCATGTTCAGTAGGTCTTTCAAAAGAAACTCTAATATACTCTTCACCATTATCTTTCTTTCTGATATCAGAAAAAACAACCTCAGTTTCATCTGGATATTTACATAGCGTATATACCATATTTTCACTCTCCTTTTATTTATTTTTACAATATTATTATATCATTTAAAATCTAGAAAAACTACTATTTTAATAAAATTTGTATATATAATTTATTAATATTTTTATATTTCCTGTCTGTATATTGATATATCACATATAACCAATAGTTATGTAAAAAAATAAACCCTTACAGTCTCAATAGAAAGACGTAAAAGTTTGTTTTTCCCTACTTTGGTTGGGCTGGTCATTTTATACTTATTTCATGTTATTCAAAATTACCTTTTTATATCTAAAGTCGCACCTTTTGCACATAATTTATTCGGCAAAAATTTAACTTATTCACAATTATTCTTGCTACTGCATACTTTATTGCATACTTTTTGCATTAAAGAAATCCTCTATAAAAAGTATTGTTTCTTCTAAAGAAAATCCATCTTTTAATGCAAAATCCACCATTCTTCGTATTACCATTTCATTGCTTTCAAACTTATTACTTAATAACTTTATATATTTCTCCATATATTACCTCCTTTGTTTATGAAAGTAATATAATCAATAGTGTTTCATATGTGAAACGCTTTCACGAAATGCCCATTTTCATTCATGAAATCTTTAAAATTTTATTTTATACAAATTTTTTATGTCTGTTTTTAATGCTAAAGATATTCTAATCAAAGTTGAAATTGTCGGTTCGGATTCATTTCTCTCAATTTTACTAAGTTGACTAACACTTATATTGGTTAATTCTGATAATTTTCTTAAAGATATACTTTTCTCTTCTCTTATTTCTCTTAATAAAATTTCTACTCTCATATTATTCCCCTTGATTAGTATTCCATCTTATTAAGATAACATTCATTGCGTTTCATATGTGAAACATAAATATGAGGAAGCTATAACGCTCCCTCGATTTTCTTTTTTATGTATTTATCTATCTGCATGCTCTGCTCTATTATATCTTCATATCGGCTATCATTTTTTATCATTAGTTCAAGCTTTTCCAAATCTTCTTTCATAAGCTTGTCCTCCTTTTTAATATAATAACAAATTTTATGTGAAAAGTCTGTCGAAACTTGTCAAACAGCTAAAAACAGGCAAAAATTCAACGTATGAGAATGAGTTTTAAGGCATTTTAATTATTTTAGGATATAGTTTGTTGTCTAAGATTTAACGCATCCTTTCGCTATAGCGAAAATTGGCATAAAAAAAGAGGTAGGATTGCTCCTACCAAAGTTTATTTGAATAACTTATTGAATGTATTCTTTCCTACTATTCCATCTTGTGATAATCCATTTCTTTTTTGAAATTCTCGTACCGCACTTTCTGTTGCGGATCCGAATATTCCGTCTGCATTAATGTTAAATAATTTGCAAATAAGCATTGACTGAATTAACCAAGTGATGTTTCCTTCTGCTCCTCTTCGAACATTTATGCAGGCATTGTAAGTGTTAGTTCCAAATATTCCATCAACCGCCAAGCCTCTTCTATATTGTTTGTTTAATTCTGTTTGTAGCCCTTTTACAAGTGCTTTCCTTGTCTCGTTTCCATAGATATTATCTACAGCAATATTTAGTTCGTATCTATCATTTAGAGTGGCTTGTATTTCTGCGACGTTGCCTTTTTGAACGTTTTCTTGTGGTTGAGGTATAATTTCATTACTTGTGTCTGATTTTGCAATCTCGTCAAAAGGGAACTTATCTCCCGGGCAACTCGTAGCACAAACATCTTTATGTTTTTGCACTGTTGATATCTTGTACTTATTCTTTAAATATGCAACTAATTCTTTTCCTGCTTCTTTTTGAGCTTCTGGCATATCTTCTTCCATATAATTTCCTTCAAAGCATACTCCTAAAGAATTATAATTTGAGCCATATGCATGAGCGCCTACTTTATCCTCTGGGCGAAGTCTATATATTGTGCCGTCTTTTCTTACCAGAAAGTGATAGCCTGCACCGCTCCAACCATTATTCAAATGCCATCTATGTATATCGTCAGCAGAGCATTTTTTTGCATCTGCATGATGTAATATTATTCTTTCTGTTGATTTTCTTGTCGACATATCTTTAAATTCTAAATTAGTTTCTATTATATTCATCTATTTTCCTCACTTTCTTTTTTTAGGTATGGAATGAAAAATTTAAACCATACCAAGCCAAATCGTATTTTGAATCTGAAACCCATTCTAATGTAATATTTCCGTTTGTTGCTACAAACCAGCGGCAAACCCTTTGTCCTGAACAAGTCCCAATAAAATACATTTGACAGTTTGGACGATATTCTGCTGGTAAAGTTGCAACTATTGTTCCTGCTTTTGTAACACCAGCAACATCTCCAATTATACTTACAATTCCACCAGTTTTTTTGTACTTTGCTTGCTTAGCTATTGTTCCAACCGTTATTCCTGACGCTAGCAATAAATCTTTAAAATCCGCATCTATTTCAGCAATATATTTATTGCTTTTTTGATTTTTTATTGTTCCATCAGCACGAACTTCCAACCTCCCAAGAATTTCAGAAGATGCATTGCTTAATTCTAAAGTTGCTGAACCTTCTGTTCCAGCTTGGCCAACTCCGAATCTGGCAGTATAATCTTTAGAGTTAATTGTTCTTGTTTTTTCAACGCCAACAAATTCATATATATTTTTTATTTTTAAGGGACCACTCATTGTATCCCCTTGTTTTTTTATAAAACTTTTACATTTTGGTATCATTTTATTTTTTGAGAGCGATTGCAAATTCATGTTTTTATCAACCTAATTCATATACTGCCAAAACACTAGTATTACTTGACATATTTAAGCTATCTGTATTTAATGCAAATTCAGTTCCTTTTGAATTTATAGCAATTCTCCATCTAACAACTGTTGAGCCGTCGTAATATGAATGTTGTAAACTGTTTCCCACACCGTAAATATACGGAATAAATTCTATGTACGCTGATGACAAAGACTTTACCACAAATATATATAGTTTATTTTTTTTAAGTGGTTCATTAAATGGTTGATAACTATTTAATGCATATAAATTACCACTCCATATTTTTCTCATATTGTTGTTGAATTTACACTTTGGAATCATTCACAATCACGAGGAAGTATTACTACTCTTCTAGTGCTCTCTACTTCCTCCTTTGCTCCATATTTCACTAGAAACACTTGTGTGTGTGTGTGTGTGTGTGTGTGTGTGTGTACAGCCTCAAGGCTTTTGCGGTTCTATTCATACTACTTGTCCTCCTGATTAATTAAATTCTTAAACATTTCGTATAGTCCTGTAGAAGCTAGTCCACTGAACATTCCAGTTAATATAACTTCTGCATTTATACCGTTTAAATTCATTAATACATTAATTACTAATCCTAAAATTAGCATTATTAGTGGTATGTACTTGTTTGGTATAAAGTCAAGACTATTTTTTATAACATAGCCTACACATACACATATTCCTACAACTACTATACTAAAATATTGTGTTAATACTGATATATCCATAATTACAATTTCCTCCTATTATTTTATTTAATAATTAAAGCTATAACAGCACCAACAATCGCACCTACAATAGATAAGATTATTTTGTCTCTTATAGCTTTTTTAACTTCTTTATAGTCTTTTGCTGGCTCATTTTCTATGTTGCCAACTCTAGTATCTAGCTTGTTTACATCTTCTCTCATGAGCTTTACTTCTGTTGCAATTTCTTTAATTGCATATGTAAGCTCGTGCGTATCTTCTAATTTGTGTTCCACTTCTTTAAACTTAGCATCGTGTTCGTCTATTCTTTTGGTATTAGACTTGCTTCTATCTTCTGTTTCTTGAAGTTTCATTATATCTGACTTTTCCATCGTTACCTCCTACGCTGTTCTTTTCCACATATAACATGTTATATATGGTTGTAGTAATGATAATGATGTAGAGCCTGCAGAACTTGTAGTTTGTTGTCCTGATGCAGATATTGTATGAATGTGTCCTTGTCCTCCACCAGTACTTTTAGCAAATTTTTCAACATTTCTTAGAGTTTTATTCCATGCGGTCGCTCCAGACAGAGCATTTGCTTCAGTTGATTGTGCAGAGCCTCCTGAAGTCTGCCAAACATCATGCGTATGAGCGGGTATTTGATTTATTGTTAGTGCTGTACTTCCAGTATTTCCACCGTGATTATGACTTGCTATCGTATGTGTATGTGATATATTTGCTGTTTTTGAGCCTCCAGTTTTTTCAACTGTATTAAAACTACTATCTGATGTATTAACTCCAACAGGTACTCTTCCAGCTCCCCATAATACCCATGTTCCGAATCCTAAATATGTAGCTGGATTTGTGTTTGTTGTTTCCATTCTGATATGTCCAACAGGATTTTCTGCTTTTTTCACTGAAAGAACTGCATCATTTATCATTTTTTGTATATCTCTCAAATTAGGTTGCACTATAATCACCGCCTTACTACAAAATCTAATACATCTCCCGTTTCAAGAGCCCAGTCTGTTGTTGTTTTTATCTTATTAGATATGCTATTTGCTGTTCCAACTTCTCTATAATGTCCATCTGTTCCGCTTGCATCAGAGCTTAACAATAATCGTTCTCCATTCAAGTACACGTCAATCACCGCTTGTCCGACCTTATAGTAGCACGGTATTGTTACTTCTGTTCCCGCCGTAACTGCAGATGTGATTTTTAGGTGATATTTATGTGTAACTAAATTTTTTTGCATTTTATTTAAGTTATATGCTGATAAAGGTATCTTGCCCGTGTATTTTGCTGGAGTTACTGTATGATTTACTCCATCGATGGTAACGTAAGCAGCTTGCGTTTTTGTACCATCTTCAAAATTAAGTATTTCCATTCTTTTCTCCTTTCTCAAGGTTTTCTATTCTTTGCTTTAGTTCTTCTATTTGCTTTTGTTGTTCTTGTATCGCCTTTGTTGCCGTTGCTAAAATCGGCAATTGATTCATATAATACCTTTCTTCTATTCCCTTTTCTTTATTAGCTTGTTTTTTGACTACAAAGTTTTTATCTATCTGTTCCATCTCTTGTGCAATATACCCTATTTTATAGTGAGTATTATCGTCTTTCTTGTCAAACTCTTTATGATGAATTTTATTAATAATATCTATTGCTGACTCGGAACTATCTTTTATGTTGCTTTTTATTCTTATATCAGAAGAATCTCCAGTCTGATATAAATGTACACAATCAATATTTCCATTATTGTCTAGTATTATTTTTCCACTCGCTAATACAAAGTTTCCGCTACTATCTATCATTATTGGATTGCTATCATCTCCAAAAATTCTAAAGGTTTTTGTTCCATTTGAATTGTTATATACACTGAAAATTTCCTTGTTATCTCTTGTATCTCCATAAAACAAGTCTTCTCCAATCTCAAAACATAAACTATCATTATTATCATAAATCTTTGACTTTTTAAGCCTAATCTTATTGAAATTCAAAATAATATCGTTTTCAATATGAAAACCATAATCGTCATCAGAATTTCCACCAAGATATATAACTGGAATATAAGTTGTCTTCCCATTTTCAGCAGTGGTCTTATAGCCCCAAGCCATAAAATTGTTTGTTGATTTTTCATTTAATGCGAACATTAAACTTTTGTATATATTATCGTAAGAAGGAAAATAACAGTCAAAAGCACCAATATCCATAGTTTTACCATTGTTATAAAAGTGCTGACCAGTTTTGTCCAAAGCCATAAGAATTTTTTTGTTTTGATCTAATATCGCCAAACTTGCATTTCCATTAGCAATCATCATCTGTATATAATCAGATATTTTATTCCATGCTATTTTTATTGCTTCAGAATTAACCTGTAACTCAGTTGAAAGTTCCTCTTTTCCCAACTTTTGTTTTGCAAGTAATTGAATTTGGTATGCTGTCTGATTTATTGCAGTGCTAAGCTCTAATTTAGTAGCATACATATCCGTTAAGTCATTTTTAATGATGTATTCAGCGTAGAACTTGTTGCCTGTCATATCTATTAAATATATGTAATTGTCTCCTTCAAACAACTCTATCTTCGCATCAGCCAAAGTCTGCTTGACTGGATTTTCTAGCTCTTCTAGCACAAGATATTCTGTTAGCTTTAACTTACGCAAAACGTAAGCTTCATCTTTAGTAATAACTATACTGTCACTTATATTTCCGTTTGTTCTTAGTTCTTCTATATTAATAACGTATTCTTTTTTGTCTGCAGAAGGATTCGTTCTGCTTTGCTTGTCTACTATTATTTTGTACTGCACATTACATCACCTCCTGATTTACGTTTAAGTCTGATGATGGATATAAATCCTCATCAGGATATAAGTTGCATTCATACTTCTTGTTTCCCTCAATTATTAAGTTCAAAATGTTAATTTCTTTTGCATTCTCTAAATGTATTTCTGTAATTCCTTCAACATCACGCTTGTAGTCAACTGTGTCTGCTACTTTCTGCTTTATAGAGTCCACATCTTGTTCTACTTGAGTTATCTTTTCTTCATGCTCTGTAGTTTCATTGACTAACTGTTCTATTTTTTGATTTTGTTTGTCAACTAAAATATAAGTTTTATTTATCTTCTTGTCTGTGCTATCTGCATATTTGTATTCTGTCTCTGTTTCGTCAGGTTCATCTAAGTACAACGACTCTGACAATCCATCTTCTAAGTCGATTTCATTATTTAAGAGAATGGTTTTATACGTCTTCTCTTGAAATACTAAATTAAAGATATCGCAAGCTTCTAAAAACAATATTCCTTTACTTTTTATATCAAAAATATAAAATTCTAATGTTTTCATATAGTTAAACATTTCATCTATATAGTCGGACCTATCATTTGTACTTAAAAGTTGACAATCTGAAATTCTGTATTCATGTAATCCATTTATAGTAATACTTCCGTCATCTTTTCTATAGATGTTATCGCTTTCTTCTGCTCTGCTAAATACTAAAGAATTAATTATATACTTTTCTCCAATTGTTACATTATCTTCATCTAGGTAGCTTTCATCTATATTTTGATTTGTTTCTGTCAAATATAATAAATAAAGTTTTTCGCCTTTAAATAATAAAAAACTACATGTTATTGTAGCAATTTCATCAAGAACGTCTCTATAAGTATAGCCAATGCCTATATGCAGTGTCGGATCTATCAATTTATCTGAATTTATGAAATTTTCAGGTATCTCTGTACTCCAATTTAATTTTTGGCATACTGCAATTAAGTAATCTCTAACTGTAAGCTTATCAGTAAGAGTTAGTTCATTGTCTATCATTGCCTCTTGCATTTTAGTATAGGCTAAAATTCGGTATGAATTAGTATCTTCTTGCCTTTCACAACTCTTTACGTAATAAGTATTTAGGTCAATATAGTTGTAAGTTTTTTCGTTTACTTTTACTCCAATCTTTCCAGTTATTTTTGTTTTATTTGGTATATATACATTAGAGTCTATTTCGATTTGATGCATAATCGTTTTAAACAATGAAGTATTAAAAGACGGCTTGATATAATTCAAGTCGTCTCCAGTTAACTCTTCATTATTGGCTTTTAGCTTTACATCAAATTGTCTTCCATAAGTTTGTATATCAACTTTAAAATTATCATCTACATTTATCATTCATAATACTCCCTTTTCTTGTTTGAAATTACTGCACTGCTATAGCCTTCTACTTTTCCTAAGTATTTTTGTGAATACTCTTGGTCATTCGAATAGCACGACATATTTACTATTTTCTTTTTTAGGTCTGGGTTGTAGAATGTTACTTTATTTTCAGCCTTATTAAAAAGAGATAGGATTATTCCTACCTCTTCATCATTTAATCTTCTAAATGTCATTGTTATTTTAGGATATATGCCCTTAAGTGTCCCAGAATTGTCACCAGATAAAGACCTTCCAGTATCCTTACCCCATATTTTGTGATAACCAAATTTTGCTTCTGTTATGTACTGGGCCATCTTTACTCCATCTATTTCCAAACTATCTTTATTAATTAGCATGATTACCTCCCATTTGTAGCGAAAGCTAATTCTTGATTTCTTTTTGCAATGCCTCTTTGAACTACCTTTCCATCAATATTTAGTATATATGAACAATTATTTCCACCAATTTTTAAAGCTAATTTATCAGCTAACATGTCTAACCATTCAAGATTATTTTCTAGTGGTACCACAGCTTCTCTTCCCGCTTCTCCTATAATTGCCTGTGTTGGTTGTGAAATTACACCACCTTTTGCCAAACGTGGAAGATTAAATGTTCCTAAATATCCAAGATTGATTCCCGGTACCTTATTCACAACTCCAACTAGTTTATTTATTGCTCTAATCGGAGAATTTAATATATTCTCAATTGCTCTCAAAACTCCATTTACAACAGTTTTGAATGCTCCGCTAATTACTTCTCCAGCCTTTGTTCCTAAAGAACTGAATACTCCTACAATTTTTGAAATTAGATTTTGAAAAAAACTCACCACTGCATAAAAACTATTCTTTATTTTTTGTATAGCATTTGTTACACCTGTAATTATACCTTCCCATAAATTAGAGAAAAATCTTCCTACTGGTTGAATTATTTTTTCGTTTATCCACTGGCCTACCACACTTAATGTTTGTTTTATTGTACTCCAGTTTTTTATAACAGTTGCTGCTAACGCAGCAACAGCTGCAATAGCAAGTATTATCCAAGCTACTGGATTGGCTGCATTTACAGCTAGCATAGCAATTGCAACCCCAGTTAGTAAAATTGCTAATCCTTTCAATATTTCCGCAAAATTATTCCAACTTGGGTCTTTTATAAATTCCACAATAGATTGAATCGTTTTAACTATTCCCGTTATTGCAACACCTATGCCTAATCCCATTATAAGACTAGCTCCTAATTTAATAGCAAGCAGTCCTGCGACTATTCCAGTTATTATTGACAATATTAGTTCTTTATTATCTATTATCCACTTTAGCCATATAGGAACATCGCCTTGAATATTACTTAAATCTACACTCGGCATTGAGACGCCTGTGTTTGAATTTTCTTGAAGTATATTCATTTCATCAAATCCTTGTAATGATTTTTGTATTTCTTTAGCTGATTTTGCTGTTCCAGCAGCACTATTTTTCATCTTTTGAAAATTTTTAGCACTACTATTACTAAACAAACTTATCCCAAACCAAGCTGTACTTATAGCATTTATATAACTTAATGCTACATATAATAATTTAATAATCGCCTGAACTACTGGAGCTAAAATATTTGCAATGCAATATCTCATATACTCTAAATCTGTAGAAACTTGATTATTATATTGCGACACCATATCAATAGCACTTCTTACAGCTCCCCATGCAGTCCTTATTCCAACTACAGCGAGTGCCATTTTTCCTATTTTGCTAATTTGTTTCTGAATACTTTTTCCAACGCCATCTATTTGTTCTTGAGTTTTATCTGTTTTTATAGATTCAACCTTATCTTTGAACTCTTGTGCTTTTTTATTGTTTTCTGATTGTTTCGTTTTTACTTTATCTAACTTTGCATACACTTTTTCTATTTTGGGAGCTTGTTTGTCTATTTCTGACGTCGTTTGTATATACTTTTGTTTTGTTTGGTCTATCTCAGAGGTAATAGCATTATACTTTGGTACATCTGAATCTTTTAATCCTCCCTCTGTTAAAGACTTCCTTTCTTTATTCAATTGATTAATCTTTTCTCTATATTTATCAGCTGTATTGCATAAATTTTCGTATTGCCTTATTTCTTCTTCTAAATTTTCTTTTGAATTTTCAAGTTCTAAATTATCTGTTTCTATATTTTTAATCTTGTTTTCTAATTCATTAATATCTTTATCTATATCATTGTTGTCAAGTTTTGTCTTTATTTTTAGGTACCCATCCAATTATCTCACCTGCCTTCCAACTGTCGTTCAAAGAGTTTATCTAGTCTTCTTTCTTCTTCCGTCTTTACTATATCTTTTTTTAATGCCACTTGTTCTTTCTGTTTTGCCCATTTTTCATACTCTTTGCTATCTTTTATTTGACTGATATCAAAATTTCTTACAAATCTAACTCTGCTGAGAATACATTTTTCGCTAAGTCCACATAATAAATTATAAAATTCCCACCAGTGCATATATTTATTTGCGTTAAGTTTAATTTTATAGTCATAAAAAAAAGAAGTTTTTATGTACTCCCAGTCTTGTTCAAAATCCATGTCAACTTCTATATCTTCATCTTGGTATATTTCTTTCCCACAATTTAAATATTTCATAGCTACTTTCAGAAGTTCTTCCCAATTTTCACTATCTTTTAGTCCTTTATCTCCAAATAATAAATATATTATTGCTAGGGCTCTCTCCTCCTCAGAAACGTTACTTCTAGCTACTTTTTCACAGTCTAAAGCAATTTTATAGTGTGTATTTATTTTATATTTTTTGTCCTTTATTTGTGCGAATCTAGGATAATTATTCATTGGTTATCACATCGCTGTCTACCATTTTATATTTTTCTTTTATTCTCTTTTCCATATCGTCTACAGTTAATTTCATTTTGTCCATATAAGGTTCTATTGCTTCTGATATATCATCCCACATCTCGAAATATGGATTTCTTCCATTTAAAAATTTCTTAGTTCCTCCCTCTCCCAAAAATAAGTCCATTGCATTTTCCATATCTTTATAAAATTGTTTAAAAGCTTTCACTTTTAATACTTCGTTAGAACTTAATAGTTGCTTACCTTTATGATTTTCTTTCTTATTGATTATTATCATCTGGGTTTTTAAATTGTTTCGTGACTGTTCTATTAGGTTTACACATTTATTATATTTCAAAGGTAGATCTATATCTCCTAAATCAAATTGGATATATACTTCCCTGTTTTTTTCATCCTTTATTATGTTTCCATTTTCATCTTGGAACCCTAATTTCAATATGTCTTTTTGATTTTTTAGTTTTATATATTCCATGTTTCCTCCCAAATAAAAAAACACCAGATTAAATCTGATGTTTGATTCGTTTTCTTTTAGTCTTTTTTGCTCAAGCTCTTTATTTCATCAATCAAGTTTGGATTATTTGTTAATGAATTTACTAATATATCAACCAATTTTCTTGAACACCTGTAAGTATCTGATTCTGGATATTGGTAAAATAAATCTTTTCTATTCTTTAGGTTAAATTTATCACAAATTAGTTTCAGTTTAGGTTGAGTTAAGTTTATATTTATGTTATTTTTTTCTAGCTCTGATATAACAATCTCTCGTATTTGTTTTTGATTATATGGATATGTATTTTCTATATATAGTCTTTGTTTATATTCTTTCAGCCTTTCCTCTATAGTTTCCCTGTCGTATTCAGCCCACCTTGAATTTCTGATTTTTTCCAATAATTCAATCGCACTTTTATAATCTTTTTGACATATATATAATTCAGCTAGTTTTAGATATCCTCTAATATAATTTGGAGTATATTGAATTGAGTTTTGAAAACTTTTTTTGGCTTTATCATAAAATCCTTCGTGTTGATATGCATTTCCTAAATAGCAATACATATCTGCCAAATGTAAATTGGTCCTTTCCTTGGTTGAATATATACCATTACTGACACACATTTCTTTGTATAACGGCTTTGACAAATACAATTCTAAATATTTTATTGCTTCTTTGCTGTATATTACGCTGTTCCAGCTATATGCCATAGCAATAACGTACCTTGCACGTGCAGTAATAGTTTTCCCACAAAGTTTTGCAATAAATAAATAGTAATCAAATCTACTTCCATCAAACTTTTTCCATAATTTTTCATTTATTTCATTAGCTTTATCATCAGAGCTACCAAACATTAATTTTTCTGCTAATTTAGGATTATTATTCATTCTATATTCAAACATAATATAATCTCCTTTTAAGGAGATTATATTACTATATAGTGTATTTTTCAAGTCATTATTCAGCTGGAGTAAATGTTGGTGCTCCTTTTGTAAATGTAACTGTTCCGAATGTTGGGTCCCCTTGTATTTGAATTTTATATTTTATCTTTAATGCAGTTCCACCTTCAAGTGTATCAGAATCTGGAACAATTAGAACTTTAAATAATCTTGCATCATATTTTGGTGTAGACTCTGCATCAGTTACCCTATACTTGAATACCTCAAGTAGTTCTGTTTCTAAGTCTGTTCCTTTCTTCATTTTAAACATTAAATCATCAATGTATGTAAATACTGGATCTCCTTTAAGTGCTACTTGTTCTATATCAGAACCTAATGAATAACCATCAACTGAATGTCTTTCGTTGTCTTCAATTATCCAATGTTCATCTGTTGTTTTAGCACCATAACTGTTCTCTTTTGAAGTAATACCTTTTCCAAGAATTGACCAAGTCTTGTTTGTTCCAGTTGGTGTTGTATTCAAGAAGTTGACTTTAGCAGTATTGTTTAGTCTTTCTAATTTTACTTCTGTATCAGCCATTGTATTTTCCTCACTTTCTAAATTTAATAAACTAATTTCGTTTGGAGTTTCATCTGCGACTGTTTTTTTCTTAGTTGCCATTTTAATCCTCCTTATAATATTTTAAATAGCATTGGATTCGATAAATTGCTTCGTTTGCATTTGTAGCAAATATATAACCATTTGTCGTTGCTCCAATTTCATATATTCCTTCTATTTCAGGATATATTTTATTATTATTATTTTTTTCTAACCAATTTTTAAAGTTCTCAAAGAACTTAGAGTTATCTATATTATTTTGAATATCTTCGTTCCAATGGAGTTTACTGTCAAAAGTAAATAAAAACTGGTAATCAGCACCTATCATGTACCTTTGGACTACTGGTTCATATCCAGCATTTTCATTTATTGAATAAGTCTCTACATTATCAGTTAAGTATTCTACATTTAATTCCGCATACTCTTTTAAGTAAGGACATTTACTAATATAATCTCTTACAATATCAATCATTGCTTTACTCATTTATTTATCTCCTCTTGGCCTGCATTTAATATATCTTCGAAATGGTCCGCTAACATACGCTCAACAAAATGGTCACCTCTTAAAGCTCCGCCGTGGTAATTTAGTTTTTCATTACTTGGAACTTTCTTTATTCCTGGTCTACTCCAATATCTACCGCTTATAGGGTCATGGAAGGCTCCTATTTTGTATTTTGGATCAATATATTTCACACCTTCTTGTTGATAATGTGCATAAGGTGTATTTATATTGATTTCTCCACTTCCAATCTTAGTAGATATATACATGCTCGTTATCATCTGACTGCTGTCCATAGGCATATACTTGTCCAAATACCCCATGAAAGCACTGTCAATAACTCGTTGCGTTCTCCCATTTTCAAGCCCATATTTATCAATAATTTGTTGCTTTTGAATACCAGTGAAAGCTTTTATATAATCTAGTTTCATATTAAGCTCCCGTTATAGCCCAATGCCACATATCTTCTGAACCGTAATCCTTAGTTGCAACATTCGTAATCTTTATTACTTCTCGATAACTTTCTAATAATTTTGTTATTGTAGTAAAGTCTAATACCTTGCCTTTTACTAGATAATCATCGTTTTGTAACGTCCACGTTTTTTGCTCTTTTCTAAAGTCTTCTGGTTTTTGATATTCTTCATTTCTGCTATCATTCATTAATATTCTTGCAGACAAACCATCGTTTTTTATTAGCTGTGTGTCATTTATTGATATTCCATCATTAGAACTCCAAAATCCTTTTACATAGCTTACTTTATATGCTTTTTTATGGTTCTCATCTATGTATTGATTTATTACTGTTATATCTTTATCAAACATATCTTCCATATTAAACACCTCTGTATAACAAGCCTGTATGTAATAGATATAATCTAATCTCTTCTAGTATCTTATTTTTCTGGTTAGAAATTTCTTTTTCCAAGTCAGTTAAGTTAGTAGTATTGGCAAATGTTCTCGATAAATCGCCTACACTTTCGCTAGAAACAATTTTATCAACAGCATTGCTACTTACCAACTTGTCTTTCCTTGATTCTAATTGCTCGATTTTTAATAATATATCAGCAACAGAGCAAGTTGCCATTTGTACTTCATCTTTGTAGTTTGTTATATCTCTATCAAAGATATTTTTACGTACTTCCGCACTTGCTCTTATTACCATTCTATTAAAATCGGATTCGGGCATGTTGCCCTTATATGTATCTTTATAAAAATCATAATCGGTATAATTCGTCATGCCCTTTTCCTTTCTATGCAAAGTCTACTAATAAGTCATCATCTAAGTCTTTTACTCCGTAGATAATATCAAATGAAACTTTGTCAGTTTTTGTTTTAGAATCGTAATCAAATACGACTCTAACGGCTAATCCATTTGCAGAAGCAATAGCAGCTTTTGCAGCTCCTTGTGGTAATTCTAGTTGTCTAGTTACTAAAGCTAGTCCATTTCTGTGGAATCCTAAAGAATGAGCTTTATTTATAATCATAGCACTTACAGGTGTTTCAATTGCAAATGGTATTTTTTCAGTTACATTTAATGTTCCTGCTCCATCTGCTAAGGTTGCGTCCTGTGCTACTTCAAATAAGTAACCATTAACAATTAATTTATCGCCTGCTTTAATTGTTCCAGTTTTAGCTGTGCCATCAGATACAGTGAATTGAGTGGCTCCTTTTGTACATTTTACCTTATAAGCAGTAGCAGTTCCAGCTGTTGCTGAAGCATTCTCAGGTGTATTTTGACTCATAAATGAGTTCATTGTATATACTTTTCCTATTTCAGCTTCTTTTAGAGCATCGCTATCACCTTTATAGCATGCTTTAGCAAAGTTATCTAAAGTATTATATTTGTACAAAGTGTCAACAGCTAGAATTAAGTTTCTATTGTTATCTCTTGGTGCTTTCTTTTTGTCTAATGCTTTAGCCACATTCGCAATATCACCTATAACAGGGTTTGCTGATACAGCTACTTTAGAACCCGCCTTTTCAATTCCTACTGTTAATAAATCAACATCTACAGCTTGAGCGATTGCACTTAATGCTGGTGTTATTACTTGCTCACTAAAGTCTTTTATGTCTAATGTCATCTCTTTTGATGTTACTGGAATTGTAACATCTCTATATCTGTCTAGTTTAACAGGAACAGAACCTTCTGATAAATTTTGTTCCTCTGTTTCTCCTATAAAGTTCTTAGCAACAAATTTGCTTGGCTTTCTTACTGTTATAGTATCACCTACTTGTACGAACTCCTTTGAATAATCTCTATGAACTAAGTTAGCCATAGTTAAATTTGATTCTAATACCATTAATGCTTCATTTGCAATTATTTGTGGTGTTAATATTTGATTTCCCATATTTTATTCCTCTTTCTTTTTAATTATTTTGTTTTCTCCATTGCTTGTATGTGTTGTAATCCATTTGATTTGGGTCCCCACTTACTTTACTTTGTGGACCTGGAGTAGCCCCTGAAAATATTGGTAAGGTTTTATCGCTGTCAAATAAATAATCATGACTTTCTTTGATGGAGTTTATTTGGTCCTCTAATCCATCTACGATTTCGAATTTGTCATTATATTTAACCTTTTCCATGTCTAGCATTTTACTTAAAATACTAGTGTCTTTTGCTTTATACTTAGATAAAGCTTTGTCTAAAGCATTTTGCTTTTTGAAAACTTCAATTTCCTTAGAACCTTCTGTTTTTCCTCTTTCATACTCAGATTTTTTAATAGCTTCGACGTCTACTTTTTCAAGTTCTGCTATTTTGTTATTCTTTTCTGAAATGGTAGTGTCTTTAACATTTATTTGTTCTGTTAAGTCATCTACCCTTGCTTTTAAAGATGTAACATCTTTTCCTGCTTCTGCCATTATTTTTTCAATGGCATCTGTTTCAAGTCCTAAATCTTCTAAAAATTTTCTTTTCATATTGTTCCTTTCTCCTACTACGAACTTTTACGTGTTTTTCTTCACGATGTAGTTATGCACTTGTTCACGACCTGCATATAGTCGATTTTGGATATAAAAAATAGAAGTCCATTTTTGAACTTCTATGATTTAACTATTTAATTATCTTTGAGGGTTAGGATTTGCACCTAACATTATATGTAGGAACTCTGTAACCAGCCTATCACATATATTCTAAATTACATAAGCGTCTACCTATTCCGCCACCTCATATTTTTTATTAATCTTCTATTTTTCTGATTATTCTTTCTTCTGGTATTGGAGATATACCTGCTATATAACATTGTTCTCCGCCTATACTTTCCTGTATGTCAGTTATAACTACAATACAACCATTAGTTAGTTCAACCTTATCTCCTATCTTATATTTCATAAATATACTCCTTTCCAAAATATTTTACACAATTAGGTGTATAATGGCATTTACTGCCTCTTACTACTTCTAACGTACTATTATTTTTTATTGTGTATGCTTCTAAATCATCGGCAAAACTATATGATATTTTCTGTTCTTTTAGTACTTTCTCAATCTCTTCTTTTGTTCCATCAAAAAGTATTTCTAAAATATCATCTATTTCCATTATTCCACCTCCTCATATCAAAATATCTTTTTATTATTTTATTTATATATATGTGTCTCTCATTATCTCCTATGTTCTTCAATCTTTTATAGTAATTTGTATTTGTGCTCGCTATTTTAGCTTCTAATTTTTCATGCAATAAAGTATCTATTAAAAATTCCTTTGTGTTTTTATCTTGTTTTCCTATTTCTATTTTTGTTATTTCCTTACATTCTCCCCAAGGATACTCAATATATTTAGTCCTTCCATTATCTCCTATCCTTGGATTATATTCTGGATTCTTGGGGAATTTTATATTCTTTAGCTCATTACTACATATATTATCGATTTGTTCTTGTGATATAGTATAAGCACTTCTTTGCGCTCTTTTTTCTTTTATTATTATATCACTTTCTTTAGGTTTTGTCACATTTTTATAGTTTTTTATATGTTCTCTGCTGTAATCTCTTTTTAAGTTGTTTTCCTCTGTAAATGTATTTAATCTGTCTTGCCACTCTCTTGCCTTTGAGCTAGCTTTTTTATACTGTTCTTCATCAAGTGATTTTTTGGCGATTACTTGTTTCCTTTTCCACTTACGAACGCCACTTTCTAAATATCTTTGTTGTTGTGTCTTTTCATATTGTTCTTTATTCTCATCGTAAGTAAATCCAAAATCTTCTTTTTTGGTTGAGCCATACCACACTGTAAATAAGTGTTTACAATTGATACCTACTATTCCTTGAACATCTCCATAATTGCAGTGTTTCATAAAATCAGGAAGTTTCTTTTCTTCTTCTGTAGCCTTTCCATCGTAGTTCCAACAGAAGAATTGTAATTCTTGCCACCAAGCGTGATTTGTGTAATCTTCTCCTCCATCGCCAGTTCTTGCTCCAAAGTGATTAGTAACTCTTACAATGTGATTGCCACTTTCTTTTATTACTTCTTCATTCACTTTGCCAGCTAAGCCTCTTGTTGCAACTAACAAGTCTCTTCTTACTGTTCCTACAACGTCGTAATTTCTTATTAAGCCATTTTTATCTTGATAGGTAAGTATAGATATTCCTTTATCTCCTAACTTTTCTAAACTCTCTAATATTGCTTCTTGATAACTACAAACTCCAGCATTTGTTTTTATATATGTTTCTGTAGCAATATCTGTATATGTCTGTTTTACTTGTTCTTGTATCGTCTTATTTAAACTCAGAAAAGTCTTTTCTGCTTCATTGTAACTATAGTTTATAAGATTTTGTATATTTACACTATTCATAATCTTTTCAGGATTCAATAATGCATTCTTTTGAGTTGCAATATTCAGCTGGTCAACTGGTATTGAATTTACACCAATGTCTTGCATAGCTTTTAATAACTCTTGTTTTGTTTTTCCTGTATATTCTTCTAATAGCTTTAATGTTTCATTATTTAAGCCACCAAGTTCTTTTAGTTTTTCAAAATACCAATAGTCACTATTAATGAACTCTTCATTCAAATTAAAATGTTTTGCAATTTTTTCTATCAGCTCTAATTCCATCTTAGAATATATTGTTAAGATTGGTTTAATTGCACTTTGTATTTTATCTTCTAACATAAACTATTCCTCTTGTACATCGTTAGGTATTTGTTCTGTACTTCGTTCTCGCATTTTATTTACATACTCTGTTGCTTCTTCTTCAGAATAATCTCTTGTTTGTACGAAGTATTCAATATCATCTATTAATCCAGCATTTTTTTCTACTAATGCTTGTGCTTGTTTCTTTTCGCTGTCAACCAATATGCTATCGTCCCAGTCAAAGCTTACATCAGCACCGACTTTATGTTTTATTCCATATAAACTCATCAAAACATCTATACTATAAACCAAATCTTCTAACGCTGTTTGCAATGCTCCTTGAATATCTGATACAGTTACATAATAGTCTTGTTTGCTTGATTTAATTTCTGTCGCTGTTTTTTCAACGTTTTCTATTTTTGAAATAGTACCAAACGCCAGTCCACATTGACTTTCACATTGTCTTAATAATTCATTTAACCCATTAAATAGTGACGTGTCTCTTATTTCTGGACTAAATACATTCCATTTACCTGTTTTATCTCCGTCAATATCAATCGTTCTATATAATCTTTCTTTACCTTTTGGCAGTATTGGATTTCCTGCTTTATCCTTCTTAAACATTAGCTCGTCAACATCAATAGCAAGTTCAGATCCTTCGTATTCCCACAAGGTCCTACTAAACTGCTTGTCTATTTCTGCTAATGTATCAATGGCATTTGCAAATATTGCAACACCCACAGGACTAGTATTATCAACAGGATTTGCAATAGGTATTTTAAAATAGCCACCTAGTAATCTATTAACATTGTTTATTTCCAACTCTTCTTGAATATTTGCCCATTCTGGTACTTGTGAAAGCATAATTTGAGCACCCAATATGTTAGAATTATGTACTGTAGTTTTATATGCTTTGTTCTTTATTGTAAGTGTAGTATCTTCCAGTTCTTGATATTCAAGTCTAGTATAAACATCTTTTCCTCTTGTAATTTGATCAATAAAAATAGCACCTAGCAATTCACCAGTGCTATCAAATTTTGTAGGTATAAATTTATCTGCTTGAATACAGCTAACCTTAATTTTTCCGTTGCTATAAAACGGCTTAAAAAATATTCCACCCTTTCCAAGGGCGTATTCTGTATTAATTCTTATATTTTTAATAAATCTCTGATATATTTTATCTATTTCTTTATCATCAACTTTTGTTTTAAGTTCTATTGTTACAGCCTTTGCAACTTTTTCACATATTGTCTTTGCAACATGAAGTGACTTAACCTCTTCATTTAGCCAGGGTGCTCTGCCATTATAAATGTTTGACCATCTTTCAATAGCAGATAGTACCTCATCACTTGTTGATATATCTATATTAAAATCTTTTGCTATATCTGTTGTATTAAACATTTTACTTATTGCTCCTTTAATAAAATTTACTATTCTTTCAAACATTGTGTCCTCCTATGCTACTCTGCTATACTGTCTTAAATATCTTTCCCAGCTATACTCAAATGCATCTAGTGTGTCTATATCAGATGTGCCATCATCTAGTCTTTCATCTTTTCCTTGTTCTTTCGGTTTGTCGCTATATACTGCATTTTCGAAAGCTAACTCCAAAGTCTTACAGTCATGAGTCATAAAAAATCTGAAACTAGCCATCAAACTTGTCGTACATCTAATTCTATCAATTATCTCATTCTTTATACTGTTCCTAATAGTTATGTGTGGATATTTAATCGACACCATTGTTTTTATTCCATTTATTAGCGTTTGTTCTGCACTATCTGGATATATTGTACTAACTTGTCCATATTTATTTTGAACTCTCTCAATAAATAGATCTATAGCTTTATATAACTGTTGAGGTGTCATGCCTGTTGCTTCTATTCTTTCAGACATTAATGCCGTAAGCTTTGAATAATTATTCTTTATTCCACTTGCAACAAATGTATGTGCTGAACCGTTGCCACCAAAATCTATTCCAATTTGAATAATGTCATAATCTGGTGTTTCTGTATAGTAAGCTTCTTTATTGTCGCTATAAACAGTATAAATAGAGCCTTCTGCTGTTACCCACAATCCAAGAATATTTCTCTTATAAAATACTCCTACAAACATTCTCTTATATCTTTCTTTTACAGCCTCAGACAATGTCAAATTGTCGTCCATTGTGAAATGTAAGTATAGGATATTTTTCTCTTTAATTTTATCTATGTACTCTAATTTAAACCAATGATTTGGACTTTTAGGATTACAATTAAACCAAAACTTCGCACCCTCTACACTTAATCTTGCTATACCTTGCTCTACAAATGATTGTGGCATTAGGGCAACCTCATCAAAGAATATTCCAGCTAATGTCATACCCTGAATCAAGTCTTGACTTGATTCATCTTTTCCTCCAAATAAATAAAAATAGTTAGTCTTACCATTTTTGCTAACTATTATCAGATTTTCACTTCTTTTATGTTCATATTTATATTTTAGAGAATGTAGTTGTTTCTTCAATGTATTTATTACATTTCTATTTAATGAACCGATTGTTTTCCCACAGATAGCAAAGTCACATTCATCATATTTTTCCATAGCCCACATTACGAAGCTTGGTGCCATACTAATAGTTTTACCACTTCTTACTGCTCCATCTGCTATTATTCCATCTTTACCTCTCATTGGAGAATTATCATTCCACCAAGTAAATACTTTTTGTTGCTTATTAGACATTGGTTTCCACTTGAAATTAGCCTTGTTTTTCTTCTTCACTCCAAATGTCCTCCGTCTTATTGTTTAATGCTTCTATAAATGAATTGTCTTCCTCTTCTTCATCTTCTTTAGGTTCTAATATATCATTTAGGTCTTTTAATGCAGATGTTAGCTCTTTTAGCCCTTTTCTATCTATAATGTCTATATATGATTTTATTTCTTCCTCTTCATTTATTATTTCTTTACTTGGCTTACACATATCATAATTGTATTCTACTATCTTTGTCTTTTTCTTATTTCTTGCTATATGCATATTAAGTTCATTATTAGCTTGCACTATTTTACTTAGTAAATCATTTGCTACATCTTTTACTTGTATTATTTTATTAGCTTCTTTTTCTGATTCCTTTTCAAGGACTTTTTCTATTACTTTAGTACTTTTTTTGTCCTCTTTTAGTACCTTTTTTTCTTTCCATCCTTTTGTACTCTTTTTGGTACTTCCATTTTGTTTTATTCCTTTATCTTTTAAGAAGCTACTTACCGATTTATAATCACCTAATATATAATCTTTTTCTAACTGCTTCCAATCATACTTAGCCACCTCGCTCACCTACTTTGTCTTTAACTCTCTATTTGTATTTATTGCATTATCGTTTTCATAGTTTTATGATTTTTAAGAAAATCTTTTGCGCTCCAATATTTAAGTCCTTTTTCTTTGCACTTTTTTATATATTCTTCTGCTGTCTGTTTTGTCCACTTCATATTTCTTTTCCTCTCTTTCACACTGCTTATTATATCTGCATAATTCACACTTATATTTCATACAGTTCGTATAATTAATCTTTTCTTTCATAGTACGCACACTTTGTTATGACTACGTCATTTAAGGCGGATATTCTTATCTCGCATAGATCCTTATCTTTGTTTTTACAGTTCTTACAATTTTCTTTTACATATTTTTCATATCTTTCTTCGTTAGTCATAACAACACCTCTTTCGTTATTTTATAAAATAGTATAAAATGATGTAACTGCACATCACTTTATACTATTTTACGGCACTAGGGGCTCCTATACTAGAACGGAGCAATTACCTATAACCTAGATTTATAATTTTCGCGTTTCGGATAAATTACTAACACCGCCATTTTTTCTCGTATAATAGTAAACCGCTCTTTGTAATTACATCTAGCATCGCCAAAAGAGTAAAAGCTTTGGTTTTGGAATCTAGATTCGAACTAAAAACTAGAGGTTCAAAGCCTCTTGTGATACCTTTTCACCATTCCAAAATATTTATCAAGGCAATGTATTTTAGCCTATTGCCTTAAAGGCTTACTATATTTCTATTTATATCCCTCTAATATAGAAAAAGGTTAAGGCCTAACTAGAATTGCCTCTTATATACGAATCTTATGAAAGGAGTGTGCCTAGTAGCAACATATATATCAACTTATCTAGTATCGGTTAATAGCATAAATAATAGAGCCAACTTTTTGTTAGCTCTTTTTTATTTATATAGTCTTACCTATTTATCCATAATGATATTATAACACGTTTTTTTACTAAAATTCCGCCAATTTTCCGCCAATTTTTTTTAACTCTTTATGTACTGTATAAATTAAGCTTTGGTTTCTTCTCTCAAATGTCCTTTCAGACATTCCAGAATTGATTATTTCCCACTTTGTTTTGCTCTTAATATACATTTCTTCAAATATGTATTTACTGTCTTTATTGACTAATTGCAAGGCTTGTACAACTGCTTTATATTCTTTTATTGCTTTCTGTAACTCTTCATCTTCTTCCATTTTTAAAATACTGCTAAGAACTTTATTTGATGTTCCATACGGTGCCTTCGGCAATCCATCAATTACTGGCGAACCTATGCTCATTATATCTGACTTGATATTTATTATCTTTATGCAGTTGTAATTATATCTCTTTAAACAACCTTTAGCTTCTTTGTATTCTTCTTTACTAAGTTTCATTTGTACCTCCTCAATCATATCTTTACATTCTCTGGATGCACGCTCTTCTTATCCGGACTAACTTCCTCTTTAATAACTCCCAATTGATACAATGTAAATGTTTCTTTGAATCCATATTTCTTATTTTTATATAGAAACGTTGTTGCATTGTTTCTTTTTACAAACTCATATTCTTGTTTATTCTTTATTACTACTCTTGGTATCTTCATATGTTTTCCTCTTTCTTTTTCAGATTTAATACATTTTGTACTTGTTTTTGAGAACTTCACTTAATTTTTTATATAAACTTTACTGTTATTTGTTTATTTTGTAATTTATAATAATTCTTGTAATGTTTTTATTCTTTCATCAGTTCTAATCTCTAAACACCATAATACAGTTTTCTCTTCCTTAGTTTTTGATTTTTCTCTTCGTCTAGATATATCTTCTAATTTTCCCTTCAATTCTTCTATTATATCTTCTATTTTTTTCTTTGAAATATAATTCTTATCTACATAGTCTAAATCTAATTGTTTTGAGTATTCTTCATTCTCTTTTGCATACTTATTTATTGTAGTTTGCTGTTTATCTAATTCATTGTGCATATATTCATTTTCTTTTAATACTCTTTTATAATCTGATAAAATATGTTCTATTGTTTTAATTTCATTCCCTGAATCGTATTCAAAATCTATTGTCAACCAATTTATAAAATTTTCAATTATTTTTATATCTTCTTCTATACTATTTTCCACTTAAAACACCTCGATTTCTTCTACTTTTTCTATACTAACTGTTTCACAAACTTTTAAATTAAAAAATGTAAATTCTTCTGTTTTATAATCTATATTTAAATCTACTTCACACATTGTTTGTTTTAAACATTCAAATATCCATAAAGGTAATTTGATATATTTAGGGTAATTATGATACTTTGATATATAATCATGTATTCTGTTATTAACAATACATTGTAATTCTAAATATTCGATGCTATCTTTAGTGGTTCTTTTATTTATTTTTTCTTTCACTATGTATCACTCCTCTCTTAATTTTTTTACCTTCTTTTAATTTATACATCTTTCTCCTCTCTTCTTGACTGTCTATTACATATATGTTATTATATTTTTGGAGATGTGATGAAATTGGTAGACATACCAGCTTACCAAGTTGGCGGATATTATCCATGCGGGTTCGAATCCCGTCATCTCCACTGAGCACCTACTTTGTAGGTGTTCTGTTTTATTGTTTTGAAATAACTATTTTTCTCCTAATAACTCTGGATTATCGTATATATTGCCAATTACTTCTAAATTCATAAATTTATCTATTCTATAACTACATAATATTTCATCATACTCAATTCTTATTATTTGATATTTATATACTTCATTTCCTTGCTTATCTGTGTCAACAAAAAAACTTTTAACTATATCTCCCTCATATATTTCTTTTTCATTTTTATCGTGTAGTCCTGTGTATTGTCCTATTGTATCTGGATTTACTTCTCCTTGTACCATTTTATATGGCATATTCCAGTCTGGCATATATCTTGGGTCTGGAAACTGTATATAGTATTTATCTGTTTCACCTTTTCCAAAACATACAGGTGGAGCTGGTATTCTTAATATTGTTCCAAAAATCCATTCATTTTCTGGTATCATTTTTCCTCTAAACTTTATTTCTCTATTCATCTTCTCCTCCTTAAAATTGTGATTGATATGTTCCTACTTTATCAATAGAGACTATTTTACTTTTGTTATTTCCATAAAATACTTTTGCTACTTGTATAGGTTCCTTTAATTCTGTATGTATAAACTGTTCTCCACTTATATCATTAACACAATCTACATATTCTCTTCTTGTATTTTTAGTAAATATTCCAACGCAAATTCCTTCAAATTCTTTTTCTACAAATTCATAAATTTCTTGTTCACAACTACCACCTTGATTTAATGTTATTGAAACATCATCTTCTATGTATTCATCATCTATTGTAGAATTATATACATATTTTGTTTCTTTTCTCTTTAAATATCCTTTGCATATAACATTTTTAAATAGTAAATTATCCATATTATCCTCCCCTATTGCTGTAGAGCATCTATAAGCTCTATCTGTTGTTCTACTTTATTTTGTAATTCGTTAATTTTTTTCTGTTTATTCTCAGAATCTATCATTTCAACTGCAATAAAATATATGATAATGCATAATGCTATTAATGTCATACATATGTAACATGTGATATTTTCAATCGTTTTTCTATAATCCATTGTTTAACACCTCCAATTCTACTATTACCTTACTACTATTCGAATACTCAAAGCTGTCAGTAAAGTTAGTTACTATTTTTCTATTATCGTCTCGTAGGACTCCTGCTTGTACTAATGCATCTAATATAAACTTTTTAGCAAAGCAAATATTGTCTAAGTCTCTTCTTTTATTCTCTTCTATCCATGTAAAATGACCAATTACGGGCTTGTCTATTTTGATATTCCCTAATTGCTGTTTTATGCAATTAATTATGTATTGCTGTTCTTTCTTTTTTGCTTCAGCTCCTGCATACTTGTTCGTTCTGTTATATTTTGTATATTCGTTTACTCCCATAAGCCTTTTATTAATTTCAAATTTATATCTCATCTTTTGTCCTTTCCGCTAATGTATCAAAACTTATTTGACCATCTGCTAATATTCCGTGTAATCTATCTAAACTTATTTTGTGATATTCTGGATCTATCTCTATTTCCAAAAATTGTCTTTCCAGTTCTTTAGCAGCTACACAAGTTGTTCCACTTCCGCTAAAACAATCTAGAACTATATCGCCTTTATTACTTGAATTTTCTATAAGTGTTTTTATTATTGACAAAGGTTTAATTGTTGGATGCTTGTATTTTTTCTTGTCTTCTACATTGCACTTAGTCGTCCAAACAGTTCTTTTATTTTCTACTGTTCCTTTAAGTTCTACGCCTTTATCTCTAAAAAATAAGCAATATTCTTTATCACATAAATACGTCCCATTAATCGTAGGAACTGGATTTGTTTTGTGCCATATTAATATTTCGTACAAATTGGTCTTTGCTAAGAAATAGTCTAAACACTTCTTTATTTGAGCCTTAGAACACCATATATATATATTAATTCTCTTCATTACCCTGCAAAATTCATCTAATATTTCTTCATTTATTCCTCTATCGAATTTTCCCTGAATGTTATCTAAAAATCGAGTTTTCCTATCTTTCAAAATTCCTGCTCCAGTTGTTATTATTTCGTATGGTGGATCTGTAATAATTAAGTCAATACTTTTATCAGGAATATCTTTTATTAACTTATAACTATCTCCTAATGTTATTGTATTTAACATGTTTTCAAATTTCATCTTAATTCTCCCTTTAAATTCAGTTCAATTTGTTTTCCTTGGTTATTTGTAACATATTTGCACTTCTTAACTCCCCTAAAATAGACACTCTCTAATTGTTGACAGCCTCTGCATAGTCCATATCTCAAGGCTTTTGCACAGATACCGTTCTAATTGTGGATAACTCATATCATTCTCCTAATAAATTCGTGTAATATGGTTCATATTCAAAGCTTCAAAACCCTTTAATGTTCTTTCGTAAACTGCTACTGTTTTGCCCGTATATTCGCATTTCTTTTTGTCTATTGCTTTAACCATTCCCATATCTGCTAATTCTGACAAGCTAGGCTTGTCTAATCTATTCAATATCTGTATGTATCTTATTTTTGTTTTATCTTGTATATCATCAAAACTCATTTGCCTTGTAGTTTGTGTTATTGTATTCATTTGTTTCACTCCTTCCTTACAAACCTAATTCTTCTAAAGTGTATTTCCTATTTGACTCCATCCCCTTATACATGCTGTTATCTGTTATGTATGGAAAAACTAGTTTATCATTGTCCTCACAAACTATTCTTATATAGGGATTTATCTCCGTTATTTCTTTTTTCTTTTGTATAAATTGTATTCTTTTTCTGAATGGTCTAATTACATCTGTTAAATATTTCTTTTCTGTTTCATCAAGTACTTCTTCTCTCTCAAATACTGTTTCGTATTGAGCTGGTCTTTCTACTTTGACTATACTTACATCGTCATTAAAATATCTTAATTGCTCATCAATGCTACTAAAGCCATAGTTTGATGTCTTATCAACAAATACAACTTGTCCATTTTTTAATGTACATTTATCTCCATCCTTTAAGTCTGATTTTGTGAATTGTCTTTCTACCAACTCTAGTTCACGCTCCCCGAAAGTTTCACTTATATCTTCTAACTTATATGGGTACACCGCCCTCTCTATTATTTCTGTGATTGTAGAAACTTTATTGAGATTTTTACATCTTTCTCCATCAATAGAACACTTAATTACTTTTACTTTATCTCCAACTTTAAATTTCATTTATTTTTCCTCCTCTTCTAATCTTTTAATCTCCTATCTGTTTTATAAAGTTACTTTGCAATTTTAATAATTGCTCTTTCATATTTTCTGGCAATAATCTTTGTTCTCTTTGTCTTTCCGTTATTATCTCGTATTGCTTTAAGAATTGCCCTTTTGTCACAGTATTTACTGTTGCTATATCCGTTCTAGCTAATTCTTTTACTTGTCTTACATTTCCAAAGAACTTCTTTACTTCTGGACTTGCTTTATCAAACTCTTCTTCTGTCATATATCCACCACTACAAATCATTGAATATGCTTCATTCCAAGCTTCTATTGCAGTATTTTGACTGCTTGGGTTTATCATCTCTATTGCATTTTTTCTTATGTCGTGTATCGTTGGAGGATATGGACTTTCTATTATTGTTTTCTTTACTGCTTGCAAAACTAACTTATAATCTAAATCCCCTAGACATTCATACCAAGTATTTAACATTAGCTCTTTTTGTTTTTGTGATTTGTTTGATATAGCTTCATAGTTACCAGCTAAAAGAGTTATTATTTGCACCATTTCTGTCCTGCTCATCTTTTTCTTTTGCCTCCTTCCATAAATCCACAAAACCGTCTATTTTGTCTCTTTTTTTGTTATTATATTTTCCCTCTAGTATGGAAACTGCCTTATCTGGTCTTATAATAAAGTCAAAGTCTGCTTTCCAGTTTCTATCGTTGTCTCCTATAAGAAAATCACTAGTATTTGCTATTATGCAAACATCTATAAATTGCTTTTCTGTTAATTCTTTTAAAAGCTTATTTATGGCTGTTTTTCGTTTTGAAGTGAGCTTTTGAACTCGCGGAAGGTTTGGACAATAGGAATTGTAAATTCCTATAATATTATTATATTTATCTTTTACTTCTACTTTTTCATCTTCATTTACATCTACTTTAACATCATCATCTACATCTTCATTTACATTATCAGTTATTCTTGTTATGCCGTGTTATATCATTTATAACATTGTTATTTTTGTTATCTTCTGTTATAACATTGCTACTTTTGCTATCTTCTACTATAACTTCGTTATTTTTGTTATTCCATCTATTTGCCATTCCCTTCTTGCCTGCTTCACTTCTTTTATTCTTTGTGCCTTCCCATTTATCTCTATCTCTGTCTAGTTGTGCTTTTATAAACGAGAAAGCCATCTTCAATGTACCTTCTAGTTTAGGTTCTTGTTTTGTTTTCTCGTATTGCATTATTGCTCTTATAAGTTGCCCTAATTCTTCATCTGTTAATAAATTAAATTGTTCTTCATAGTCTAAATACATTAGAAAACTAACTTTCTCCATATGTTTTCTCCTTTCGTTAAATTGCAAAGGACATAGAAACCTTATAAGAATTTTATAAGATTATTTCCATGCCCTCCTTTCTTTAAATTTCTGTATTATTAATTAAACATTTTTAATATTTCTTTTGTTATTAAGTCTTTTGCCTCTTCTTTCGACATGTTATTTAAATCAAACTTTTGTATTTTAACTTTGTCAGTATCTAATATTGTCTCAGCTCGTTTTTCTTCCTCGTCTTCTAGTCCTAATTCAACTACTTGTTGTAGAACTTTTTGGGATATTCCTTCTTTTTTTAATGTTTTTATATAGCAAACCAGCCCTGCTAAAATCTCATCTGTCTTTCCTTCTATCTTTGTATATTCTTCTGTTATTTCTGCTCTAAAACTCATTTTTATTTTCTCCTTTTTATAAATAATTCTTGCCATACCTCTGTATAAAATCTTCTTTTGTTTTGTTATAATGTTCTTGCCAAGCCTTTTGAGCTATTATTTTTAACCATTCCCATTTCTTAGGGTTAAGATGAATTGAATCATTGCTTGTTCTATGAATAGCTGGTGGAATAAATATTACTAATCCATCTTTAATAGACTTTTCTCTATTACTTGTCCTACCTTCAAAAACTTCATGTCTTTCTAATCCGCTCATACCTTTCTGTTGAATACAATGGATTTTCTGGCATTATACTAAACTCTCTCATCTATCCACTTTAACCTTTCGATTTCAGCGGGTGTCATTGTACATATTCCAAGTTGTTTTGCCTCTTGTATTACACCATCTAAAAGGACTCTAAATTCATTTTTATCCATTTGAGAACTGCCTTCATATACTTTATATATTTTGAAATCTACATTGCTTATTTTAGTTTCTCGCTCAAATTCATAATACTTAAAGAACTTTGCAACTTCTATGTCAGCTCTTATTGTTACTAGCATTGATTGTGAATAATCTTTTATCATTTTCAAATATGTATCTTCTTTTGATAGATTCATCTTATTTGCAATTTCATTAATCAAGCTCCACATATACGCATTTTGTGTAAGAGTTCTTTTTTCTTTGTGTTCTTTAACTTCAAATAACTTTTCTCTATTTTGATTAAATAACCATTTTACAAGTGTTTCTGCTGTTCCTATCATAACAACCTCCTAGAATGGCAAGTCATCTTGATTAGTTATTTCAAATTCACTTGTATCGCCTATTCCGTCATTTTGTGTATTTTCTTTTTTATCTCCTGCAAAATATACTTCTTCTGCTACTACCTCTGTAATATAATGTTTTTGGCCTTGTTCATCATCATAGTTTCTTGTTTGTAATCTTCCTACTACAGCAATTTGTTGACCTTTCTTAAAATATTTACTTACAAACTCTGCTGTTTTGCTCCAAGCAATACAATTTATAAAATCGGCTTGTCTATCTTCTCCAGGTTTTACAAATCTCCTATTTACTGCTAGAGTAAATGTTGCAACCATTGTATTGTTAGTTTGTGTATATCTAACCTCTGGATCTTTAGTCAATCTTCCTAATAAAACTACTTTATTCATAATTAATCCTTTCTGGAAATCTACCTTCTATTAAACATTTTTCTAAAATTTTAAGTTTCGGTAAATATTCTTTATTTATAAAATCTTCATCATATTCTACTTTTATTTTCTTTATTCTTTCTTTATCAATATTGTTAAAATAATTTTTGTAGTCATTTTCTTTCAGTTCGTATGCAACTATATACAAATTAAATATATTGCTTGCATACATCTCTACTTGTGCTTGTCTCCAATATTGTTTTGATACCTTAAATTCTTTATTTTCATTATGAGTTTTTACTTCATAAATACAAGATTCTGTGTTCCCGTCTAAATTAACTCGTAATCTATTCTTTATAATTTGTTTATCCATTTCTAGATCTTCTATATTTAAAGCTTCTAAAATCTTATGTTCATAATTATTACCAGCTTTAATTGCCTCTGTGTTTAACTGTTTTTTATTTAGTCCTATTTTTTCCAACCACCACTGTTCAAATGTTTTGGTTTGCCAGTTTCCAACTACCATACTTGTATCTGAAGCTCCTATATACCCACTTCTATCTTGACTTTGTATCAATATTAGATAAATCCTTTTCAAAATTACTTAAAGTATCAAAATATGAAAATAAAGCCTTTACTTCATCTTCTGTTCTATGTAATTTTTCAGCAATTTCTTTAACTGTTAGTCCTTCTTTTAATTTCTGAGTGTATATTTGTTGACATCTTTCTTTTATTTTGAATATATCATGCTTTGATAGATCATCTTCCCAGTTTTCCTTCTCATTTTTCAACTCGTCTTTTAGCCACAAATCAAATCCAAGTCCAGTTCTAATTGCCACACCTTTAACAAAAAGTCTTGTTTGACAATTCCAAAGTCTTTGTTGTGACATTGAGTTATCTTTTACTGGATTGCTTCCATTTGTAACTGGACCTCTTTGTACAAAAACCACATCATCTATTACTATTTTCACAGCAGTTTCGTATACTTGGTTCACATTACCTTTTGCATCTTTAAATTCCTTTTCTGTCATATATAAGCTACTTCCTGTTGTTTCATTTACTACTGGCTCAAAATAAACCTTTTCAGCTCCATTCTCATGTAATAAATCAACTACTTTTGCCCAATTCAAATAATCTGCTCCATCTCTTTTTTCAACCCATTGACTAACATCTACTTTTCTTAATTCATCATATTTTTTAAGCATTTTCTTCCTCCATAATTTCATCAAAAACTCTATCTTCGTAATCTCTGTCTGCTTCTTCAAGCTCATGTTCGTATCTTGCTTGTCTATCTTCTGAATCCGTTGTCTCTATTATGTAACCATTTACTATTCGTATCATATCTGTTCCTTTCCACAATGTGGACAATATTTATAAGTTTCTTCTAGTGTTTTTCCACAGTTGTAACAAACTCTGATGTCCTTTCTTTTAGAAATTTCAATTTTGTCCCCTACTTGTAATATCTCAAGAGGTTCTCTAATCTCTATGTTTAAATTTTTTCGTATTTCCATTGGAATAACAATTCTTCCTAATTCATCTAATTTTCTTACAATTCCTATTGCTTTTCCCATTTGACTTTTCCTTTCTAATCCTGTATAATTAAATACAGAGTTCATATTTATGTGATTCAATTGAGTTAGTAATTGCTGTCGAAATCTTTTACTAGCTCTTTAATTTTGTTTAAAATACTTTTTTCATTGTTGTAACTATTGCTTTTAGCTAGATTCTTAATTCTTTTAACTAATTCTGAAAGTTCTTCATTATTGAATCTTAAATCTTTGTTTTCGTTATATAATGTCTTATTTTCTTCTTGCCATTGATGTATTTCTGCTCTTTGTCCGTCTATAAGTTTGTCTCTGTTAGCAATTTGTTTTGATTTTGTTTCTATGACTTCCTTTAAATGTCTCTTTCTTTCAAACATACTATTTCACTCCTTTCAATTCTTTTAGTCTTAATTTTAGCTTTGCTTGAGTTATTACGTGCCATATGTAGCATTTATCTAGCTTGTCCATACTCTTCCTCCTTAGTTTAATAATTTGTTTGCTTTTTTCATTGCAAATTTATATATACTAAATCCGCTTAGTCTATATACCGCTATTTGAAGTAATAACAATATTGCTATAAACTTTGTTATTTTTGTTGCAAAATATAATATAAAAAATGCTATTTCAAATAAACTATACATACTTCTTATCTCCTTTCTCTATATTTAATCAAAGAGGTCTATCCCTCCATTTTGCAATATTTGCTTAAACTTTTCATTTTCTATACAATAACCTCCAAAATTTGTTCCATATTTCTTGCAAAAATCTGTTGCTTTATTTCGGTTTACATTGTAAGTTTCAGCTATTTCTTTCGCATAAATTAATTTGGGCAAGTCTTTTTCTTTTTTTATATCTTCCAAATTTTGATTAATGTTTTGCAATATTTCTAATAATTGCTCTGGCATTTTTCTCCCTCCTTTCTTGTATCAGGTCGTGGTTATTTTGTTGAATTTAATTCAAGTTGTCGAGTAAAAAAATATACTCCTATTTCTTTCATTGGAATATCTAATACATCTTCATCAGTTGCTCTTGATATTTCCGTTGCCGTAAAATCACTGCGATTATTAAACTTTGAACTTAAAGCAGCTGAAGATATTTCGAGCTTTTCTGCAAACTTTGCTTCACTCCCTAATTTCTCTTTTATTCTACCTCTTACTTTACTAAAGTCATATTGTATCAAATTGTAACACCTCTTTTCTTTTCTTGAATTTAATTCAAGTTTTCTATATCTTATACTATGTTAAAACTTTTGTCAATACTATTTTTGAATTTTTTTCAAGTTTTTTTTATGTTTTTTTAAAATAACTTGATTTTTATTAAACTTTTCTTTATAATATGTGTATGGAGGAAAATATGAAAACAGTAGATACATTTCAAAAAAGATTAGAAAAAGCATTGACGATAAGAAATATGAAACCTGTTGAATTACACGAAAAAACAGGAATTAGTGAAAGCTTATTAAGTAAATATCTTTCAAACAATGCTGTTGCTAGGCAAAAGAAACTCACACTATTGGCTGATGCATTAGACGTTAATGAAGTTTGGCTTCTGGGATATGATGTTCCAATGGAAAAAAATACCCCTCCCGTCCAAAAAGATGATTTTCGTTATGCAAATCACAATGGTATTAATACAGAAGGGCTTAATAAGGACGAAATCGAAGAAATAAATAGATTCGTTGAGTTTATTAGAAATAAAAAGAAAAATGAGGGAAAATAGATGGAGGAAAATGTTGAAATAGCAGATGAACTAATAAAAAAGATGCTTGAAAAATCACAAGAAGCTTTTTTACTTGCAATAGAAGTCTATAACAAGCCAACTATAAAGTATAGATTAGAGGGTTTTGCTTTCTTTGTATGTAATGCTTGGGAATTACTTTTGAAAGCATATATAATAAAGAATAGTGGAATGCAATCTATTTATTACAAAGATAAACCAGAAAGAACTATTGCGTTAACTGATTGTATAAAAAAAGTTTTCACAAATGAAAAAGATCCAACAAGAAAAAATTTAGAAATAATTGTAGATTTAAGGAATACTTCTACACATTTCATTATTAAAGAGATGGAAACTATATATCTTCCCTTTTTACAAGCAAACACATTAAATTATTCTCAAAAATTGTTTGATTTCTTTAATATTGATATTACAAAGAATATGGATACTTCTTTTCTGTCTTTGGCAACAAATAATACCAATTTGAATGATACCGAAATATTAAGTAAATACGGAAATGAAATATTTAATAGGTATAAAAAAGTAAAGAATGAGACAACATCATTATTAGAAAACGAAAAAAATAATAAATTGGCCATAAATGTTAATTTAAATTTAAAAGTAGTAAAAAATGCTAAAGATGCGCAATTAACTTTTTCGGTATCAAAAGACGCAGAAGATTCAGTATATTTTGTGGATAAAATTAAAGATATAAATACTACTTACCCCTACTCTCAAAAAAGTGCAAGAGAATTAATTATGAATAATTTAAAAAGAAAAGATATTGAAATAAACCTGCATCAGCGTAATTTCAATTTAATCTGTGATAAATATAATTTAAAAGATAATGAAGACTATTTCTATTATCACAATCTCTCAAAAAGATATATGTGTTCTCAAAAATTAATAGATTTTGTAACAAGTTTACTTTTAGAAAATCCGCAATTGATAGAGCATATTAAATTAGAAATAAAAAAGTGAGCTAACCCCAGGGGCAAAGGATTCTAAATGTATAAATATACATCTACTCCCATTCGGGAACCCAGCCTTATCCTTCTCAAGTTAACTCTTACTGTATATAGTATACACTATTTTTATTAATATTACAATAAAAACTTGGCAATTGTTGTAAAAATTAAATATTTTTGTAACATATTTGCAATATATCTTATATGGAGGAATAAATGAACGTTTTAGATATGTATAAAATCGCTGAGAATGAAAAAATAGACGTTTTAAACTACAAATGGAATAGTTCTAAGGCTAAGATATTTGAAATTGATAATAAGTATTATATTGCTTTAGACACCAACCAAATAGATACTGCTATTGAAGAAAAAGAAATTCTAGCTGAAGAACTTGGTCATTATTATTGTAATGCATTATATTATCTAAATTCAGATGATGTACAAAAGAAAAAATGTGAATATCGTGCTATGAAATGGGCTTATTCTATTTTAGTCCCATTACAAAAATTAAAAGAAAAACTTAAACAAGGCTTTAATTTATATGATTTAGCCGATTATTTTAACGTAGATTTAAAATATATGATTGATTGTATTGACTTTTACGTCGAAAAATATGGCGTATTAGTTTAATATATAAAAAAGGAATAGATGTATTCAAAGTTTACCACGACCTGATACATTTATTCCCTCACATAGACACTGAAAGTGACTACATTTGTATTATAATATAAATGTTTCTCTCTTTCAAGTGTTTATTAAAAATATTAGAAAGAGAGGATTTTTATTATGGAAAGAAAAAATAAGAAAACAAAACAAGTTGGTAATGGTGAAGGTACTTTATATTATAGTGAAACTCTAAAATGCTGGATATATCAATACTATGATACGAATGATAAAAGAAAAACTATAAAACAAAGAAAAAAAGAAAGCGTTAAGGATTTTAAGGCAAGAGTTACAAAAATAAAGAACAGCTTAAACAATGGTACCTACATAAGCAAAAGTGCAGATAGTGTTGTATCACTTGCAAAACATTATATAGATTTAAAACATGATGATGGTATAACAAGTAAACGAAGTTACGGACGTGAATTGGCAACTCTTAAGCAATTAGAAAAAACATGTGATAACTTTTGTTATCTTCCCATCCAGAAAGTAACTATTAAACATATAGAAGATGCTAAAAAGAAAATAAAAAAATATTCTAATGCTGTGATTGATAAAATTTGGCAAATGCTCCATCAAGCATTCAGTATCGCTTGTTCGCCTTCAAGAAAAATATTAATATATAATATAATAGAAGATCCAAGTTTAAAAAAGCCAATATCTAATAACACAGGTAAAAAAGTAAAACCTATAACTAAAACAGAGTTTGAAAGATTAAACAAGGTTCTTGATAATGAAGAAAGAAATCATAAATACAGGAACTTACTCAAATTACATCTTATTGCAGGCTCAAGAATCGGCGAAACCCTTGCACGTTCTGAAAATGATTTTGATGAAATAAATAATACTCTGAACATTTGGAATACTTTAACGCAAGATGAAAACTATCATGTCATTTGGGGTACTCACACAAAGACTTACAATAAGCTTACTGGTATAGATGAAGGCCAGAGGTTTTTACCCCTAGATAGCCCTATCTTTTCAAGAATAGCTGATATTATAAAAGAAGAAAAAGCTAAGAAAATAAAAAGTATCAATAATATTCACAATGTACTTTTTTGGGATTATCAAAAAGACAGATTCATTACCCCTAGTGAAGTAAACTCGTGGTTAGACAGACTTGAAGCAAAATATCATATATTAGATGAAGATGATGATCAAAACTTAACCACTCATAGAATGCGCCATTACGCAATAACATATTGGGCAGAATTAGGCATTCCTCAAAGAGTTATTCAATACCTTGCTGGGCATGTCGAGGGAAGCACTATAACTGAAAATGTTTATATTGAGACTTCATTTAATTTTGTTAAAAATGCATTGAGTAAAATTTCTTAAAACTCTACTGCATTACTACTGCATTAATTTATATAAAAAAAGATACGTAAAACGCTTATATTTCAAGCAAAACGTATCTTTTTATTCTGGTTGGGCTGGCTAGATTCGAACTAGCGCATGCATGAGTCAAAGTCATGTGCCTTACCGCTTGGCTACAGCCCAATATATTATTTTATATGGGGTGGAATGTGGGACTCGAACCCACGGTCTCCAGTGCCACAAACTGGCGCGTTAACCAACTACGCTAAATCCACCATTGAATACTGCATTTAATTGCAATAACCAAATGCAGTATCTATTTTACCTCATAAAGTATATGTTTGTCAACAATTAATTCTTATTTTTTTAATTTTTTTCAAATTTCTTATTTTTATTTTAAGAAATTACCATTTTATTCTTCTACAGCCCAAATTATAAGTCTTCCTTTTGAGTTATCTGTACATGTTTGTAGTGAAATTTCTCTTTTTCCATTTGTTTCTCTCATTATAAAGTCGCCATCATCAGGAGATGTTTCATAAATGTTATAAATATTATATTTTAATTTTGTACCAGAATTATCTGTAATATACACTTTATCTCCTAATTTTAATTTATCATTATTTCCAAAGAAAGAACCATTTCTGTAATTATGTCCTGAAATTACTGTATTACCCGGTTGGTTTAATCCGTTTGCACTATATAATATAGCAACTGCAGCTTCTATAGATGATGGAGTTACTTTTTCTAGAATGGGATATTCCAAATTTATTGCTGGTATTTGTATCTTTCCATCTACATTATATCCTTTATATTGAACCCTCTTTGTTGCATTCCCTCCTGTAGTATTTGTATTAGTCGTTACATTTTCTACTGTTGGTAAATCTATATCTGGAAGTTCGACATTTTCTACTGTGTCGTTTCTTGCAATAGAATTTAGTTTTGTATCAAAGTCATCAAGTGCTTTTGAGGTATCTTTATCTATTGTCTTTTTTCTATATACATCATAACCTAGAAATCCCAATAAAATTAAAACAGCTATTACAACAATTCCTAATATTATAGTTAATATTTTCCCATATTTTCCTTCGCTCATCTCTTCCTCCTATAGTATAAAATCATATTACATCTATTATACCATATTTTATCCTTTTTGCCTATAATTTTGTCGTTTTTTCTAAATTTATCTATATCTACTTTTTATATTGTCTTTCTATTAATTTCTTTTTGTCATTTTTATTACAATAACTAAACAATCTTTGGCCCCATTTTTCCACCTGCTAATATATGAAAATGCAAATGCATAACTTCTTGTCCTGCATCTTTTCCACAGTTTGTTATAACTCTAAATCCATTTTGGTCTATTCCTAGTTGTTTGGCAATTTTGTTTATTGCTAAAAATATATTAGATGCAATTTCTTTATTTTCTTCATTTATTTCTAGCACATTTTCAATATGTTGCTTTGGTACAACTAAAATATGAATTGGTGCTGCTGGATTTATATCCTTAAATGCCAGCACATTTCCATCTTCATATACTTTTGTTGAAGGAATTTCTCCTTTAATAATTTTACAAAAAATACAATCTTCCATACTCTTCTCCTTTTTCGCCCAATAGGGACGCCCTTTTTTGGGCGTTACATATTGATTATAAATTTTTCCGAGTCTTTTATAACATTTCGCCCAAAAAGGGGCGTCCCTATTGGGCGAAATTGTTATTCAAGTATTGCCTTTATTCTTCTTACTCCGGCTGAGCTTGCTTCTTCTTTCTTTATTTTAAAGTGTCCTAATTCTGAAGTATTTTTTACGTGAGGACCTCCGCATAGTTCTTTTGATACTGTTTCTTTATCATTTCCAATTGAATAAACTGTAACTATGTCTGGATATTTTTCTATGAACATGCATTCTGCTCCAGATTTTATTGCATCGTCTTTCTTCATTTCTTCGCATTTTACATCTAAGCCTTGTGCTATCCATTCATTTACTAAGTCTTCTACTTCCTTCTTTTCCTCATCTGTAAGCTTGTGGTCACAGCTGAAGTCGAATCTCATTCTTTCTGGTGTTATGTTTGAGCCTTTTTGATGTACATCTTTTCCAAGTATTACTTTTAATGCTGCATTTAATAAGTGTGTAGCTGTGTGATATCTTACTTCTTGTTCACCTGTTCCAGCAAGTCCTCCCTTGAATTTTTGCTCACTACCCATTCTAGATTTTTCTTGGTGCTCTTTGAATAGTTTGTCAAATTCTGTTGTATCAACTTTTAATCCTGCTTCTCTTGCTAAATCTTGAGTAACCTCTGGTGGGAATCCATAAGTTTCATATAAAGTAAATAGGTCTTGTCCTGAAATTATGTCTTTTCCTTCATTTTTCATTCTATTTACTATCTTGTTGAATTCTCTTTCTCCACGCTCAAGCGTTTTCTCAAATTTGTCTTTTTCTTCTATTATTACACTCTTAATTTTATTGCTATTTTGATGTAGCTCAGGATACATCTCTTTTAAAGTATCTATATTTAAATCTATTAATTCTCCTAATTCATTTAAATTAATTTGTAGTTTTCTTAAATGTCTTACCATTCTACGGATTAATCTTCTTAAAATATATCCTCTATCAATATTGCTTGGAAGTCCACCATCTTGAATTATCATCATACTAGCACGTAAGTGTTCTGCAACAATTCTTCTGCTCTCTATGCTATCATTTTCTCCGGCTAATTCTTGTAATTTATCCATTACTGGTTTGAATAATTCTGTATCAAATGGAGTTTCTTTTCCTTGTAATAACATAGTCATTCTCTCTAGTCCAAGTCCTGTATCAACATTGTGTTGTTTTAATTTTGTGTATTTTCCATCTTTTGTCTTGAAGAATTCCATAAATACGTTATTCCAAATTTCAACATATTTACCACATCCACAAGATGGGTTACAATTTTCTGAGCATTTTGGCTTTCCTGTATCATAAAACATTTCTGTATCTGGTCCACAAGGCCCTTCTTCTCCGGCAATCCACCAGTTATCATCTTTTCCAAAATAATAGATTCTATCTTCTGGAATTCCTGCTTTCTTCCAGCAAGAAGCTGTAACTTCGTCTCTTTGGCAGTCTTCGTCTCCTGCAAAGCATGTTACAGATAATTTTTCTACTGGTATTCCTAGTTCTTTTGTTAAGAACTCAAAACTCATTGCTATTGATTCTTCTTTAAAATAATCTCCTAAAGACCAGTTTCCAAGCATTTCGAAATATGTTAAATGTCTGTTATCTCCAACTTCATCAATGTCGTTTGTACGTAAACATTTTTGAAAATCTGTTAAACGTGTTCCCTCTGGGTGCTTTTCTCCTAATAAATATGGTACTAATGGTTGCATTCCAGCAGTTGTGAATAATACAGATGGATCATTCTCTGGTATTAATGGTGCACTTGGAATTACAGCATGTTCATGTCTCTTGAAAAAATCTAAATATTTATTTCTTATTTCTATAGCCTTCATATAATTTCCTCTTTTCAAATTTTCTTATATAATTTTACCATTTAATCTCAATTTGTCAATTAAAACCTTGTAAATTTGGTTTTAATTGATTATTTTATAAATCCTCAACATGTCACTCCTGGTCGGAGCTCCTTCGGACTCTTCAAAGGCGAGCTTCCAGTCTCGTTTTAAAAATAATCATTTATTCACCTAATTTAAGACAAAATTCCTATTAGCTCTCTTGTTTCATCATTGTTTTCTTTAATTTTTACATCTAAAATTTTATTTACAAATTTACCTAATTGTTCTTCACTCCCCGCGACTTTTACCATCATATAATTTGTTGTATGTCCTTTAAAAAAGCCATCTTCGAATTCTTCAAATAATACTTTTACAGTTTTATCAATGTAATTTTTGTTATGTTTATTTTCTGTGTTATTTGATAATTCTATTAATTTGTTACTTCTTTCTTCTTTTTTATTTCCGTCTATCTGGTTTGGCATTTTTTCTGCAACTGTTCCTCTTCTTGGAGAATATTTAAAAACATGTAATCTGTAAAAATCTATCTCTTTCAAAAATTCGTATGTTTTTGCAAACTCTTCGTCTGTTTCACCGGGAAAACCAACTATAACATCTGTTGTAAAGCTTGCCTCTGGATAATATTTTCTAAGTGTTGCAACAGCATCTCTATAAATTTGTGTGGTATATTTTCTGTTCATTCTCTTTAAAGTTTCGTCACAGCCACTCTGTAAAGATAAATGAAAATGGTCACAAATTTTATCTAATTTAGATAATCTTGTTGCAAATTCTTCGTCTACAATAGTTGGTTCTAATGAACTAAGTCTTATTCTATCTATACCATCAATTTTGTTTATAGCCTCTAACAAATCTATTAATCTTATTTTTTTAGAAGTATTTTCATTATCAAAATCTTTACCATAAGAAGCAACATGTATTCCTGTTATTACAACCTCTTTAATTTCCTCTTTTGCAATTTTTTTAATTTCAGAAACGACGCTCTCAATTTTTCTACTTCTTATTCTTCCTCTTGCATATGGAATTATGCAGTATGAACAAAACATATTACATCCATCTTGTACTTTAACAACTGCTCTATTTTTTTCTGTATATGTAACATCGCCAAAGTCTAAAAATTCTTTTTGTTTTGATACATCGTCTATTTCAGCTTCCTGGCTTCTCTTGTCCTGCTCGGCCATTTTTTCCATATAGTTTTCCACAATTTGTACAATTTCATTCTTTTCATTTATGCCTAAAATTATATCTATTTCTGGAATTTGCTCTAACTCATTTTTTGCAACTTGCGCATAACAGCCACACACAACTAAAACAGCAGAAGGATTTATCTCTTTAACTCTTCTAAGCATCTGTCTAGATTTTCTTTCTGCCATATTTGTAACAGTGCATGTATTTATTACATAAATATCTGCTTTTTGTGTATTCTCAACTATTTCATAATTATTCTTTATAAATTGCTGTTCCATCGCATTTGTTTCATACTGGTTAACTTTACAACCTAGAGTATAAAAACTGACTGTTTTCTTCATTTAAAGTTCATTCCTTACAATATATTTAGGTTTTATTTTGTCTCCTATAGACATTACATTTCTTACGAAATCAATTACTTGTCTATTTTAGCACGTTTCAGTAAAAATGGCAATAACAATATTATGTTTCTCTGCCATATTGTGCAAGAACAAATCTGGAAATTTTCAATTTTCTATCCTTACCCTCCATTTATATTTATCTATAAAATTAAAATTTTTTTCATGTGCGTTATTTTATATAATATATTTTTCTGAAAAATAATTAAAATTAAATTTTACAAATCTTGCTAATTTTTCTTCATTTTAATTTTTGTTTTTTACACTCACGGCAATAAATATATAAAAATGTTTAATATTTTTATTTTGACGCATACTAATATTGTTATCAAACTTTATTTACCTTATTAATATTTCTTTACTCATAGGTTTCTGTAAAGTTAAAGGTTTACATGTTATTATTTTATATATTTTAAAGGTATATTAACGTAGTTTATGCCTTATGAAAGGAACGTGACAAATTATGGCAGTAGATTATTGTATTATTGGATCAAGATTAAAACAAGCTAGAATTAAAGCTGGTTTAACTCAGCAAGAATTAGCAGAACAAACTAACCTTTCAGTTGCTTTTATTAGTAGAATTGAAAGAGGTAGTTCTCATATAAATTTAAAAAGATTAAGTGAATTTTGTACTATATTAAATGTTTCAGAAGGGTACATTTTAAGTGGTGTTTCTGATAAAAATGAGAAATATTTATATAACGAGTTTAACGATATATTAAAGAAATGTTCTCCAGAAAAACAAAAACTAATTTATAAACTTTCTCAAGTAATAGCTGAAGAAGATGAAACATATAAATCAAAAAAATAACACAATAACTGAGAATAGATTTTATATTTTATTTTGTGTATTCGTCAACCCGTCGTATAACGACGGGTTTTGTTTTTAGCTATAACTATCTATAACATTTTGCTCTCTATATTTTTTTATTTCATTGAAAAAAACAGGTTATTTTTGTTTTACTATTTTCATCATAAATTTCCAAAATTTTTATTGATAATTACACCTCACTATGCTAATATTAATACTGAAATATTTAATTATTTCATATTATCTTATAGGAGGGATATTTATATGGATTTTAAACAATGGAATACTTTTAATAAAGGAGAATGGACACATGAAATCGACGTTAGAGATTTCATTCAAAAGAACTATACTCCATACACAGGAGACGAAAGTTTCTTATCTGGTGCTACAAAAAGAACTTTAAAATTATGGGATAAAGTTCTTAAATTATATGAAAAAGAGAAAGAAAACGGCGTTCTAGATGTTGATACAAAAACTCCTTCTGGAATTAATAGATACGAGGCTGGATACTTAGACAAAGATTTAGAGGAAATAGTTGGTTTCCAAACAGATGCCCCATTAAAAAGAGCTATAATGCCAAATGGTGGAATTAGAATTGTAGAAAAATCTTGCGAATCTTATGGTTACAAGGTTGATGACGAGGTTGAATACATTTATCACAATTTAAGAAAAACACACAATGACGGTGTTTTCGATGTTTACACACCAGACATTCGTATTGCAAGAACACATCACCTATTAACTGGTTTACCAGATGGATATGGACGTGGACGTATTATTGGAGATTACAGACGTGTTCCACTATATGGTGTTGATGTTTTAATTGCTGAAAAGAAAGACGAACTTGACATTCTTGATGTTGATGAATTTACTGAAGAAGTAATTCGTGACAGAGAAGAAATTGCTGAGCAGATTAAGGCTTTACAAGACTTAAAGAAAATGGCTGAAAAATACGGATTCGATATTTCTGTTCCAGCATCAAATGCAAAAGAGGCAGTTCAATGGTTGTACTTCGCTTATTTAGGTGCTGTAAAAGATCAAAATGGTGCTGCTATGTCTTTAGGAAGAACATCTACTTTCTTAGACATCTATTTTGAAAGAGATTTAAAAGCAGGATTAATTACAGAAGAAGAAGTTCAAGAGCTTATGGACCAATTCGTTATGAAGCTTAGAATGGTACGTTTCTTAAGAGCCCCAGAATACAATGAATTATTCTCTGGAGACCCAGTTTGGGTAACAGAAAGCATTGGCGGTATGAGTATTGATGGAAGAACTATGGTTACTAAAAACTCATTTAGAGTTCTTCATACCCTAGAAAACTTAGGCGCTGCTCCAGAGCCAAACTTAACAGTTTTATGGTCAGTTAATCTGCCAAAAGCATTCAAAGATTACTGTGCAAAAATCTCAATTGCAACGTCATCTATTCAATACGAAAACGATGATTTAATGAGAATAACTTTAGGCGATGATTATGGAATTGCTTGCTGTGTTTCTGCAATGAAAATTGGTAAACAAATGCAATTCTTCGGAGCAAGAGCTAACCTTGCAAAAGCCCTACTTTATGCTATTAACGGTGGTAGAGATGAAAATACTGGAAAACAAGTTACACCAATGTTTGCTCCTATCACATCAGAATACTTAAATTATGATGAAGTAATGGCAAAATTTGACCAAATGATGGATTATGTTGCAAAAATCTACATGAAGGCATTAAATGCAATTCATTATATGCATGATAAATATTCTTATGAAGCTTTAGAATTTGCACTACATGATAGAAATATAATCCGTACAATGGCTTGCGGTATAGCTGGTTTATCAGTTGCAGTTGACTCATTATCTGCAATAAAATATGCAAAAGTTAAAGTTATAAGAGACGAAACTGGTCTTGCAACAGATTATCAAATTGAAGGAGACTTCCCTAAATACGGAAATGATGATGACAGAGTTGATGAAATAGCTGTAAACTTGGTAAAAACATTTATGAAGAAGCTAGAAGGACACATCACATACAGAAACTCTATACCAACACAATCAATATTAACAATAACATCTAACGTAGTTTATGGTAAAGCAACAGGAAATACTCCAGACGGAAGAAGAGCCGGAGCGCCATTCGGACCTGGTGCAAACCCACTACATGGAAGAGATTCATCTGGTGCATTAGCTGTAATGAATACAATAGCAAAACTTCCATATGAGTATTCAGAAGACGGAATTTCTTTCACATTCTCTATAACTCCTGGAACACTTGGAAAAGATTCAGAAACAAAAATAAATAATTTAGTAAGCATGTTAGACGGATATTTCAAACAAACAGGACATCACATTAACGTAAACGTATTTGATAGAGCCTTATTACTAGACGCTATGGATCACCCAGAAAAATATCCACAACTTACAATTCGTGTTTCTGGTTATGCAGTAAACTTCGTAAAATTAACAAGAGAACAACAATTAGACGTTGTAAACAGAACTATTCACGAGAGAATTTAGTTTTTAGGGGCGCTACTTGAAAAAGCAGAGCCCCTTTTATAAAAAATTTGTATTATTTAAGTTATTACAATTACATAAATTTGCATGCTATTATTAATAAGATTTTTTAACTTTATATTGTTATTCTAAAAAACTTTAACATATAGTTTCTTATTAATATAACTTAAATAGTACAGAAAAAAAGGAGATTATCAATATGAATTTAGAAGATATAACCTGCCCTATTCACTCATTCGAATCATTCGGCGCAGTTGACGGTCCTGGAATTAGATATGTTATTTTTACACAAGGCTGTAATCTAAAATGCAAATACTGTCAAAATAGAGATACCTGGTGTCATCAAGGTGGAACAAAATATTCTGTAAAAGAAGTTTTAGATAAAATATTAAGATATAAAAACTATATAATTCCATCTGGCGGTGGAGTTACAGTAAGCGGTGGCGAACCATTGCTACATTTAGAATTCTTAAAAGCACTATTTACAGAGCTAAAAAAAGAAGGTATTTCAACAGCAGTAGATACCTCTGGAGTATTTTATTTAACACCTGGAATAAAGGAAGTTATTGAATTAACTGATTTGTTTTTGCTTGATATAAAATGCATAAATGATGAAATTTGCAGAGATTTAACTGGCGTTTCTAACCAAAAAGAATTAGAATTTGCTAGATACTTGAGCGAAAACGGAAAACACATGTGGATTAGACAAGTTTTAGTACCAGGTTACACAGATAAAGAAGAAGATTTGATAAAATTAAAAGAGTTCTTGGCTACTTTAAAAACAGTTGATAAAGTTGAAATACTTCCCTACCACGATATGGGTAGATTCAAGTGGGAACAACTTGGGCTAGAATATCCATTAGATGGTGTGAGAGTTGCTAATAATGAAGATGTGGAAAGAGCAAAAAAGCTTTTAGGAGTTTAAGTCTTATTAAATATAATTTATAATTGTTTAACCGGGAACAACCCATTTTTGCAAAATTAAACATGTCTCCCTTGATCGCGCTAAAGCGCTCGTTCCAGTTTAATTTTACCCAAATGGATTATTCCCGGCTTTTAATTATATTTTTCAGTATTATTTTTTCCTGAATTTAACGGCAAAAGCTTCTTTTTAGAGAATCAAGATGTAGCAAGCATTTTAGCGTAATCAAAACTGACATTCTTGTATTTCTAAAAAGAAGTTTTACTGTTTTTTTAATTGTTATATTACGAAGTCTATTATTAGTCCTACTATTATTCCAACTAACATTAATAATCCTGTTATTGTAAGGTTTTCTTTTATGTTTTTGTTTGATTTAAATAGTACTAATATTCCTATTCCAGAGCCTACTAGAAGTCCTGCTATCATTGAACCAAAGCTTATTAGGTTTGATAAATACAATTCTGTTATTATTACAGAACCTGCACAGTTTGGTATTAGCCCAAATATTGAAGATACAAGTATTCCAAGTACTGGCACACCCGCAATAGCTTTTTCTATTGTTTCTTCTCCAATAAAATGAATTAGAGTATTTATTGCAAATGTAATTATTGTTATAAATATGAAAATATTAATTGTATGTTTTAATGCAGATTTGAATATTCCATGCTCACAATCACAGTGGTCATGTTCACACATATGCCCTACTGCTTCTTCTGGCTCTACTTTTTTAGTTTTTCCTATTACATTTATTACTAAATCTATTATAAAACCTGCTATAATTCCAACAACCAATTTAATTGCTAGTATTTTTAAAATCAAACTTGCTGGTGCTGCTTCTGAAATTAATATTGGTAACATTTCATCAGAGGTAGATAAAAAAACTGCAATTAATGTTCCCATAGTAATAATCTTACCGGCATATAAATTAGCTGCCGCAGCAGAAAAACCGCATTGTGGAAATATTCCTATAATTCCGCCCCATAAAGGCCCTAACTTTCCAGATTTTTTTACTATACCTTTCGTTTTATTTCCAGTCTTATGCTCCAAATATTCCATAAGCAAATATGCCAAAAATAAAAAAGGTAACAATTTGATTGAATCAAATAATGTATCTTTTATAACATCTATCATATCTTTCACCTATTCTCTTCTTAAATTTTCTTTATTTTTTACTACTTTTTTATATTAGCACATTTTGTTAAAATAATCAACATAATAAGTGAGCATTTTTTACACTTTAGGATTTTTGTTGATTGAAAAAGTAAATTTTGTTTAATAAAAATAGTGCAATTACATATAATTATATCTGCACTATCTCTATTATTTTAATATTTTTTACACTAACTATGTATTTTTCACTATAGCAAAAGATTACTATTTTTTCTCATTTAGTATTGCTTTTACCTCTTCTTCTTTTAATTCAACAGCTTTAGCAATCTGTTCTATAGGCAAGTTCATTTCTTTCAACTTTATTACAACCTCATGAGCTTTTTCCGTTTTTCCTTCTTGTAATCCAATATTTTTTTCTTTTTTCAATGCCTCTTTTGCTTCCTTTAACTCTTTTTTCATTTGCAATCGGTCTGCTATTTCAAGTGTTCTATTTAATGCCTTTCTTCTTAGTATATCATCTTGGCTTA
>OGZK01000124.1_pt1 | contig 69447 bp, 82 predicted proteins | sample 1576791 | NCBI WGS metagenome assembly OGZK01 (sample SAMEA3541556, study PRJEB24748) | human gut metagenome | biome: human gut; feature: human-associated habitat; material: faeces | place: China | collected 2012
GTTAAACAAGAAAAAGTAACTAAAGAGAGAGCACAACAAATAGAAAACAATCAAAAACAACAATCTAATGACACTACTAAAAAAGAACAACCTAAAAAACAAACTAAAGATGATCAAGACGATATGACAGAAGATGAAATGTATGAAAAAGGATTAATTAAAAAACATGGTGGACATTTAGAAGAAGAAGCTAAAGAACAAGAGAGAAAACACCAAGCTGAAGACGAAGCTAATGAAGGTAAATACCCCATTAGATATGATGCTGACGGAACACAAATAAATGATGAAAACGGTAACTTAACACCTGAATTTGAACAAAAAAGAGATAACTCAGGGGATGGAGATTATAACTACTGGGACCATCATGACCATGTAATAACACAAGAGGAATTAGATGAACAAGGAGTACACTATAATGATTATGAAAAAGAAGAATCTATAGAAAATGACAACGACGTTGAAGAATCTCCAAGTGAAACTATAGAAAATAATTAAATATGTACTTAGTAAATATCGAATTATTTCTATACTATATATAAGTAAATAAATGAAGGATATAACGGGAGGTACAAATATATGATTAAAGTTAAAAGTAAATTAAAACCAGTTAATGGAAAGGTTCAAGCATTTGTAAAAATGAAAGTAACACCACATCAAGAACCATTAGTATCACAATATGAATTAGTAGCCCTATTAATGGGCTACAGGGATGTAGTCTTAAAAGACTATACAGATTTTGCAGCAGTACAACACATTAAAGAAGCAGTAGAAGCAATGGAGAAGGAACTAAATAGTAAGGGGGATAAATAATGAAATATAAAGTAAGGGTAATAAACAAGAAGAATGGCATGAACTGTTTTATATATCGTGATGTTACATTAGAAAATTTAAACTACATATTACAAAGTTTAAGTACTTTGAATACTAATATATATTTTATAGAAGTTAAAAATGAGGAGGAGAAATAATATGATTAAAATAACAGTGGATACTAAAGATGGAGTACAAATAGTGAATAAGGGAGCATTAGTAAAAGGTGAACTACAAGATTTATTATTTGAACTAACTGCATTACAATCTACAGTAATAAATGCTATTGTAGAGAAATATAAAAATGAATTAAGCCCGGGTGTTAATACATTAAATGCTAAGTTTGACATGATAGACACAATAGCCCAAACAACAAAAGTAGCTATAGAATGTAATCATAAATATACTGACGATACAACAACTACAGTACAACATATAAAACCACCACAAGAGGAGCCAAAAGTGGCGGCGGAAGAAATAACTGTAAATGATATTATAAAAGGAGGATTAGGAATAGATATGGATAAATTAACATGGGAAATATATGCAACAAATGAATTAATAGAAAAATGGTGGCCAGTAATGAATGATCATATAATGACACAAGAAGAAATGAAACAACTACAAAAAGAAGCAAAACAAGTAGGAATAGATATGGACAATTTACTTAATGCTATGATAGATAAATATGAAAAGATGGAGGATAAATAATATGATAAAAATTAAGGGCGACAAAATAATATTAAAAGGTGATCCAATTAAACTAATGGAAGAAGCAACACTAGTAGTATTAGAAGTAATAGAAGCATTAGTAGAAAAGGAACACTTAGAACCTAATAAGATACCCGAGGTAATTGATGCATTAACAAAAGAAGTAATTACACAAACTGAACATTTAACAACTAAATAACAATCAAATAGAGTGGTTAATAGTACATTAATCACTCTTTTTTAATACAAATAGTACAATAAACCTATATAATTAAGTCCTAAATGATTATTAATTGTACTAAAATAAGTCTTAAAATAGCAATTCTTACATTAATAATTACTAAGAATAACTAATATAAATTTGTGATAGGAGGATGGTCCAAATGAAAAAAGTATTTGCTAAGAAATATATGGTAGTATTCCAAAGAGAGGAACATGATGAATTTGTAGTATATAATACGAAGAAGGAGTGGGATGAAGGACATACACACATACACAGTTATAAACAAGCAATGTACTTAGTTGATTGCATAATAAACAATAAGGTACCAAAGAAAGTTAATAAATACTTTTTAGTAAGCCTTGTAAGATTGAGTAATAGTAAGAAATATAAAGAGCAAATACAAAGGAGAATTGATGGGGAGGTAGAGATAAAACATTACCACAATACTCCAAAGCATTACAGAAAGTAGGTGATTAGATGGCAAGAAAGGCAAAATTAACAGGAGATGAGATTGACCAATTATTCTTAGACTATTGTGCTAATATGACTCATAAACAGTTATGTGATAAGTGGAATATCAGTAATAGTACATTAAGTAAGTTAATACATAGTGAAGGTTGGGCTGAGAAAAGGAAAGCAACAAAACAATTAGCATTAGATAAGTGCCAAGCAGTGTATGTAGATGCTAATAAGGAATTAGTAGATAGATATTATCAAGCAGGATATAAGCTACTATGTCTATGGGAGCAATCAATGGTAGACAATAGTAGCAGCATCCTGGATAAAGAAGGTAAGATATCTCACTTTAAATTAGCTCAAGCGATACAGAATATGGTAGCTATTAAGACATTCTTAGATGAGTGTACTGGCACTATTCCATTCAAGGAAGCAATGGAATTAAAAATGAAATATGAACAAATGGAACTTAAAAAAGCTATTGCAGGACTTGGTGGTGATGAAAGCGTACAAGATGACTTTGTGGCCATATTAGCCGATTCATTAAAACGTATCAATGAAGGTGATGACTATGAGCAAGATTAATAAGGTAGTACCATTTGGATGGAAACCATTTAGCTCAAAACAAATACAAGTATTATCTTGGTGGTTGGACCCTAAGTATAAAAATAATACTGCATTGATATGTGATGGAGCAGTACGTAGTGGTAAAACAGTTTGTATGAGTTTTAGTTATATTAACTGGGCCACAGAGAGATATAATGGTATGAACTTTGCACTGTGTGGTAAGACAATAGCCTCTTGTAGACGTAATGTTGTACAACCATTAAAACAGATGCTACTAAGTAGAGGCTATATGGTACATGATAATAGAAGTGAAAACCTATTAACTATTAGTAGAACATGGAAAACAAAGAATGGCAATATTAGAAAAGCAATAAACTACTTTTACATATTCGGTGGAAAGGATGAGAGTTCCCAAGACTTAATACAGGGGATAACATTAGCAGGAGTATTCTTTGATGAGGTAGCTTTAATGCCACAATCATTTGTAAATCAAGCTACTGCTCGTTGTTCTGTAACAGGAGCTAAGTTCTGGTTTAACTGTAACCCTGATAGTCCTTTCCACTGGTTTAATCAGGAGTGGATCCAGAAGTGCGAACAAAGAAAGGCCTTACATATACACTTCACAATGGAAGATAATTTAAGTCTAAGCCAAGAGGTAATAGAGAGATATAAATCAATGTATAGTGGTGTATTCTACAAACGATTTATATTAGGATTATGGGTAATGGCAGATGGAGTTATATATCCAATGTTTGATCCAGATAGACATGCTAAAGAGTTAAGCCTTAACTGGACCAGAATATTTATTAGTGCTGACTTTGGTATTCAGAATGCTACGACATTTGGTATATTTGGTTACTATGCTCCTACAAAGAGATATCACCAAATAGCAAGTTATTATCATAATGGTAGAAAAGAAGGACAAAAGACTGTTGCTGAGTACGTGACAGATTTAATTGCTTTTATACAGGAGAATAATGTAATGCCAGAATACATAACAATTGACCCGAGTGCTGCACCCTTAATAGTAGAAGTAAAGAAGAATAAGTTTTTCCAAAGACATCATATAAAAGTAGTCCCAGCTAAGAATAATGTGGAACTAGGAATACAACTAGTCAGCTACCTATTAAACCAAGATAAACTAACACTAGACCCAAGTTGTAAAAGTGATATAGAGGAGTTTGGTTCCTATTGTTGGGACGAAGATAAACTGGACAAAGGCGTGGAAGAAATATTAAAAATGAATGACCATGCTATGGATAAAATACGTTATGCAGTAATGACAGATAGTATTAATTATAGAACGTTAGATGATGCACTTAAAGTACTTTCAGGTAAAGGTGCAATAGTATAAAGGAGGTAGGTAATAATGAGTTTATACAATAGTATAGACAGAGCCTTAGTAGGGCTATACAGTACAGATAGAAGATTCTTAGAAGAACTACAACAAGTTAAAGCGTACTATGAGTTCTACGAAGGTAGACCTGAACAGTTAGAAGATGATTTAGAAGATGCAACTGGCCAACTATGGGCAGTAAAAGACAGAGATTATAGACCAACTAGAGAGATAAGAAACTTAACTAAAAAGCTACTTAAAAAACAAGGAAGATTTATGACTAGTGTTCCACCTACAATAGTAGTAAAGAGCGTAGATGGCACTGATCCAACGTTGGTGGATGATAAACGAATTGCCTATGAAAAAATATTAGATGATGGAAAGTTTTGGAATAAGTTTAGTAAAGCATTTATGGATTGTGTTATTGGTAAACGTGTATTATTAGCATTAATGTTAGATGTAGATGATTATGGCAATCCAATAGACAATGCCCCAATTAAATTTAGATTTTACACAATGCCAGAGTTCTTATATGAATATGACCCAAATGACTGTGATAAGTTAATCAAAGTGCAAATAGCTTACCAAGATGAGAGCACAGTAGGTAAACTACAAAATGAGCAAAGATGGCATAAATGGATCTATGAAATGAGAGGCGAAGAATGTTGGTGTACATATATGGTAGTAGACGGTACTAACACAATAGCCTATGCAGAAGTACCAAATATACTAAATAGTAGTATTGCAGGAGAACAACAAGATGAACAACAAATGCAACAAGTGGAAATACGTAGTGAGTGGAATACTGGATTAAGCTGCATACCATGTACAGTTATATTTAATGATGGACTTACAGGAGATATTAGAGGACGTAGTGATGTAAAGGATTTAATGGATATGCAAATGGATTATAACAAAACTATTAGTGATTATAGAGACAGTTTAAGATTTGCAATGTTTGACCAAACGGCCTTTATTGATGCTGACAGTGCTTCTATTGAAGGAATAGTAGTGGCACCCGGGGCAATCTTAGATATTAAAACAGATACATCTTTAGGAATGGGTAGTGCAAATGGTAGTTATAAACAAGCATCTATACAAAAGGTCGGTAGCGAGTTCACCTTCCAAGGTGCAGCAGATGCTTATCTTGAGAGATTGAAAAAAGATATGTATGAGTGTATGGAACAACCACTACCAGAATCACTAGTTAATGTAGCAAGTGGTAAAGCGTTACGTATGTTATATGATGACCTTATTACACGTTGTGAAGAAAAATGGTCCGCATGGGATGAAGCTATTCTATGGATGCTAAAATTAATTGAGGAAATCGTATTAAAGAGTAATTTATATCCAGATGACCCTTCTATCAATCAAGCTATGCAGTATAAAGTCAGCCTAGATTTAGACCACAACTATCCAATTCCAGATGATGAAGTTGATACTAAGACAATAGCAATAAAAGAAGTAGAAGCCAATGTACGTAGTAAACAAAGTTATATTAGAGAGTTTGGTAGTGCTGAGGAAGCTGATAAAGAATTTGATGAAATATTAGATGAGATGGATAAAGTTAATATGACACAAAATAGTATGGCTGATTTAAATGGATCAATTAGCAAAACTGAATAATTTTCTATACTATATATAGAATAAAAAATTTGGGAGGTTGATTGATATGAGTAAACAAGGTGGATGGACTAAAGGACGTAAAGGGGAAAAACAACTGAAATTTAAAGCTAAATGTGATAAATGTGGTAGAGAGTTTTACCCAAGAGAAAAAGAATTAATGCTACTAAAAGGATGTATAATTATTAGAGGGTTTGAATGTAGATGTGGTAAACAGTATGTAACTGTAGTAACTGATAATCAACTACGTAGAGAGATGGCACAACTACAAGATCTCTTAGAAACTTTTACAAAGATCCAATATAAGAATAGATATGATGTAAATGAACAAATTAAAATACGTGGATTTGTACCACAAGAGATACAGGATAGAGTAAATAAGAAGGAAAAAGATTATATGGATGCAATAACAGAGCTTAGACGTGATATAGCTAAGAGAGGTAAAGAATTAAAAGAAAAATATAAAAATTATATAGACTAAGTGTTGACACTTAATAAAAATGGTACTATAATTTATAGGTTAGGACTAAATAAAAAGTGTGAAAAAATGAGAGAGGTTAATAAACCTCTCTTTTTTATACAATAATTGTTGCATATTAACCTCCCATATACTATAATTATGTTAAAAGATATATAATTATTATGGGGGGGTTTTATATATGTTAACTGATATGGAATTAAAAAACAATATATATAGTATGAATTTGGATGGTTATAAATTGGATTTACAATATAGATTTATACTTCAATTGGCTAATAATAGAGTAATTAAAGCAGAGGATTGTTATTTAGAGCAACAACGTCATATCAAACAATTAAATAGAGCAAATAAAAAGCAAGCACTTGAAAATGAAAAAAGTAGAGTTGCTAAATTAAACAAAGAACACCAAGCACAATATGATGGTATATGGAATTATAGGTTTTATGATAAAAACAACACTATTATATATGTTGGTTATACTAACCGTCTAGTAAAAAGATTAACCAAAGAACACTTTACCAAACGTGGACATTTACCACAAGAATGTTATGATAGAGTGGCTAAGATAGAAATAACTAAATTTGAAAACCAAGCGGAAGGACGTTTAGCTGAAGATTATTATATAAATACTTATAAACCTGAATATAATGACCAACATAAATGGGAAGGTCAAGTATCATTCCCTATACCATTTTTAGACAATAAAGAATGGACTGAGTTTAAAGTTAGTGATTTAACACCGTACAAGTTTAAACCGAGTACTGTGCAATATGATGAAATACCATTACCTATAAAAGATGAAGTAATGAACCAATGGTTTAAAGAGCATCCATGCAAGGTTAACTATAAAAATATTTATTTAAGAAGTATAGAAGCTGCCTATCCAATAGAAGACTTTGAGGATGACCCTGATGAATTACAGTGGAGAGAAGAAGAAATACAAGATTTAATGAAACATGCTAAACGTAGTGGTGTTATATGGTAGTAAAGGAGGTTAATAAACCTCTTTTTTTTATACAATAAATTATATAGGAGGTGGAAGTATGGCTAAGACAAGATTTATTAGTGATACACAAACGGAGAATGGGTTAGAGTATTTAAAAACACTAAATGATCAATTAAGAAATAAACCAAAGGAACTAACTAAAAAGCAACAACAACAGATAATACAAGTTTATAAAAAGGCTTATATGGATACAATTAATCGAGGAATAAAAAATGCTTATGGAGATAGTAAAGCAGTAAAGAACTTAACTGCTGCATATAGTCAACAGATATACGAAGAACTACAGAGGGTGATGAAAAAATATACTAACCAAACTGCTGCAGATATGGCCAACATAAATAAACAGATGATGAAATTACTAATGGGAGATGGCTATAAACAAATCAAAGACGAAGTGGATAAATTAGTTGATATCGTTAACGCTGATACTGTAGAGCAAATAGTGCAAGGAAAGTTATACGAAGGAAGAAAAGGACTATATAAAACGTTGTGGAATGCTACTAGTAAAAGTGGGGAGAAGATAGAAGATGCAGTAGCTAGTTGTACTGCTGAAGGTATGGGAGCTGCTGATATGGCTGAGAACTTAAAACAATTTGCTATGGGTGGCCATCATACATGGAGTAGAAATAAGATAAGGGAAAAACTAGGTAGTGGATATGCAAGAAAATATAGTGGTGGACTAGACTATGAGTCACTAAGATTAGCACGTACTACAATAACCCATCAAGCACAAGTGGAAACTATAAATACTAAGAGAGTTAATCCTTATATGGGCGGAGTACAATGGCATAGTAACCACGAAGCAGGTAGAACTTGTGCTTTATGCAACGAACTGGATGGCCGTGTATATATAATAGACAAGGAAGATGTACCACTTGACCATCCAAATGGCGCGTGTTGGCTAGAGCCTGTATGGATGATTAATGGTAAGAAAGCAACACCAGAGGAAATAGCTAAAGATATGAAAGCATGGGCGAATGGGGAACCAAATAGCGGTGCAATGGATACTATACCTGAATATAAAAATAGTAAAGAAAATAGTTAGCAAACTGGTAAGTTTTTCTATACTATATATAAGGAGTTGATAATATGAGAGAAAAATTACAAAACTATTTAGACAAATTTGAACAACACTTTCCATTAATGGATGTAGAAGGACTTACTGAACAAGAGATAATAGACATAATAGATAGATGCATAACTAGTAATAAAACTTATGGAGAGATATTTTATAAATAGGGAGGGATTTGTATGGTAATACCTGAAGAAGTAAGAGTTGGAAGTGTATATTATAAAGTGGAATTAGTTGATAAACCAATAATATTGAATGGTAGACAATGTTTAGGATTATGTGATAAGTACACTCACGAGATACAATTGGACCCATCACTACAAGATGACCAAAGTTTAATACAAACATTTTACCACGAATTAGCTCACGCAATGATGTTTGAGCGTGGAATAGATTTACAAGTATTAGGACTAAGCTATGATGACTTTGAGAATGTTATAGATGGTATAGGGATAATGATGCACCAGGTATTACTAGATAATCCCGATTTAACATTAACACCAGAGGAATTTGATGCGAAATATCCTCCAGAGGAAGAAGGTAAAGAGGCAACTAAATAGATAGTAGAGCACTCAATTTAATCGTTGAGTGCTTTTTATTGTCCATTTTTAGTTAATATTTTTTCAGGAAAATTAATATATAGATATGACAAAGGTTCTTGGTTACCCATTAAAACCTCGTATTAATGAAGTTTTCTTTGTTTTCTCAAAACAATGATTTAATCGTCGATGGACGTAAAACAGGAGGTAAGTATGGCAAAAAGAAAATTAAGAGAATTTTTAGCAGGACTTGATAATGCTGCTGAGGTAGAATTAGCTATAATAAAAGCCCTAGAGGAACAGGGATGTAAAGTATTAATAGATGATGGTAAGGATAATAAATATGTACCTAAAAACCGTTTAGATTCTAAGATAGCGGAGTTAGCAGAGGCTAACGAGGAAATAGATACCTTACAAAAGCAAGTAAAAAATCCTACTGAGGCGGAAAAACAAGTAAAAGCTCTACAAGATAAAATTGCCGGCATGGAGGAAGCTGCTAAAAAAGAAAAACTAACAACTGCCATAAATAAGGAATTAGCGGAAGCTAAACCAAAAGATGTAAACGACTTATTGAAATTCTTAGATATGGAAAAAGTCGTATTAAAAGATGATGGTACTGTTGATGGATTAACAGACCAGTTAGCTACATTACAAAAGGACAAGGCCTACCTATTCGATAATGTAGAATCACAATCACAACCTAACAAGGGTTTTTTAAATCTTGGTTCTCCTGGAAAACCAAGTAATCTAAATGCCTTTGGTAGTAAAACTACACACGAAGGCGACTTTGGTTCACTATTAGGAAAACAATGTAGTGAACAAGCACAACAAGTTGATAGTAATTATTTTTTTAATAACAACGATAAATAATAAATTAGGAGGTGGCATTTATGCCAAAATTAAGAAGTAAGAAAATATTAGCACCTGAAAAAGAGATATTAGCATTTCCTGACCATTATGTAAATTTACCAGGAACAATAACTTATGCTAACTTAAAAACAATGGCAGTGGCTGATGATGATTTTGAGGGAGCAAAAACACTTAAAAAAGGTACAGTAGTAGCATTCGATGAAGATGGAAATGTAACTGCAGCTGCTGCTGGATCATCAACTGCGGCTGCTACTGGAAATGGTATAGTATTTAATACTATAAAATTAGACGATTTTGATGAAACTGACGTGGCTATAAACGTGGCAGTATTAGTACACGGTTTCGTAAGAAAAGATAGACTAGTTGGAGCTGATAACTTAGACACTAAAAATACTTTAATCCACGTGGTAAATAAATAGGAGGTGCTTATAAATGGCAAATGTAAATTTATTTGATTATATAAATGCGAAAGAAATCGCAGCATACGTAAAAGAAAACCCACTAAACAAAGAACCATACTTCGCTGAAACATTATTTCCTTCAAGAACTAGTATGGGAACTGATATAAGCTGGTTAAAAGGTGCTAATGGACTTCCAGTAGCATTACAACCAAGTGACTACGACGTTAAAGCTCGTATGAGAGAAAAAGAAGGATTCGAAGCAGTTGCTACTGAAATGGCATTCTTTAGAGAAGCTATGAGAATTGGTGAAAAAGATAGACAACAATTAAACTTATTATTAGCTCATCCTGATAATACTGTAGCATTACCATTAATAAGAAAAATATTTGATGAAGCTGCTAGATTAATAGAAGGTGCTAGAGTTCAAGCTGAAATAATGAGATGCCAATTAATGACAACTGGTAAAATAGATGTTGCTAGTGCAGATGGTAGAGCTCATTATGTATATGATTATGGTATGACAAACTTATACAAAGCTATTAGAGCTGAATGGCAACCAGCTGCTAAAGCTACTGCTGATCCAGTTAGGGACTTAATTGATATATGTGATGATATGGAACTTAAAACAGGAATAAGACCTTCAAGAGCAGTAATGAATAGAAACACATTCTTAAATATGATAAATTGCGATACAGTTCAAAAAATGATGTATCCAGATGATTCTACAATGCATTACTTTGTAAGTGAACAACAAAAGAAAGCATTTATAGAACAAGTAACTGGTGTATCAATTTATGTATATAGTAAAAAATTTGGTAAATTAGACCACGCAACTGGTTTAGCAAGTGCTACAAAACAGGAAGTATTAATACCAGATAATAAAGTGGTATTAATGCCAGCTGGAAACTTAGGTAATACTGTTTATGGTACAACACCAGAAGCTTCCGACCTTATGTCAGGTACAGATGCACAAGTTGCACAAGCTGCTTATGGTACTACTGTTACTACATTTAAAGAAAAACATCCAGTACAAGTTGTTACTGTTGTATCTTGTGTCATGATACCTTCATTTGAAGCAATAGACAATTGTGCAGTAATAGATGTAGCTGCCAAAGGTGCTATAGGCGCATAATTAAATAGCTCATTGTATTCCCTTATATATACAGGTTAGGCGAGGCTAACACGGCTTAGCCTAACCAATTTTTTTATAGGAGGTGGTTACATGGTAGACGTTGATACTTTAAAGGTTTTAATATTAGAGGACCAGTATCCTACTTTTACAGATGACCAACTAGAAGAAATGGCTAAAATATATGACAACATTTACCAACTAGCTTATGTATGTTGTTTGGCGAAAGCGAGTGCAGATGAAATTACCATAGGTGCTATTAAAATAAAAAACAGTGCTGATATGTGGAATAATATGGCTGCAATGTTTTTAGAGCAATATAATACAGACTCCGGCAATAGTAAAAAAGTAACCTCCCTAACAGGAAAGGTGCCACGTAGAGTAGATGAGCAATAGACAGTCTATCCAAGCCGGGGTAATTAAAAAGGTACAGAGTGCCATAAATAATTATGGTTATCAAGTACCAATATATAGGGATATATACCAAGTGGATGCAATGGGGTGTAAAGTACTAAAGGAAGAAATGTCTTATATACAAGACTTACAATGTGTAATAGATAATAGTTCCAGTAGCAGAAGTAAGAGCATAACTAATAATGACCAAGGTATTATAAAAGGTTATTCATATGCTACACTGTATGCTACATATGAGGAAGACTTCCCACTACAGGAAGATGACTTCATAGTTTATGAAGATACTTATTACAAGGTGATAGAAATAAGCGATGTAGTACATTATAATCTACTATACCAAGTTTCATTGGAAAGGGTTGATTTAGATGGCGAATACAATAACATTTGACACTAAAGAATTTAATGATAAAATAAAAACTTTCAATAAAACTATGCAGGCTGAGTTAAAGGTGGTAGGTAGTACTATTAGTAAGAATATGCAAACATATGCTAAGGCTAACCATCCTTGGACTAATAGAACTAAATCAGCACAGAATAAGTTAAAAGGTAAATATAAAGTAACTGAGAATGATTTAGATATTAGCATTGCACATGGCGTGGACTATGGGTACTACTTAGAAACAAGAGCTGACTTTGATGGTAAATACAAAATATTAGAAGAGGCCAGGGATAGTGAGATTGATAACTTTAAAGGTATGATACAAAACTTGTTTTAAAGGAGGGTTAAAAAATGAGTGCGAGACTTAATATATATAATGTAATAAAAGACGTGATTAAAACAGTGCCAGTACACGACCGTCCTGCACGTATCACAGAGGATACTGCAATAATAATGAGAACAAGTGCTAACCAAAGTTTCGATAATACTCTTTGTGGATGGGATAACTGGATTATATATATCTATACTCCACACAGTCCTCTACAACTAGATACGTTGAGAAACAAGGTTAGAAAAGCGTTATATTTAGCGGGCATTGAAATTACACATGATATGAGTGATGATATGTATGATCAAGATTTAAGATGTTATGTGTGTTCTATAACTTGTAGAACACCAGTAATTTTTAATTATGATGATAATGAATAGGAGGTAAGTATAATATGGCTATACTATATAATATTAAAAAGGTAGTTTTAACTGAACTTGACCCTGCAAAAGGTACACCTAAAACAAGTGGGGTAACTGCTACAATAACAACTGCTCAAAAGGCAGAACTTGAACCCGTGCTTAGCGAAGGTGAGGAAGATATCCTAAGAAGTGATACTAATATATTAGCAGTTGTTAGAACAGACGACCTAATATATGGTTATGATGTAAAATTAACTGATAACACATTTGATGCAACCGTTGCAGGACTAGTTGGTGGGTATAAAGTAACAAAAGGTGATACTAGCACTGCCGACAAATTTGCTACACCAATGATGTCAGAAGGATTCACTGGAGCACCATTTAAATTGGATATATACGTAGCAAACTACTCAGGAGATGCTATTGTAAACTATGCTAAAATAACATTGAATAAATGTATAGGAAAATTCCCATCAATGACAATAGGGGACGGATTCTATGCTCCAGAGTTTGAAATAAAAGCTAGAGAAAACTCAGCAGCTAAGTTACCAATAAAAGAAATAACATTTGTAGACACATTACCAGTGGATGCAAAATAATATAAGGTATATAGGAGGAGAATACAATGAGTGAGTTAAAAGTAATAAGTGCCAGAGAGTTTAGAAAAAAGGCCACTAGAATAATTGAAATAGATGGATTTGAACCGGGTGAAAAAATAGCAGTAAGAATAAAACCCGCGAGTTTATTAAACCTTATGATGAGTGGAAAACTTCCTAACAATTTATTAGGTACAGTAAATGACTTATTTGAGCAAAAGGACAATGCACAAGCAATGCAATTATTTGAGCAAGATGAAAATAAGATAAAAGACATAATGGAAATAATAGATTTAGTATGTGAACAAAGTCTAGTAGAGCCAACATATGAAGAAATTAAGGACGTGATTACAGATACTCAAAAGATGCAAATAATGGGTGAAGCACAAGGAAATGTGAATGCGGCTATACCCTCTATTCCAAAGTAGGAGGATACTAAATGTTATTTCTACTGCTAAGACTTTTGGATGTAGACCTAGTGATCTATTAGGAATAGATGAAGATGACGTGTATGGTCGTTATTGTATAGACGAGGCTGCAACATATCTATACAATATGATGCAACCTGATAAAGATGGCAAAACTAAAAAACCAACATTCATAGAAGATATTAAAGAAAGTAAAACTAAAAATCCGGGTTTAGATTTACTATTAGGCTAATAAAATTAACAGTAGGACAGTAGTTCTACTGTTTTTAATTTATAAAGGTGGTGAATAATATGGCTGGTGTAGATTTAGGGAGTATAGTTGCTCACCTAAGATTGGAAATGAGTGATTTTAATAGCAACTTAAATAGAGCTGTAGAACAAGTACAACAAACACAAAGTAGTTTTAGCGGCTTACAAGCTACCGGAGAAAGTTTGTCAACTGTTGGTGCGGCTCTTACTGCCGGTGTAACTGCTCCAGTGGTGGCACTGGGAGCGAGTGTAATAAAAACACAAATGAAATTTCAAGATGCAATGGCAAAGGTTCAAGCATTATCTGGGGCTACTGGGGATGATTTTCAAATGTTGGAGGACACTGCTAAGAAGTTTGGAGAATCCACAGTTTTTAGTGCCAGTGAATGTGCTGACGCCCTAGGTTATATGGCCCTTGCTGGTTGGGATGCTCAACAGAGTGCAGCAGGTTTACCTGGAGTATTAAACTTAGCAGCTGCCTCTGGTATGGAACTTGCCGACGCCAGTGACTTGGTAACTGATTATCTAACTGCGTTTGGATTAGGAGCTGGTGAAGCTAGTAGAATGGCAGACGTACTATCTTATGCACAAGCTAACTCAAACACAACTACAGAAATGCTAGGTGAGGCATTCAAGAACTGTGCAGTTAATGCACACAATGCAGGTATGACACTAGAAGAAACAACTGCAATATTAGGTAAATTTGCAGATGCAGGTCTTAAAGGTAGTGAAGGCGGTACAGCCTTAAATGCAATCATAAGAGATATGACACAAAAGATGAAAAATGGTGCAATACAAATAGGTAATACGTCAGTTAAAGTGCAGGACGCTAATGGTAACTTTAGAAGTATGACTGACATAATAAGAGATGTAGACAAAGCGACAGAGGGTATGGGAGACGCACAAAAGACAGCAGCACTTATGACAACATTTACGGCAGACTCTATAAAAGGTATGGGTATTCTATGTAACACAGGCGCTGACAAAATAGACAAATTTACTAATGAACTTGAACATAGTAAAGGGACTGCCGAAGAAATGTCTAATACATTAAGTAGTACATTAAGTGGGGCATTAAAACAATTAAGTAGTGCATGGGAAGCAGTTCAACTTAGTATGACTGATACTACCGGAGTATTAACAAAACTTGTTAATGGCTTAACTCTATTACTTAGATGGATTAAGTCTTTACCTGGTCCAGTTAAGCAAATTATAGTTTCATTCGCACTATTAGTAGCAGCGATTGGACCGATTATGTGGCTTGGAGGTAAAGTTATTGACACATTTTTAAAAATGAAACAAGCAATAACAACACTGAAAGCCGTATTCGGTACACTACGAACAACATTCCTAATATTTAAATCTATTCTATTGGATACAATTGTTCCCATAATAACAGATACAGTAATTCCAGCATTACAAAGTCTATGGGGAGTATTAATGGCTAATCCTATTATATTAGTTATAGCAGCAATTGCAGCACTTGTAGCTGGTTTTATATGGGCATGGAATAATATTGACGGTTTTAAAGAATTTTGGATTGACTTATGGGAGAATATAAAAACTATGGCCAGTAATGCTTTAGAATCATTACAAAACTTCTTTACTCAAACTATTCCACAAATGATAAGTGATATAGGAAATTGGTTTAGTAACTTACCCGCAACTATTTGGTACTGGTTATGTTTTGTAGTAGCCTATGCGGTACTATGGGTAGCACAAATGGCACAAAAGGCATATGAAGCCGGTTCAAAATTTGTACAAAACGCTATTACATTTATCCAACAATTGCCTGGTAAAGTGTGGACTTGGTTAACTACTACTATTAGTAAAGTTGGTAACTGGGTAGTACAAATGGCAAGTAAAGCACAACAAGCTGGTAGTAGATTCTTACATAGTGTAGTTACGTTTATACAACAATTACCGGGTCGTGTATGGTCTTTTCTATTAACAACAATTGCAAAAGTAATAGCTTTTGCCATACGCTTTGCTCAAAAGGGTAGAGAAGCTGCACAAAAATTTAAAGATAATATTATTAATGGTATTAGGAATTTACCTAGCCGAATGGTAAGTATAGGAAGTGATATCATAAGTGGTATTATTAGAGGTATTACAGGTGCATGTGGTAGATTATTTAGTACAATGAAAGATATAGCAGGTAGGGCATTAAATGCCGCAAAGAGTGCGTTGGGTATACATTCACCTTCAACAGTATTTAGGGATATGGTAGGGAAAATGATTCCTGCCGGTGTAACTGTCGGTATAGAGGCAAATGCAGGCAAAACTATAAAAGCTATTAAAGATTATGCTAGTAGTTTAGTGACTACTATAGACACAAATAAATTCCTAGGTAAAGTTAATATGAGCACGGCAGGTATTAATATAAATAGTGAAAACACAGTTGATAGTAATTTACTTTATGCCATAAAAGGTATGGCACAAGCAATGCAGGACAGTAAACAAGAATTTGATTATAAAGAAATGGGTAAACAATATAAAAAAGCGTTAGAAGATACAAATACACCAATTGTAATGGATAAAGTATTAGTAGGTCAAAAGGTTGCTAAGTCCGTACAGGATACAAATGATTACTACAATAACCAAAAGGAAAGATTTAGAGGTGAGCGAGATTATGTATAATTATTTTAATTTTAATGGCACTCAAATTAATGATTTAGCCATAGTAACTAGTATAGAGAAACCATATATACCGGAAAAATCTATTGATACTATTAGTGTTTCCAGTAGGGACGGGGAAATATTTGATGGGGCAAAATATGACCCCATCTCTATTCCTATATCTCTTGCGATAATAGGTGCTACGGAGGACGAGTATAAAACTCGAGTTCAATGTTTACATGATATTCTTAGTACAAAACAAGAAGTGCCGATAAAATTTTGTGAGAATATTACAATTTACGGAATGTTAAAAGGGGCACTGAAAGTAAAGAAAAAGAATAGTATGAGTGGTTATGCTGACATTGAACTAATATGCCATACACCATATAGTTATAGTGATAATGTGCAGGCATACAATGCAGAAGATAACCAACAGACTGTAGTGGTGGAAAACAATGGTGAATTACCAACTCTACCATATGTGAGTATAGGATTTGGTGCGGATGCACATTTTGCTCAGTTACAAAATAATAAAACTGGAGAAAAAATATTAGTAGGAGATTATCCGCATTTGGAATTAAGTACCACAAAGAAAGAGCAAACATTAATATTACATGACCCTTGCACCAGTGTAGGTACATTGATTCAAAGTGGAGCAAATATTAATTCTGGTCGTGGAACTGGTGGTTCTTTTACTATATCTTCTGGTGGTGAAAGTTTTATACTTAGTGAATTAGGTAATAGTACTGAGAAAATAAAAGGTGCCTGCGCACGTATTGCATTAAGTAAAAATATTGATGATTTTAAAGTTATGGTGAGAATGCAATGTAGGTCAAGTGGTAAAAATGGTGACCCTAACAATGTTTTAAGTGAGCAGGAAAAAGTTAAAGAGACTGTAGTAGAGGGTAGCAAAGTTACTTACTATGAAGTAACTGCCAACGGGGTTAATTACAGAACTCAACCAAGCACAAAAGGAAAATCCCAAGGTATTATACCTAAAGGAACAAAATTAACGGATGTAACAATTCAAAATGGCTGGGCAAAGATAAAATACAAAACTAAGACATATTATGTATCAGCAAAATATATAAAGAAGAAAGTAAAGGACAATTCTAAAAGTACTGTTAAGGAATTCACAGTGGCTAATATGTGGCTAACACCAAGTAAGACACTAACAGGTGGTAGTGGTGTTGTATATACGAAACCTAACCCAGGCAGTAAGGTAGAATGTACTATACCATACGGTACAAAACTTAGAATAATACAAAGATCCTATACATATAAACCAAAGGATTCTAATAGTGCTTCACAAACAATAACATACTATAGAATATATAAACCTTGGAAGGATAAAAATGGCAAAAACCATTATGGATATATAAATGTAGATAACCTTAAAGGCGCAGCAGCAATGGATAATAGTGTTGATTATAGTGATGACCCAGCATATGCAGACCATAAAACCGGAATAGCTGAGGTGTATGGTTTTGATGTTAATGGTACTCAAATATTTAGATTGTATTTAGGTGATATTAACCCTTACTTCGAATATAACCAAGCAGAGGTAAGTGTTAGTAAAAAATCCATATTAATTACAAGTAATGATAAACCAAAGGAAAAAACTGATCAAACAGTTGATAATAATGGTAAAATTGTTACTAACCATTATATGAGTGGTAAACACGGTACATGGAATGATGCCAACGCTTACTTTACATTAACTAGAAAGAAAACCGGTAAAAACTATGTATATAGTGCACAGATACAAAAGAATGATGATGGGAAATTTACTCAGTCTATATCAGCTAATAACAAACGTAGCAGTGAGTTTTCCACTAATGCATTAAGTTACTTAGCAATATATATAGGCACAATGGCCGATAGTTTAGAAAATGCTTGCGGTGTTGGTATTAGTGATATAAGAGTATATGACCTGAGCCCGGAAAGTGAGGAGCAAGTTAATGTAAAATACTTTGAGAGTGGTGATAAATTAGACTTGGATTTTGAGAATGGTGACTGTTATTTAAACAACGAATTAAGAAATGATTTGGTGGACATAGGCAGTATATACTTTACTGTAGACGAAGGGGAAACTACATTACAAGTAGTCAGTGATGATAAGTCAGCTAGTTTAGGTGTATTAGTAAGGGAAAAATGGTTAGGTGTAGTAGATGAAGATAGAAGTACACCACCACAAAATTTAAATTTAACTAGTGAGTAAGGAGGTATTTTGGATGAATAAAAACTTATATATTTTCGACAATAATAAAAAATTACTAAAACTTATAAATACCACAAACACAAATAATATTAAAGTTTATGATGATACTTATACTAGTGAACTTTTAACAGGGGCAGAAACTTACACTGCCTCTTTTAAAGTAAGTTATCAAGATCAACCGATATTTTTAGAAGGTAACTATATTGGATTTTACTGGCAGGACAAGTTTAAACTTATGCAAATTAAAAAGACTACTAGTATTGAGCACATAGACGACGTAACTATTACTGTATATGCTGAGTTCATTGGTATTGAATTATACAATAGTTATGTAGATAAATTCGTTGCAGACGGCACCGCCACAAAACTATTGGAAACTATATTAATGGATACTAATTACAAGGTAGGGTATGTAAGTCCATCATTAGACGAGGAAGCCTTTAGGGTAGAGGCTACAGAAGTTACTAGTGTATATTCAGTTATACAAAACGCCACTTCAATTTTATACGAGTGTGAGTGGCAATTTAGAACAGTGCCAGTGGACATAAAAAGAGGTAAATTTGACTTTTATGTAGATTGTTTTGCTAATGGTGAGAGAGGTACTAAGAGATATAAACGTTTTGAAAGTGATAGAAATAGTTATGGTATGAAACGTACTGGAGATATTACAAACTTTTGTAGTGGTATTATTCCAGTAGGTAAAAATGGACTTACTATTAGTGATGTAAAATGGGAAAAAGAACAAGGAGATCCAACAAATAAACCACTAGGACAAAATTATATATTTGATGAGAAAGCCCATGAAATGCTTAATAATGGTGGGAAATATGTATTAATGAAATACAAAAGTGATGCTGATGATATATACACATTAATACACGAAGGGTATGCCAAACTAAAGGAATTAAACAAAACTAAATTCAGTTATGAAATTCCTATATATATGACTGAAAGGGACTATGAGGAAATTGATGTCGGTGATACTAACTACGTAGTTAGTAACAAGTTTAACCCACCAATACAATTGGAAGCACGTATTACAGAGTTTAATATTAGTTTTACAGACAGAAGCAAAAACAGTGTAACTTTAGGAAATTACAAACAAATACGTAGTAAGATGAAGTCCTTAAATAAAGATGATATAGTCAATGACGTAGTAGACATTATTAAAAAACACGGTAAATTAACAACTAGTGACTTACTTGCAATTAGAAATTACCTTAACCAACTAGGCGTGGATAAAAAATTAATAGACAAACTTATTAAACAATATACAGACAAAGTAGTGCCGGACCCTATAAAACCTGGAGATAATACAACCAACATAAGTGATGACACAGAAGATTATAGATCAATAAATATAAAGAAAATAGACAATGGATTATGGTTAGGAGATAGTAGAATTCATGACTGTATAAAATACAAATGTGGAGAAATAAAAGGTAAAACACCTACTACTCAACCACAACCTGATAAAAAAGAAGATAGTAGTAAAACTGCAAAACAATACAAAGCAGCCGTAGATTATTATGCAGGATTTGGACTAGGTAAATGGAGTGATAAATATAGCGATTTAAAAAATATGAGAAGTAAATCTAATCATTGGAAAATATACGCTCCAGTTGAATATTATAGTAAAAAGTTTGGACTTGACCCACAACTAGTTTATGCTATGATATATGCCGAGTCTAGTGCCAACCCATATGATGCTACTAAGTATAGCGGCGGCGGATACGGTCTTATGCAATGCGAAAGAGCTGCTTATTTTAATAAAAAACAAAAGATTGAATATTTAGATGGTAAAGTTGAATACTTTACACCAAGTTACTCTAATATGAAACCTAAATCTTGTGGAACTAAAATAATAAATGGAGTAAAAGTAGATAAAGCTATATGTAACCAGATAATGTTTGGTTGTAATGAACTTAGAAAATCATTAAAACGTTTTAAATGGAACATATTTGCAGCCTTGGTTGGTTATAACTTCGGTCTATATGGATGTGATTTATTGATATGTAGATACGTTGCAATGAAAAATGGTTTATCTTGGGTCAATAAATATGGATATACAGTGCAAAGTTCAAAAGTACAATCTTTATATTTCAAAGAATTAGAGAAAGGTACTGCTGCATGGGCCGGTGGTAGAAAATGGTATGTAGAAAATAAACACGCCGGAACTGCTACTAATATTGAATGTTACCTTAGATGGTATAAGGTAGTAGACGGTCAATTGCCATATTGTATTGATGAAAAAGGTAAAAAAAGAGGTTATGGAGCAATAAAACCAGGCACATCAAATAAGAGTGCCGAAGCTACTGCCGTATCAACAGAGTCATCTATGGATAGAGCTGCAAGTGTTAAAAATGCACCTACATGGAGCATAAGTGATAACACTACAAATAAAAAGGGTGTTGCTGAAAATGTTAGAAAGAAAATAGTCAATAAGGCTAGAGAAATTTGTGACCTACACCAAAAGTATAAAAAAGCTACTTATTATGGCGGAGCATGTATATACGACGATAGTAAAAGATATAGAGTAAGTGGTACTATACATGGTATTAAAAATCCATACTGTTACGTGTGTTCTTCTCTTAGTAGTTGTGCCTATCTATATGCAGGACTTAGAAGTGTAACTGCCAAATATGGTGGAGCCAACTGTGCATATGGTTCTCTTGTAAGAAGTGCTACAAAATATAGTGGATATACACTAAAGAAATTAACAAGCACAACAATTAATGAATTATTACCTGGTGACTTAATAATGCTAAGTAACGCCACTGTCCCTTCAAATATAACTGTTGAGTGGGCATCAAAACCTGGTGGAGATAGTAAATACGCTAAAGCTGGTACTCATCACGTAGTTGTATATTGTGGTATTGTAAAAGGTAAACGTATGATAGCGCATGCTAGTGGGGGTCATAAGTGGCCTAGAGCAATAAGATATGAAGATATGAGTATAACATATAGTTCAAGAGGTAGTATGACACACTGGTATACACATGGCATTATACTTAGACCTTGGGATTTGGCAAGAGCTGATAAAGAAGCCAAAGTTAAAAATCAATCAGCTACTAAGCCAACACCTCCAAAAGACATAGTAGACGATGACGACGGGGCAACTTATGAAGTTACATTTAAAGGACTTAATAGTGCATCACCTAAAGATTTTGTAGAGGGTGGAAAACTTATTACTAATATTACTGTAAATGGTGTTACAGACAAAACGCCATACCCTAAGACTGTAAGTCATATAATGCTAGCTTTCGGAGTTCCCGCACTAGGGGATAATGTGGATAACGTTGTGGAAGATTATCAATCACTTATAAAAGCACTATTGAAAAAGTATCCAAAGAAACCTATATTTGTATGTCAAGAACCTCGCTTAAGAAGTTCTCAATCTGGTAATTATCAACAAATGAATGAGGCTATAGACTCACTTAATACTATGATGTTAGACTACTGTAACAAGACAAAATATGTAATATTTCTAAAGAAACCAAAGGATATGTGTGATACAACAGATAATCACTATTGGTTAAGTAGTTTAACTACTGACGGATATAGAATGAAAGACAAAGCATCTACTCAGACTTATTACAAAGAATATAAGAAGAAGATATTATACTTTGGAGAAGGAGCAGAATGGGAGAGCGACAGTGCAACTAGTAATAAGATGTTAGATAGTCAACGTGTATATACTTATAATAAACCATTGAAAAAACTACAATTTAGGGTGCCAGCAACTTCATCCACTAACTACAATGATAGTTATTATGCACGTATTGTTTTCACTACTGCAAAAGGATTCAAGTTAATTCAACCTGACAGTGTATATTTAGAAGGTGTAGACTGTAAGAACGGAGTACTATTACCGAAGGAAAATACTACTTATATTATATCTGTGTATTATAATCCAGATACTACTATTAGTGATAAAGCGTATTTAGGAAGTGTCGGAGCTAAGAAAAAAGGCAGCAATTACGCACAACCACTATTCAAATATTCTGCAGATTTAGTTAAAATTGCCAACAGTTACTACAATAATAATAGTAAGTTCAGTTATAATGCCACTACTCCTTGTGACTTTAAAAACCCAGCCGAAAATATCAGTAAATGGAAGGTGAATAATAAGTACCAAATAGATGACAGTTGTTTTCTTAACTATGTGTTAACTGGATGGGCTTATGAAAAATCACCATATGGAAATGAAAAGAAAGCAGATAATAATAGAAATAATAGTATTAGCTGGGCTATTCCTAGTACTAGAAATGAAGCTAACATAGGAAAATATTTTGTGCAAAAGAATTGGGTAGTAGATGTGGCAGATTTAGAAACATTTAAGAATTTAGCGATTGGAGATATAATATTTATGGATGCTGATAGTAAAAATAATGGTGAATTTATGGCTATATCCCATACTGCAATAGTAATAGAAAAAGACAAAGCCGGAGATTATGTGGCACTTGAGTGCACAAATGGTTTAACTAATGGTGTATTTAGAAAAGTAAAAGTAAAGGACCTTACAAGTAAAAATATATTATTTGTAGGCAGACTTATGATAGGATAGGAGGGATTTATATGATTGGTGATGGACAAGAGCATGTTGATAGACCCGTGTATGATGATGACGGTGAGATGATTGTGTGGCCAACACTAGATGATGACATGGAAGAATTTGCAGAGGAATCAGAAGTAGCTACTGTAGCTACTTCTGACGATACTACAGAAGATGATACGTATTATGAAGTACCCGACACTGTAGAAGATGACCAAGATAGAATTGATGTACAAGTTGAGAGTATAGAAGATGAAGAATGTCAAGATGCTAAAATAGGAGATATTCAACAAGCCGGTGAAGATTATAACGAGGCTATGGATATAATTGTTGGTATATTAACTCAAGCGTTGAGCACGGAAGAAATGACTGAAACAATGAGTGCAGAACTACAAGATGCAACTAACAACCTACAAACTGCTAAGCAAACTATAACTGATCTATGTGGTGACCCTGAAACTAAAGTATTACAAACTGACCCTGATACTAAAATTCCACAAAATTTACAAGAACTGTTGGAGACACTTACAAAAGATGGAAAGGCTCCATGGCTATATATAGATGATGAAGGTAATTTATTATTAGATGGAGAGAGTGTACCAAAATTAAAAGTAGTAGAATTGGAAGCACAGAAGATAAAAGCAGATTATGGTGAGTTCAAAGATCTTACTACTAAAAATTTTACGGCAGTTAATGCTAAAATTGATAATTTAGACGTAGGTAATTTAGATGCTATTAATGCGACTATCACTAACTTAAAAGCTACAGTAGCACAGATACAAACGCTAATAGGTGGAAACTTAACTATGGATAATATCCACTCTTTAGTATTAACAAGTGATAAAGTGACTATAGCTAATGCATTAATAAAAGATGCTATGATTGATACTGTTAGTGCCAATAAAATTAATACAGGTATTCTTAATACAAATAATGTGCAAATACAATCAAAAGATGGAAGTATGTTATTGCAAGGCAATCTTCAACAATTTAAAGATGCTAAAGGCAATGTACGTATTCAAATAGGAAAAGATGCCAAAGGTAATTTTACATTTGTATTATATGATGAAACCGGTAAAGGTCAACTTATTAATCAGAATGGTATTCAATCAAGTGATGCTATAAAAGATGGATTAATAGTTGATAGTAAAGTAGCTGATAATGCTAATATAAGTGGAGGTAAATTAGATATTAGTAGTGTTATTAGTAGTATAAATAATAATACAAATACTATAAAAGCTAGTCATATTAAATTTGATGATACAGAACAAACACTGGACGTATCATTTAACCAACTTAAAAAGACAGTTGAAACTATAAAGGATGTTACTATTGGTGGAGATTTAAGTAGTGTTATTGAACAAGTAAGTACAAATACAACTAACATAAGTATAGCACAAGGACAAATATCTACTCTTATTAGTAATACAACTATTACAAAACAAGATGGAACTGTAGTGCAGTTAAAAGATGCTTATAACAGTACAAAAGACACTGTAGATAAACATACAACTACAATAGGAAAATTAGAAACTAAGTATGAATCAGCATTAAAAACAACTACAACAGAATACTACGTGTCTACTAGTAGTACTACTCAAACGGGAGGAAGTTGGGTTGAAACTACTCCTAAATGGGAAAAAGGAAAATATATATGGCAAAGAATGAAATATACTTATGGCAATGGAAATATAACTTATTCTACTCCCGTATGTATTCAAGGCGCTAAAGGTGATAAAGGTGATAAAGGTGACCAAGGGGAAAAAGGTGATCAAGGTTTACAAGGTATACAGGGCGAACAAGGCGAACAAGGTATACCAGGAACACCTGGTAAAGACGGTACATCTGGTAAAGACGGTAAAACAACATATTTCCATATAAAATACAGTGACAATGCAGATGGTAATCCAATGACTGAAACACCAAGTACTTATATAGGTACATATGTTGATTATAATGTGAATGATAGTGCGGATTATAAGGCTTATAAATGGAGTAGATTTCAAGGTGTACAAGGTGAACAAGGTATACCAGGAACTGATGGTACCAACGGAAAAACTTATTACCTACACATTAAATACAGTAATGATGGGGGTAAAACTTTTACTGCAAATAAAGGCGAAACTCCTGGAGCATATATAGGCGTTTACACTGATACAAACGATAAAGATAGTGAGTCCGTTGCTGCATACACATGGAGTAAAATAAAAGGTGAACAAGGTGCAAAAGGTGATAAGGGTGATCCAGGTCTACAAGGTATACCAGGAACTGATGGTAAAGATGGTAAGACTTACTTTACATGGATTAGATATGCTGACACTATAGAGGGTAGCGGCATTAGTAATGACCCAACAGGTAAAACTTATATAGGTTTTGCTTATAATAAAACAACTGCTACTGAAAGTAATACTCCTTCCGATTACACATGGAGTCTAATTAAAGGTGATAAAGGTGATACAGGTGTAAAAGGTGAAAATGGTAAGGATGGTAAAACTTATTACACTTGGATTAAATATAGTGATAATGCAGACGGAACAGGATTATATGATGCGCCAAAAGATACAACAAAATATATAGGTATAGCAATAAATAAAACAACACCTACTGAAAGTAGTAATAAAACTGACTACACATGGAGTAAGTTTAGAGGAGATAATGGGGAACAAGGTGATAAGGGACAATCTCTAGTCAGTTCAGTTCCACAGTGGTATCTATCCACTAGTAAAACCGCCCAAGCCGGTGGTAGTTGGGTTGAAGATATGCCACCTGTAACACAAGGTAAATACTTATGGTTAAGATATAAATTAACATGGGAAAACCCTTCACAAACTACTTATACAACACCAACATTAGAACAAGTGGCAGAACAAGTAAAAGATGTAACTAGTAAACAGTCAAAATTAGAACAATCATTGGATGGGTTTAAAATGACAGTGAGCGATACTTATGCAACAAAAGTAGGGTTGGATGAAGTAAAACAATCAATTCAAAATTTAGATGGTTACACTATAATACTTAGTAAAGAGTGTTTAGTAACTACATGTGATTAAGGAGGTAATAAAATGGCAAGCATAACAGTCTCAAGTAATCCCAGTACAACTGGGGATACATTAACAGTCAATTTTACAACGGATGCCACTAATATTACCGACATTTTACTGAGTAAGGACGGAGGTAGTACTTATATAAGTGCTACTTCCTTTACTAAGTCTAATGCCGTTTTTAATATTAGTGACTGGAGTAATGGTACATATGATAAATGTAAATTAAAATGTGTGTACACTGAAAGTGGTGAAGGAACTACTCCTACTACTTATACAATAACTAATAATTTAACTAATTGTACTACTAGTAATACTCTTAACTCTATAAAAGCTAATAGGATGTATGTTGCTACTATAACTCCTGATAGTGGATATAATTTATCAACTATAAAAGTTACTATGGGTGGTACAGATATAACAAGTAGTGTAGTAAGTGGTGATACTATAACTATTAGTAAAGTTACTGGAAATATAGTAATAACTGCTAAAGCTATTGAACAAAGTACTCCACCTGAAACATTAACTATAAGTAACATAGCAGATATAACACAAACTGAAAAAACAGAATTTTATATTCAATATACTACAAATATAGCAGTAGTAAAACACGAAATATCTTGGGACGGAGGAAAAACGTTCTATGATAAAACTAGTGACGTTACCGCAAGTGGTACAACTTACAAGTTTAAACACGATAATAAGGCTAATGCCGGAACATATAAGATGGCTATAAAAGTTACAACTGCTAAGGGTACAATTAAAACAAGTAATGTATTCAAAGTTACATTAACAAGTAGTGCAACTCCTGACCCAATCACTTTCACACAATATAAAAGAATTGATAATGGGGTAATCGTTGATACAACTGATGACACATACTACACTACAGTTAATAAGATAGCAGTAACTAGTGGTAAAACATATGTACTTGATATAAGTCCTGTAAATTATGTGTGTATATGTTTCTATAATAGTAGCGATACTTATTTAGGTAATAACGGTGGTTTTGTAGAAGCTAATACGCCTGAATGGTCAGTTGGTTCATTATCAACTTCATTTACAGTCCCTTCGGGAGCGTCTTATGTTAGACTATGTGGTACAGGTAATAAAGGACAACTTACTGCAACAATAAAAGAAAGTGGCACTCCTACTCCTAACCCAAATCCTTCTGATTTACTAGATTCTACTGGAGCTTATGTAATAGATGATTTCTCAAGCAATACAATAGATTCAAATAAGTGGTCATATGAATTAGGTTATGTAAGAAATGGTGAAACTCAAAAGTATACAAATACAAACGCAGTAGTTAATGATGGTATATTAGCTTTAAGAGGTTTAAAAGCTAGTGATGGTTCTTGGACATCTGCATCTATAATCTCTAAAGGACATTTTGCTTTCATGTATGGTAAGATAGTTGCTAGAGTTAGAGCTTGTAACTTAAATGGAGCATTTGGTGCATTTTGGACTTTAGGTGATAGTTTTGAATTTGGATATAAAGAAAATGGCAACCCTGACACATTAGGTGAATGGTGGGCTTGGTGTGGTGAGTTTGACGTTATGGAATTCTATAATGGAAAATTAACTTGTGGTACATTCTTTAATGAAAAAGAAGAAAGTGGACGTGTATGGTATAATGATTATCCAACTGGTGACTGGCACGAATTCGCAATGGAATGGAAAACAGATGGTAGTTTAATTTTCTCTATTGATGGACATGAGTTAAGTAGAACAAACGCTACTGATAATAGGGCATTCCATATACCACACTTTATACTTTTAAATCAAGCAATCGGTGCTAGTGGTGGTACTCCTGATAGTAGTACTACTGAAATTACACAATATGTAGACTGGGTAAAATATTATCCATTAAGTACTGATAATGTGGTATTAAATTCTAGTGATTTTACGCTAACAGCTATGGATTGGAATGATAGTTCACATAACTGTATGGTAAGACCTTCGTTTAATGATAACTGCATTAATAAGTCTTTAACATGGAGTTCTAGTGATTCAGGTTTAGTTTGGGTTCATAGTGGTTTATGTAGTACTTATGCTGGTGCTAATGGTGAGGTAACAATAACTGCCACTTCACATTCAGGTGCATCAAAACAAATAACATTAACAGTAAGTAATGGTACAATACGTGGTAAATAGGGGGTGATTATTAATGAGTGAAATATATAGTAATACGTTTACAACAACAGTCAATAAGGTAGTGGTGGAGCAAACAAGTAAAAATACTAGAATTGATATATATAATGGAACTACCCCATTAGTCGCAGTTAATACAACTCCAAGTAAAGGTCAATACAAAGTAACTATAACAGATACTACTAACTGTACTGCAAAACTAGAGAGTGATTATAAAACTATCACTCTCTTGACTACAACAGGTAATGCAGGGGAAATACACGCCACTATTAATATAGAAGGAAAAACCACAGTAAATAAAACTATACCAGTAGCAGCTATTACCAAAAGTTCTGTAATAAAAGCCAATGAGACAAAATACGAACAACTAGCCGATAGATTTTCTTGGATGGTTAGGGGTAATAGTTCCAGTTCAATGACCTTAACAGAGGACATGTTAGCTGTTATAACTAAGCAAGTAAAAGTAGATGGTGATATGCTAGTTGACGGTGCTATTGACGGTAAAACTATTACAGGTGCAACTATAATAGGTAGTACTTTTAGAAATGAGAATGATACTTTTAGTGTAGATAGTAACGGTAATATAACAGGAGCTCAAATACAAGGTAGTGAAGTTATAGGAGATAGTTTCTCAGTTGAGGGTGAACTTACTGCGGATGTTATAACTGCCAACAAAATTAATGGTGGTCGTTATCCTGGTACTTTAGAAGATGATATTCAAATATCAATTAATAGTGGAGGTAGTGATGACAATGAATTATATGATGGTGTATCATTTGCTACAGTAAGCGGGGCACTAGAGGCTCTACCTAAGTTCCTTAATGGGAAAGTAGTAGATATATGGATACAAGAAGATATTTATGAAAATATAGACATTAGATATTTTTCTAGTGGTAGAATTAACTTATATTTAGACGGGAATACTGTATATGGATGGATTAGAAGTTATATGAGCACCATTAAAGTGTATGTATATGGAGGCTATATGAAATTTGAAACTGCAAGGACAGGTGTAATTCATCCAAGTACAGGTTGTGCAGTTGCCAGTAGAACTGCTAGTTTAGTTGGGCAAGAAAGTTCTCCAATTAATGCTTATAGCTTAAAAATATATGGTAGTGATAATCCTTCCGGTAGTGCTACTACAATTGTTGGCATGGCTTGTGATTCCTATGCGTCTGGATATTATAAAGATTTACAATTTATCAATTGTGATATAGGTTTTAGAGCAAATGCAGGAGGAAGAATACACGCTGCAAGTTCAAGTGGCGTATGTAGTCAATATGGATTTGAAGCAGTGAGTGGTGGATTGATTACAATCGCAAATAGTCCTCAATGTGGAGGTAGTAAAGCTAATACTCATGCAAGTTTACCTGGTCAAATAATATCCCCTACTAGTGTTAATCATGAAAGCGGTAACCAAACTACAGATGGCAACCAAGCTCCTACTACATCAACTAAAAAGACTATAACAATAAAATCTAATAGTGGTGATACTTATAGAAGTTCAGTATATAATAACTGGAAGAAAGATAATACTGCAAGACAAGGTGACTATGGTTATGGAGACTGTAATGGATGTTGGTTCTTTGGTAGTCAATTTAATCAATTTAAGGATAAGAATATTAGTAAAATTGAACTTACTATTAAGAGAATTTCCGGAGGTATCCATGCAGCAGTTCCAATTGTAGTTAAAACTCATAACTACTCAAGTAGACCAAGTGGAAAACCTTCTTATGGTTCTAATTGTGGTAGTGTTAATATTGCAGTCGGTGATAGTGGTAAATTAACTATAACTAATAGTACTATATTAAATGCAATTTCTAATGGAACTGTAAAAGGATTTGGTATTCAATCTACTTATAATTCTAGTAATTATGCAGTATGTAGCGGTAGTGTATCAATGAAAGTTACTTATACCGAATAAAATTTTAAGGGACTAGTTTAATCTAGTCCTTTTTTAACTAATATATTTAAGTGAATATGATATATAGGAGGTAATACAATGGATGCATTAAACTTATTAAACACAATATGCACAACATACAAAAGAGAATTAGCAGATGCTAATGAAAAGAAGGTGATGTTGGAAGCACAATGTGAAATTTATAAACAACAGGTGGAACAACTGAAAAAGGAATTAGATGAATTAAAGGAGCCACCTAAAAAGTAGGTGAATGTATGAGTGATGAGAAGGTGCAAGAATTATTACTAAAGTTAATTGAAGATGTTGCGACAATTAATGCAAAATTGGACAATATAAATGGACAAAGATTAGCAAGTAGAATGGACTTAATTGAAGCACAAACTAGAGAACAGGAACGAGTCATAAAAAGTTTAGAAAAGCGAAGTAACTCTTTAGAAGATTTTGTACGTAATAGCTTGGTAGAAAAAGAGAAAACCAACAGAGCCTTATGGACTTCTGTAGCACTCGCTATATTCAGTGTTGTGTTAACAATAATTACTAATATTATATTATAGGAGGTGTTAATATGAAACAATATTTATTTGATCATCCAAAACTTAAAAATCCATATTTTTATTTATCTGTAGTGGCACTTATATTCAGTGCGAGTGGAGTGGATTTTAATCAACTTACAAGTTGGCAATTATTAGGTCAAGCGTTATTAAATATCGTAGACAATCCAGTATCTGTAATAGCCGTTATTACTGCATTCCTAGGAATATGGAATGATAACTCAACAAAAGGCTTAGACGGAATAAGCCACAAATAATTATTAAATAACTACTCTATTGTATTAGAGTGAAGGAGAGGTGTAATAAAATGAGTAATATTAATAGGGATTATTTAATAGTATTAAACCCCAAAACATCAAAGGTTACAGTACCAGAATTAAATTATTATATTTATGACAAATACACTGCCAATCTATTTGTAAACTTAGTAACTGTGGAAAATGGTAAAATTGTAAATATGGCAGATGCTGATCAATATAAACTTGTTCTGCACGTGCTAAAACCTACTAATGAAATACAAACTGTAGAGGATATACAAGTATTCAATAAAGAGAAGGCGCTTTTTCAAATAGAACTAGACCAAGAACTTACTAAAAATATAGGGCGCTATAAATGTGAATTATTAACTATTGATAAAACTGATCATATTGTACAGTCAGCTAAATTTAGTTATAGAGTTAAAAAATCTATTTATAATGATTTAGACGTGGTTACTGAAACACCACAATATCCAATAATTATAACATTATTGGACAAATTACAAGACATAGATAAATACGAGGAAGAACGTAGAGCAAACGAGGTAGCCAGGGTGGCTGCTGAAAAAGCACGTGTTAAAGATTACACAGACTTAAGACAAACAGTAACAACTGACATAGATACTATGCAAGAAAAAATAGATAGTTTTGATGGGAAAGTACAAGAAGTAGATAATGCAGTGGATCAAATGAGAACTAATATTACTAACTATCAAACTGAGAAAAATAAAGAATTAGATAGTTATAAGACACAAAAGGATACACAAATTAATACTTCCATAAAAAATATGGAGAATACTATAGACACTTATAAAACTGAAAAAGACAAACAAATAAATGACAAAATAACACAACAAGATACTAAAATTGATAAGGCTATAGACTTACAAAATAAAAATATACAAGCTAGTACTAAAGCATTAAATGATAAACTTGATGCAGCAGTACAAGACCAAAATAATACTATAGCAGCTAATAACCAAGCACAAAACAAAGTTATTAGTGATGCAGTAGCAGCTCAAAATAAAACTATTAATACTGTAGTGGAAAGTGATAAAGTACAAAATGATAGACTTGATACTTTAGAAACTAATGACACTAATAACAAAGCCGAGATTAAAAAATTACAAGATAAAGACGTTGAACACGAGGAGAGAATGACTGCAATAGAAGCAGTTAATGTTGAGCAAAATAATAGACTAGATGCTATAGAGATTAAAAATGACCAACAAGATAGTAGACTTAACGACGTTGAAGCTAAAAATAAAAAACAAGACTTGGACTTAAAATGTTTATTTGCTGAGTCCCATAGTGAACGTATTACACTTGAGGATGAAGTAGGTAATAGTGTTTTCTTACAAAACAGTAAACAAGGGTTTGCTACAGTAGATGAGTTAAAAGGTAACACTTTAGTTAACTGTAATAAAGATACTGACAAAGAATTAATACTTAATGGTAATATAGATACTAGTGGTTATGGCACTGTTACTACTACAGAAGGTGTAGACGGTGGATTAGTTGATGTAATGTGTGAAGGAAACACTATGGTTAATGTATGTGACCAAGAAGACCCAATAGCAATAACTAAAAATTATGAAGTAACTACTGGAAATCATATAGCGTTACAAGGTGAATATGATGGTAAATGTAGACCTGTATTAAATGGTAATTCTTTAGTTAATTTAGCCTTACCTAAAAATCCTTATACTTATAAAAAAGATAATGTGGCAAATAATGAGATAAATTTAGTATATAACCTTAAAGCTGGTGTTACTTATACATTAATTAGAACTATTTCCAACTTTTCAGGTGGAGTTATACAGGAAGCAATTAATTTTTATGATATGTCTTATTACGCAGATGGTAAACAAGCACAAGACCATAATTGTCAGTATCGTGGAAATGGTCAATATGTTAGTAAGTATACACCTACTAAAGATGTAGTGAAGATGCAAATTATTATAGGAATGATTAATATTGATAAAGATAATGGTATATATCCAACCATAACTATTTCTAATTATATGATTTTAGAAGGTGATTATACTAATAAACCTATACCTAATTACTTTACAGGATTACAAAGTAGCTTTGAAGATAGTTATATACCTAAAACTCTAGTAGAAAATAATACTCAATGGACTTGGTCTCCTAGTAATAAGTTTAAACAAATACTATCTGCTTCAGATACTCCTATAACTTCAAGTAAAATAACATTAGTTATAAATTGTTCTTCGGTAAGTGGTTATCCTTTAGCAGTAATAAGAAAAGTTGATGGTACAGATGTGACAAATTTAATTGATACTAAGGTAGGTTTAAATATAGCAACTTTAGAAAACACAGGTACTATTACTGAATTAAAACTTTTTAGAGATAATAATGCTCAAGGCTATATAATAGACAACGCTTTTATAGTAGAAGGAGATTATACTAACTACGATTTTACAAATTATGATTCAAGTAAAGGTGGTAAATATAAAGTAGACTATAAAGTTACTGGTAAGAATAAATTTGATAAAAGTAAAACTTTAGATGGATATGAGATAAACAATATAGGAGCTGGAACTATTGCTGCAAACGATAAATGGTTTGTTACAGATTTTATTCCAGCAATTCCTAATACTACCTATGCAATTAGCGGTAAAGGTAATGGAAATACAGTTATGTGTTATGATGAAAATAAACAATTTATATATGGTATAACTAACGGTGGTATTTCACAAATTACAACTCCAAGCAATGTTAGATATATTAAACTAAATGGATTATTAACTCAAAAGGATACATTCCAAATAGAAGAAGGTACTAAAGCAACAACTTATGAACCATATAAAGAATCTATTAAAACATTTTATTTAAACTCACCATTATTAGAGGGAGATACTATAGAAGATATAAATGGTAAAGCAACTCATGTACATAGATATGGAAAAGTTGTATTAGATGGTAGTGATGATGAAAGTTGGGCAATAAAACAAGATGATTGGGAATTACCTAATTCAATAGTATTTGCTACAGTTTTTCCAAATGGTAAAGGTTATAACTGGAAAACATACACTGGTGAAGAAAGTGTGAGTGACAAGATACCATCTTATGGTGATGATTATCTACGTACTAATGATGTATTTGGCTATACAAATGATAATATCAGTGCGAATAAATATTTTAGAATACCTAAATCTTATTTGTCTACACAAGATGTAGCGGGATTTAGAAAATATTTACAACAAAATCCAGCAACAGTAGTATATGAATTAGCTAAACCAACATATGAAACTATAAGTAATGATTCAATATTATGTGATAGCTATGTAAATGGACATTTAGATGTAGATAGTGTAGTGCCAATTGATAAAGTAGTATTCCAAAGTTATGGCACAAGTTTAAAATATTTATCCCCAAATACAGAATATATAATCCAATTTGAAAGTGATAGTAATGGAAAATTAGATGCACTTGCTTTGAATAGTTCTGATGTTATAGGAAATTTAAATATAGTAAAAGGAATTAATAAATTTAATATAACAACTAGTGATAAAATAACTATTAATTATTTATGGACAACAGGTATAGGTTTTAATATGTCTAAAGTAGTAGTAACACCTAAAGTAGAGCAAACTTTTGGATATTTTAAAGGAATGAAAAGTGTTGGTGAATGTGAAGATAATACTGTTGAAATTTTAAGTAGAAATATAAATGAAATAAATGTGCCAGAATTCACTATCCGCTTTACAAACAAACTTTTTGGAGGTTATAATGTAAACTTACCAGTAAAGGGAAAAACATTTAGTTATAGATATGATTACGAAATTATATCTATAGATACAGAACAGGATAGATTTGTTACTAATTTAGCAGGTAGTAAAAGCAAATCAAGTGACCCTAATTATATAAATACAGACTTTGATTTATCCACAGTAAATCAAAGACTTTATAATGGAGCAAAAGGAACTGTAATACGTAATAATATAACAAATACAGGAGCGAACACACTTTTGGAACTTAGATGTATAAGAACATTAAACCCAGTAACTATGACATATAAAATAACTAACTTTGCTTTATATTTTTCAGATAATGCTGATACTTACATTCCTTATAAAGAAAATAAGCAAACTATGACACATGAACCATTAAGAGCATTACCAAATGGAATTAAAGATAAATATGTAATAATAGATGGTAAATGGTATATAGAGAGAAACTGTATACAATTAATAATGGATTCAGAATTTATTCAAAATAAAACACTGTATCATTATGTATCACAAGATTACCCAGATGTAGTTGGTTTTGCTACCCCAAATAAATGGTTTAAATGGGACAGTTCATTAATTTGTAGTAATCTTCCATATGATGGATATAGAAATATAAGTGCTGGTCACTTAATTTCCAACCAAGAAAAAATATTTGTTAACGACCTTATATTTATTACTTTAAACAAGAATAAAGTCAATACACTTAATGAAGACGGTTTTAGGGAATATTTAAAAAATAATCCTATAGTATTAGTGGGACAAAATACTACACCAACATATGAACCTATAGACTATAATTCTTTTGAAGTATATTCAGCTACAACTCATATATCTAATAACTCTAATATACCTTGTAATATGGTAATTAGAAATAGTGGATTTAACTGTATGCTAAAACCTAATACTACTTATACTGTATCTTCTAATAATGGTTTGAGCAGTGTAGTAACTAAAGATAGTATAGGTGATAGTGTATTAAGATTTTATGATAAAGATACTACTAGTGTTACTAAAATGAGTAAAGTACTTGTATTAGAAGGTGATTATATTACTGGAAATCCACCTATTCCCGGATTCTTTAAAGACATGGAAAGTACATTTGAGCAAGAACTAGTTACAGATGAAAAAGATAAAAATTATGATAAATATAAAGTAACTGTAAAAGCAGTAGGTAAGAATTTATTTGATATAAATAAAATCATTAAAGGACAAAAAGCAGATGGTACAATTAATGCTAATTATAGTTGTTCCGAATTTATAAAAGTACTACCTAATAATACTTATTATTTAAAAAATTACAATGGGTATAGATTTGATGGTATAGTGCAATATTCACAAGACAAGGTAAAATTAAATTCCAATATAGGTTTTACTGTAACTTCAAATAAATTTATTACAAGTAATAAATGTTATTATATAAAAGTGCAGATATTCAATCCTAGTTGGTCTGATTTTAAATGCGATGTCCAACTAGAACAAGGTGATAAAGCAACAGAATATGAACCATACAAAGAAAATAACATAACATTCTATCTTAAAGAACCATTAAGAGGAGTAGGAGATGTAAAAGATAAAGTATATGTAAAAGAAGATAAAGTAATGGTGGAGAGAAATTGTGTTAGTTATGTATTAGACCCTAACAAAATCCCAAGTCCATCTCCAGGCGACACTAAATTATATATGTATAATATTGCAGCAAATAATTCTATAATAAATACTAGATATGGTAAAGTTGTTTGCAATAGTTTTGCATGTGATGTTAATAATGCACATGATAGAAGCCGAGCTAATACTATATCAACAGTTGTAGATGGCACTGTACCTAATGGAGTAATAAGAATTATAACAGATAAAAATAAGGAAACATTAAAACAATATTTACAACAAAACCCAACAACAGTAATATATCAACTAGCAACACCAGTATACGAAGAAGTAGAATATTTTGACCTTAAATTATTTGTTGAAATATTTAAAGATACTACTATTATATACAATAGTAATATACCAGTAACAAGTACAATAAACTATACTTATTCAACACCATTAACTGACGCAGTTAACACAGTAAGTGATATATCTGACCAACAAGATTCAATGATTATTGATATGGCAACTCAAGTAGCCACAATGGAAATGATGTTGATGTAGGAGGTGTGTATATGTTATATGAAGTTTTATTAAGAGCAATAAAACGACATAACTATATTAGTAAAAAAGATATTACAGAGAAACTAAGTTTACTATACAGTGCAGATAAAATAACAGGAGAACAATATGTAGATTTAATGTTTCTTATAGAGGAGGTGAATTAATATGCTATATAAATGCTTAAAAAGAATGATACAAAGAGAAAACTATGAAAGTAAAGAATCAATGGCTGAAAAAATCTCTATACTTTACGCAAATGACCAATTAACTAAAGAACAATACGAAGAATTAATGGCTATGTTAAATGCATAATCTATGTAACATAGTAAGGAGAGGTGGTAGATAATGAAAACTAAAAACGGTTTTACATTATTAGAAAGCGCTAAAGATGTTAAAAATTGGTTAGCAAAACAACACGTAAGTAGAACAATAACAAAATTACAAGTACATCATATGGATATGCCTAGCTACAGTACATGGGAAAAGACCGATAAAAAGGTCTTTTCCGAGCCTCATTTTGGAAGAACTCAATCACTAGATGATTATGGAAAAAGAACATGGCATAGCAGTGACGGACATGGTCATTACATTGCTCAACATTTTAATGTATTTCCAGATGGCAAAATAACAACAGGACGTAATTTGAATAGTACTCCAATAGGAATTAGAAAATGGAATGAACATGCTATATGTATAGAAATATATGGCTGTTTTGACAAAGGCCACGACAAAATGACATCCGCACAAAAGAAAGCAGTAATATATCTTTATGGTGAATTGTGTAAAAGATTTAATATACCTGTAAATACAACTCATATAAGACCACATTGCTGGTTTACTGCTAGTGGAACATACTTAGGAAAATATGACTCTAGTAGAAGTGCTAAAACTTGTCCCGGCACTGCATTCTGGGGATATGGATGTTCTCCTGACGGATTTGCTCATTTTATAAAAGATGTTAAGAATTATGTAAATGGTAAAAAGGACGAAGAACATAAAGAGGAAAAACCTAAAGAATTTAAACAATATATAGCACGTTGCACTACTGACGATCTTAATTGTAGAAAAGGACCTGGTATAAAATACGATGTAGTGGATGTCATAAATAAAGGTGTTGCAATAACAATAGTAGAAGAAAAAGAAGTTGATGGAGGTACTTGGTGCAAAGGAAAAGCTGGATACTGGGTTAATAAGAAGTACTTAGAATTTGTTAGATATGTATAAAATAAGAAATTCTCACATTTATTATGTGGGAATTTTTTTTTATTTGTATAAAAATAGTTGAATAATTATACAAGTAGTAGTATAATATAAGTATAAAATATAAATAAGGGGATGTTAATAATGAAAACAGGCGACAAATTAATACACATAATAAGTAATAAAATATACACAGTAGGATATATGTATAGTGAGGACGATACAGATGCCGTATTAGTTGATGAGAATGGAGTTGCAGCTATATATCCTATGAAACTAATTAGAGGTTGGTTTAGGCTATACGAAAAATAAACCTCTATGAACTGGAGGTGCAATATGAAAGTAAAAATAGACAAAGGAATAAAATTCAGGGGTAGTTCTCTATTTATAAAAATGGCGGGTAATGAGTTGGAATATTTAGATGTAATTAGATCATTCAACTGTTATTACCATAAGAATAAAAATATGTGGGAACTCCCAAAAGGGGCATTTAAAACTATATTAGATAAATGCAGGGATTGTAATATTGATATAGTCGGTAAAATACCCAAAGAATTTGATAATTATCTAAAGTTACTGGACAACTACGATAAACCACTACCGGAGTATGAAAGTAAAACCATGCCATATAGTTATCAGATGGATAGTTTTTTATATTCTAAAGACCACACAAAATTTCTACTCGCAGATGAACAAGGTCTTGGTAAAACAAAACAAGCCTTAGACATAGCAGTAAGTAAAAAAGGACAAATGAAACATTGTCTTATAGTTTGTGGAGTCAATGAATTGAAGTGGAACTGGGTAAATGAAGTATCAGTACATACTAATGAACAAGCACATATATTAGGATTTAAGGATGGTAAAATTGGTAGTGTACATGATAGGTTATTAGACCTACAAAATAAACATGAGGAATTTTTCCTGGTTACTAATATTGAAACACTACGTGACACTAAAATACAGGAATACATAAAAATACTTTGTACGTGCGGTGTAATAGGTATGACCATTATAGATGAGATCCACAAGTGCAAAAACTCTACCAGCATCCAAGGTAAGGCCATCCATTGTTGTTGTTCTTATTATAAGTTGGCGCTTACAGGAACGCCGATAATGAATGCTGCTATAGATTTATACAATGTACTGAAATGGCTAGAGGTAGAAAACCACAGTTTAACTCAATTTAAAAACCATTACTGTATCATGGGTGGCTTTGGTGGATACCAAATAGTGGGTTACAAACATTTAGATGAGCTGCAAAGTAGACTAGACAAATATATGCTAAGACGTAGAAAAGAAGATGTATTAGATTTACCACCTAAAATATACACTAATGAGTTACTGGAGATGGATGCAGGCCAAACTAAAATATACAAAGAAGTAGAACAAACTATACAGGATAATATAGATAAAATACTTCTATTACCGAATCCATTAACTGCTCTAACACGTTTGAGACAAGTTACAGGTAATCCAGATATTCTGACTACACATAAAGTAAACAATGTAAAATATAAACGTATGGTGGAGATAGTGTATGAAGTGGTTAATAATGGAGGTAAAGTGATTATTTTTAGTAACTGGGCGAGGGTGATTGAACCGGCTGCGGAACTACTAGAAATGTATAACCCAGCCTGTATAACCTCTCAAGTGAAGGACAAGGATAAATTACTCAAGGAGTTTAAGGAAAACCCTAAATGCAAGGTTATATTAGGTACAATAGGGTGTCTAGGTACTGGTTTTACTCTTAATGAAGCTAATACGGTGATCTTCTTGGATGAGCCGTGGAGTAGTGCAGATAAACAACAGGCTGAGGACAGGTGTCATAGAATAGGAACAAAAGGAACTGTAAATATTATTACTCTAATATGTAAGGATACTATAGACGAAAAAGTACATAATATAGTAAAAAGTAAACAAGCACTATCTAGCGAGGTAGTGGATAATAAAAAATTATTTATGGATATAATGGAGGGATAGAATATGAAGATAATAGATGGAAATATGTATTATAGTTTAACAGAAATAGGAGCAATTATTGGTAGAACAAAAGCTACCATTTTAAGATGGTATGAGTATGAAGATCAGTTACCTGTAGAACAACGTAGATTACCAAACTACATAACATTGGGTCAACAACACGCTAAATATTTTGCAGCACATGACATTGACACATTTACTGAGTTCATGAAAACTAATAAAAGAGGGACTATGAAAAATGTCAGTGATAAATATAATGGTAACTTAGTAAATAATAGATAAATTCTATACTATATATAGTGATATGACCTCATATTACCTACTTAAAACAGGTTTTATGAGGTTCATAGATTAATTACTTAAGGAGGCTAAAAAATGAAGGACTTAGGGGTTTTATTAAGTGAACTAGCTGAGATAAAAGAACTCAATAAAAAGAATAAAGAGATTGAAAATGACTTAATCAAGAGCACTAAAACGATGTTAGATGAACAAGGTATTACTAAAGGAGAATATGATGGCATAAAAGTTTCTTATACTACTAATACTAAAAGTGAATTAGATGATGATACACTTATCCAAATATTATTAAATATGGCACAAGAAAAACCTGAAATAATGGACTGTCTAATTAAAACATATACTGTAGATGAAGATAAGTTGGAAGAATTAATGTATGGGGGTCTAATAAGTACTGACGACATAGCTCCAGCTTATAGAGAGAAACAATATAAAACTTTAAGAGTAAAGAGGGTGAAATAATGGCTCTACCTGGATTTAATGTTAAAAGTAGTGTACCGACTATACAAAGTAAATTAATAGAAGAAATTATAGACTATCTTAATAATAGAGCAGGAACTAAATATAAACATGATGCTAAAAATACTGTCAGATATATTTCCGCCCGACTAAAAGAAGGTTATACATTAGAAGATTTTAAATATGTGATTGATGTAAAAATAGCTGAGTGGGGTGGAACTAATATGGAAATGTATATTAGACCACAAACTCTATTTAGTTCTAAAATGGAAAACTATGTTAATCAACCCATGCCACGTAGTAATCGTGCTAGTTATCAAGTTGATAATGACTATAAACATGACACAACTAATAGAAGGATTTAATCCTTCTATTTTTTTTAGGTCTAAGTTAGTAAAACGCTCAAATTTTCTATACTATATAAAAAAACCTTTTTTAAAATAAAAATTTTTTAAATTTGTAGTTAGTAAAATCGCAAATAATTCTATACTATATATAGATATTAAATATTAGTTATCCTGAAAATAAATAAAGAATCCCGCAATGGGAGATTATTATGCAACAAAGTTGCATAATTCTTTTCAACTAAAAAAGGAGGAATATTATGATAAGTACTAATAATTATTTGGTGGTGACTCCAAACAACTATTTTTTATGCAATGATGTTAGACACATTATTAATAGTATAAAACACAGTTGTTATAGATTAAATGGTCATCAACTACAAAACTTTAATAAACTTATTACTAGACATATAGAGAGAGCTGATTGGAATAAACCAATAAAGAAACAAAAGTATATCATTAAAGATGATATATATGTAGTAAAGTTAGATAAAGATGAAATAAAAATGTTTTTTAGGGGGTGTTAATTATGGACGAAAAATACAAAATATATAATGGTGATTGCTTAGAGGTTATGGATAAACTGACTGAGCAGGGAATAAAAGTTGATGCAGTAATATGTGATCTTCCATACGGAATAACTGGATATAAGTGGGATAGTGTAATTCCTTTTGATGAAATGTGGAATAAAGTGAATAAATTAATTAAAGCTAATTGTGCAATTGTATTATTTGGACGTGAACCTTTTACAAGTGCATTAAGAATGAGTAATATAAGTAATTATAAATATGAATGGTACTGGAATAAAATTAGTAGTGGTAATTTTGTTGGGGCAAAGTTTGCTCCTTTTAAAATAATTGAAAATATTTGTATTTTTAGTAATGGGAAATGTCCCTATAATCCACAAATGATAGAACGAACTGAAAAAGAAATAAATGATTATATTGCAAAGAGTCGTAATAATAATATTACAGTTAAAAATGATTATTTATATGATGGATTTAAAAGTGGTGTCATTGTTCCTTCATCCAACCCTAAATATAAATATCCCGTTAATTTATTAAATTTTAACTGGAAAGCTAAAGAATGTAATAGTAAACATAGAGTACACCCAACCCAAAAACCAGTGGACCTACTTGAGTATTTAGTTAAAACTTATACCAATGAAGGTGATTTAATATTAGACTTTACAATGGGGAGTGGCAGCACAGGAGTAGCTTGTTTAAATACTAACCGTAGATTTATTGGAATAGAAAAGGAAGAAAAGTATTTTATTATAACCAAAGAGCGACTAGAAGATGCTAAATTGAATAATAGACAAAAGAAATTATTTTAGTGGAGGAATAATTATGAATGATATAGAACTAACTAAGCAGAGACAAAAAGAAATAGCTAAATATGGTAAACGACAAGGTTTTCCTATTTGGGTATGTTTTAAGATGAATTATTTAGGTGATATAACAGAGATTAAGACATTCTTTACGGCAAGTGCTAAAGATGAGTATATTAGTCAAAAGGTAGATGATTATAACTTTGTAGCATATCTGACATATTCTAATGATGTTAAAAAAGTTTCATATTCTACTTAGTAAATTGATCAATTTTTCTATACTATATATGTAACTTATTTTATTAAATTATTTTATTATTTTAATTTTTATTATTTTCTTATATGACCCAATAGTGTATAATAAGAGAGTAGGTGATTAACTTCATATAACCAACTAAGAAATTATTAACAATCCCCATATTTATATTCCAACGGCTTGGTAACCCGTTGGAATTTTTTTTATTTATTTTAGTTAGCAAATTCTTCCATTTTTATATACTATATTTGTAACACAAGATAAATAAAATTTGGAGGAGTGATTTATATGAGATTAAATTTAATATGTAATGAAGCTGATAGACAACTTGTATTAGCTAAGGAACAAGAGGGGAAAATAAATTTAGTTAATCTACTTAAGAAATATGGTGATGTAGTAGATTATATGACTGAACCAATGGTAGCTGAGTTTTATGGAGTGCCAAATAAAACTATTAAAACGTTAGCAACTAGAAATGAAAGTGAGTTAAAAGGATATGGATATAAAGTATATAAAAAAAGTGAAATCCTAAAGTTTCAAGATGAAACTTTAGAGAATGTACCAAATAGAGGATTAAGATTATATCCAACTAAAGCGGTAATAGTGGTAGGTATGATGTTAACTGATAGTCCAGTTGCCGAACAATTAAGAAGGGATATAATGGACATATTATTTGGCAATGAAGTTGCGATACCAACTGAGAGCACTATTAGAAATGTAGTTAGTACTGAACTTGACAAAAGAGTACCACAATTGGTTGGATGTAAAGATGCTCAAGTAAAAGCCATTGTTAAAGCCATTAAAGGTAATTTATTTATTAAAACTAAAAAACAAGATTATGCAAATTATGAGACTGTAGTAGCATGGTTATTAGGGAAATATGGTGTGTATAAATTAGAGGATATACCATTTAGTGATGACTTATATGTTGAGATAAAAGATTTTGTTAAGAAATTACATCCAAGACAAAAAAGATTATTTTAGTAGTTAGTAAAACACAACTTTTTTCTATACTATATATGTAAGGGAAATAACCCCTCCCTTACATACACAACCCCTTAATATTTTATTTTTTACCCCGGTACCTATTCCCCCTTTGGTATCGGGGGTTTTTTCTTTGTTAGTAAAATTAGAATTTTTACTATACTATAAGTAAAGGGAGGTTTTGCATATGTATGATGTAAAAGATTTTAAATTTATTAAAAATAGATGTTGGTTTAGGACTAACTGTCCTATGTATAATACAAAGGACTGCAATTGTAGCTGTAGTGTATATTTTCAGTATTACTATTTAGTTAATCTAGCAAATATACCACCAAATAAGCAGCAACCGGAGGACTTGAAGTTGAGCGCTGGAGATGACCTTAAAAAGTATGAATATCTTAATGGTGTGAAGAATAATATTAATGAATTTGTACATGATGGATGTAACTTATATCTATATAGCCCTTATTTCGGTAATGGTAAAACTACTTGGTCCATAAAGTTAATGAGTAAATATTTTAGTAATATTTGGAATGGCAATGGCACTCGTTGTAGAGGTCTATTCATCAATGTAGATGAATTTCTAATGGCTAAAAGAAATGCCATAAAACGACCTGACTTAAGACTAGAAGAAATGGAAAAATTAATCCCAAGCGTAGACCTTATAGTATGGGATGACATAGGAGTTACAAAATTAAAAGAATATGACCATCAAATATTATTCAGTTTAATCAATCCTCGTATAGTAAATAACAAAGCTAATATATTTACTAGTAATGTTATTGATGAACAATTGGATGATAATATTGGGGGTAGATTGGCAAGCAGAATATTAGATACAAGTACAATAGTTGAATTTACTAACAAGCCACAAAGGAAACCAAAAGGGGTGAGAATATAATGGTACAATTGCAAGCCATAAATGATATATTAAATAATAATAACTTGGATCAATACACAGGCCAAGGGATAACAAAAGAGTACTTCAAGGACTATCAAGAAGAATTTGAGTTTATAAGTACACATTTTAGAACTTATGGAAAAGTACCTGACTGGGAAACATTCATGGGAAAATTTCCGGACTTTGATGTCGTGGAAGTATTAGAGCCATTAAAATATATTATATATAACCTTAAGGAAAATTATTTATTTGATCAGGGGGTTTCATTATTTCAATCTAGCGGTGATATATTAGAACAGAACGCCTTTGATGGCTTACAACACATAGTAACAAGAGCACAACGTCTACTAGATCAAACGGTACAAAGTGGTGGTGTAAATATTAACAACATGGTAGATGAGAAAATAAAGGACTTAGAGAATAAACGTGCTAAAGGTGGTATGCTTGGAATTGGAAGTGGCTTACCTGAATTAGATAAGATACTTAATGGATGGCTACCAGGAGAAGAATTAGTTACTATAGTTGGTAGAGTTAATCAAGGTAAATCTTGGTTGCTGCAAAAGTTTTTAACCGAAGCCAACAAACAATATAAAAAAGTACTCCATTATAGTGGTGAGATGGGGGTATTACAAGTGGCATATAGAAATGATACATTAGGTATGAACTACACTAACTCTCAATTAATGAGGGGTACAATAGGTGATGGTGACTATAAACAATATATTAACGACCTAGAAACTAATAAAGAATTACCACCATATATAGTAGTAACTCCGGTAGACTTTGGAGGTAAAATGTTAACTGTATCTAAATTGAGAGCACTTATAAAAGAGTATAAACCGGATATAGTTGGTATAGACCAGATATCATTAATGGAAGATGAACGACGTGGAAAGGGAGACCAAACAAGAACACAGTACACACATATAGCCCAAGATTTATTTAATATTAGTATAGAATTTAGCATTCCAATTATAGTAGATGCTCAAGCTAATAGAAATAAAGCTGATATGGATAAGCCGGAAAACCCCGAACTAGCAGACATTGGTGAAAGTGATGGTATTGCACAAAATAGTAGTAGAGTAATATCACTTGTGCAGACAAAAGCGGGGTTGAGCCTTAAAATAACTAAAAATAGATACGGGGAAAATAATAAACAGTTATTATATGTGTGGGATATAGATAACGGTATATTTTCATTTGTGACTGAACAACTGGAAGATGGAGCTGACATTGAGCCACAACTACCTTTGAAAAATAAAAATAAAATAAATGATGTAACTGATGTATTTTAAAAAAATATAAGGAGGAATATATGTATGGAAGTTATTAATGATAATTATAAATTATATCAAGGTGACTGTTTAAAAGTAATAAAAAACATACCTAGTAAATCTATAAATCTCGTGCTTATAGACCCTCCCTATAATATAGGGAAGGATAAGTGGGACAAATGGGAAACAGTAGAAGATTATATACAGTTCATGGGGAAAGTATTTTTAGAAATACAAAGAGTATTAAAAGATAATGGAAGTTTTTATTTTTTTCATAATGATTTTTTACAGATTGTGGAATTGCAGAATTGGATTAATAAAAATACTGATTTTGTTTTTAAACAATTAATAACTTGGAATAAAATACATGAAGATTTTAAAAACTACGGCTACGTTCAGCAAAGACTTAGCGTTGATATGATAAGAAATTATTATAATGGATTCACTGAATATTGTTTATATTATACTTTTCAAACAGATAGCGGAGATATAAAAGAGTTTAAAAGTCTAAGAGATTATTTTAAATATATTCAATCAGAAACTGGATTAAATAAAGAGCAGATAATAGATAAAATAGGTCAAAGGGCAGACCATTGTTTTAGACATTCGAGCACTCAATGGAATTTGCCGACAGAAGAAACTTATAATGCGTTAATAGATATATTTAATATAGATAAATATAAAGGATTTAAAACATATGAAGAGCTTAGAGAAGAATATGAAGAACTTAGATACACATTTAACACAGCGAGAGTAAAAGAAGATTTAAGAGCTAATAGTAATGTATGGTTATATCCTCCTGCTAAAAAACAAGGGCATATAACACCTAAACCAGTTGAGATGTTGGAAAATATTATAAATCATAGTACAAATAAAGGTGATGTAGTTTTAGATTGTTTTATGGGAAGCGGCTCAACTGGGGTAGCTTGTTTAAATACTAAAAGAAGATTTATAGGAATAGAGAAGGATGGAAAGTATTTTAATATATCTAAAGAACGACTAGAAGATGCTAAGTTGAATAATAGACAAAAAAGATTATTTTAAAGTTAGTAAATTTACAATTTTTTCTATACTATATATGTAGAGGAAATGTGGAGGCACATTCTTCTACTCATAATATAACTCCCCTTTTTTTACCCTGACATTGGAGCGGACAGTGTCAGGGGTTTTTATTTTTTTTTAATTTGTTAGTTAGTAAATTTAAATAATAAAATATAATATATTTAAAGGAGTTGATTATATGTTAACAGGTAAAAAAATAAGAGAAATGGAAATTGAAAAGGATTTAGTAAAAGAATTAAAATGGCTTATAAACAAAGCGGTGGATAATGGAGATTTATTATTTGAACATTTAGATCCATTGTTTGATTTACTTTATAAAGTACAGGAGGGATAATTATGAAGTGTGAACAATGTGAGGAAAGATTAGACTATGATTACATTGTGTTAGAACTTCCAGATTATTGCAGTTACAAAGAATTAAACTTTTGTAGTACTGAATGTTTAGACGAGTGGATAGAAGAACATAGTAGATGGGAGTTGTGTGATAATGATTAATGTTAATGGTATGGAAATAGATACAACGTATCATCAATTATTAATAGACCTAAAAGGTAGTTTAATGTGCAATGGAATATTTTTACTGAACGACATAAAACCCACAGGAGATAATATTATGATAACTTGTCCAATTCATAAAGACGGACATGAGCATAAACCCTCTTGTGGGGTTTCTATTGTACCGAAGTATCAGGGATCTAAACTAATAGAACCTGGGACAGTGCATTGTTTTACTTGTGGATATACTGCTTCACTAACCAGTTTTATCAGTTCTTGTTTTGGATATAACGATGGTGGAATATTTGGGAATAAATGGATTAAAGCTCAGTATAATACTGGCCTAACTGTTAAAACCCGTAAGGTGGGGCTAAATTTAAGTAGACGAAGAATTACTCAAGAAGACCTACCAAACGTGCCACAGGAGGTGTTACAAGGTTACAGATACACTGTTGGTTATATGTATTCGCGTGGTTTAACGGATGACATTATTGAACAGTTTGACATTGGATATGACCGTAGAGATGACTGCATAACTATACCAGTTCCCAATTTAAAAGGTGAGGTAAAATGGATACAACGTAGAAGTATTATAGGGAAAACTTACTATATACCAAGTGGGGTTAGTAAAACTGATTATCTATTAGGAGCAAGTGAAGTTATGAGATTAAAACTATATAAACAACCAGTATATATAGTGGAATCACCTTTTAATATGTTGACACTGTGGAAGTTAGGACACCCAGCAATATGTTTATTTGGTACTGGAGGAGGGAATCAGTATGCTATGTTGAATAAGTTACCTATTAGACATTATATAATAGCATTGGACCCCGATGAGGCTGGTAAAAAAGGAAGTAGAAAATTATTACATCATTTAGGTAAGACTAAGTTATTGAGCAAAGTAAACTACTTAGATAGTAGAGACATCAACGATTTAGACACGGAATTTAACAAATTAAAAATTTCACCAATAAACTTATAAAAAATAGTTGCATAATTATATAAGTAACAATATAATATAAGTATAAATAAAAGATAAAAAAAATATAAGTTACCAGGGGGAATGATGTATGTTTAATGATGTAGTTAAAGTTTATGGAATGGAACACACTGATGAGGAATTATTAAAAGATTACCAAGCAGGATTACATAATGAAGTTATTGCATATGTATTTGAAACAAATAAAAATTTATTTTACCAAGTAAGTAAAAAATATGTCGGTGTAAGTACTGACGAAGTTACAAGTGTTATATTAGAGCAAATATGGAAATGTTTTGAAAACTATAATGCTGAAAAGAGTACTAGTGGTAAATTAACTAGTATGATATGTGTTTATATTAAGAATGCTCTTAGAACTCTAACACAAAGTAACTCAAGCAATAAGAGAAAAGCCAACAATGGTGATCAATGTACTCCAATGAGTTGCTTTGAAACAACTGAGGATAGATGGGAAGAAACAAGCATTGAAGATGAATATGATAAAGTTGAATTATCCGATTTAGTTAATAAAGAAGATCTATCACCAAAACAACTTCAATATTGCATGGTGGCACTAGACCATATGTGTGACTTACAACAATCTCATATGGCGAGAGAAATTGGAGTTAGCACTGCAGGTGTTGTCGGTATTAGAAGAGCATTACAAAAGAAATTAAATTATTTATTAGGTTAGTAAATAGGGAGGTCTTACTATACTATATATAGTAAGACTTTTTAATAGAATAAAGGAGGTAGTTGTATGAAATTAAAAGATTGGAAATTAAGTGAATTAGGAGAAGATATTTGGAAGAAAAAATATCAACGTAATGATGAAAGTTTTGACCAATGGCTAGATAGAGTATCAGGTGGAGATAAACAAGTGGCACAACTAATAGTAGATAAGAAGTTCTTATTTGGTGGCAGAATACTTAGTAATAGAGGTATTACAGATAGAGGAGTAACTTATAGTAACTGTTATGTAATACAACCTCCAGAAGATAGTATTGAAGGTATTTATACAGCCGCAATGAAATTAGCCCGCACATTTAGCTATGGCGGAGGCTGCGGGGTAGATATTAGTACATTAAGACCAAAAGGAGCAGCGGTACACAATGCAGCCCTTACAACTAGTGGTGCAGTATCCTTTATGGATGTTTTAGAACAAACTGCAAGAGTTATTGGTCAGAATGGCCGCCGTGGAGCATTAATGATTAGTATAGATAGTAGTCACCCTGACGTACATGATTTTATCGATGCTAAACTAGATAATAAGTTGGAGAAATGTAATATATCAGTACGTATGAGTGATGAGGACATGGCAAATAGATGTGATATATTAGACCACATTGCTAAAAATAATTATGACTGGGCTGAACCGGGAATGTTATATTGGGATACCATAAAAAGTTATAACTTATTAAATAACTTTGACAACTTTGAATATGCAGGAGTTAATCCCTGCGCTGAGGAGCCACTTCCCGCAGGTGGTAGTTGTTTATTAGGAGCATTAAATTTATCTGAATTCGTAGAGAATCCATTTACTCCACAAGCAGCATTTAATATACCAGAGTTTAAAAGTGCAGTAAGAATAGCTATTAGAGCATTAAACAATGTATTAGATGAAGGATTAGAATTACACCCGTTAGAAGAGCAAAGAAATAGTGTACGTGATTGGCGACAAATAGGACTTGGTATAATGGGATTTGCTGATATGTTATTAAAAATGAGTTGTCAATATGACTCAGCACGTGCTTTGGATATAATCCATACAGTTGGTAGTACATTAGTTAATACAGGATTAAAAGAGAGTGCTATATTAGCTAAAGAGACACAGAGTTTTCCACAATGTGATTCAAAATTATTGTTATCAAGTGATTTTATATCTGTATTAAGAAACCATAATGTTATTGAAGGTAATACTATTGGATTGATAAAACAATATGGACTTAGAAATAGCCAATTATTCACTATAGCACCGACTGGAAGTATAAGTACTATGCTCGGTGTAAGTGGAGGTGTAGAGCCAATATTTGCTACACACTATACAAGAAAAACTGAATCACTTCACGGAGAAGATGTATATTACAAGGTATATACTCCAATAATACAAAAGATGATTGATATGGACTTAATAGACGAAGGAAAAGTGGATAATATAGCCACTGCTCAAAATATAGATCCATTCGATAGAGTTACAATCCAAGCTAGATGGCAAAGATATATTGATGCTAGTATAAGTAGTACAGTCAATGTAACTAATGATACTAGTGTTGAAACTATAAGAGATTTATATCAAGCCGCATGGGAAGAAGGATGCAAAGGGTTAACAATTTATAGAGCAGGATGTAAAAAAGAAGGTGTATTAGTGGTAGATAAACCAAAAGAACAACCAGTGAAAGACCCTATACACATACCATTAAGTGATACTTCAATTGATAACTGTGTAGCATATGGCACTCAATTAACTACAGGATGTGGTAGTTTATGGATGTCAGTATATTTCCATAAGCAAACTGGTCAATTATGTCATATATTCTTAGACAAAGGTAGTACAGGTGGATGTAATAGTTTTATGGTAGGATTATCAAGATTAATATCATTAGCAGGGAAAAAAGGTGCTACAGTTCAAGAGATAGTTGACCAACTAAAAAGTGTACCTGCTTGTCCATCTTATACTGTTAGAACTTATGCTAAAAAAGATACAAGTGTTGGTAACTGTTGTCCGAGTGCTATAGGTAAAGCACTATTAGAATTAAACGAAAGATTTAATACAGATCATGCTGAAATGAAACTTGAAAAATTAGAAGAACCGGAAACAAAAGTTAGTACTTGTCCTGAATGTGGTGGTAAGTTAAACTTTACAGGAGGATGTAATAGTTGTCCTGAATGTGGATATACAAAATGTGATTAAGGAGGGGATTATATGAATGAACAAATGTTTAAGAGTATAACAAAATTAAGAATGTCAATGTTAATGTTTTATAAATTATATTATAAAATGTGATTAATACAAATAAGGTAGGGTATTAACCTACCTTATTTTATTTGAAAAAAATATAAAAATAGGTTAGTAAACTTTAAAAGTTTTCTATATTATATATGTAAGATAAATTAAATAAAAATAAAGGAGTTGGTTTTAAATGGCTAAAATAAATATTAAAGATGCAGGTAAATTTACAAGTATGGGATCAAGTGAATATTTCACATTAAAAGATGATGGAGACATAGCACAGGTAAGAATGTTGTATGATGATCCAGAAGGTGGAGATATGGACTTTTTCCTAGTACACCAAATAGAGATTGAGGTCAACGGTAAAAAAGTAAGAAAATATGTAAGTTGTAATGCAGTAGATGAGGATGGACATATACATAAAGATGATTGCCCATTATGTAAAGCTGGGTATAGAACGCAAGAAAAACTATTCCTACAATTATATGATGAGACAGATGGCAAACTTAAAATTTGGGAGAGAGGTAAAAACTTTGTAGGAAAAATAGTTAGTTTCTTAAATAGATATGGCAGCTTGGTAGAAAGACCGATTGAGATTGAGAGAAAAGGTAAAAAAGGTGATACTAATACAACTTATGAAATGTTCGCATTAGAAAAAGATGGTAAATGTTTAGATGACTTCCCTGAAAAAGTTAATATAGAAGGAACTTATATTACAAAAGTTAGTAAAGCGGACATGATAGATATAGTAGACGGTATATATGACTGGGGCGGTAGTAAAGGACACAGTGGCGAAGAACCTGCACCAACTAGACGTGAGGAAGCACCAAGAAGGGAAAGTAGAAGACGTAGAGTTGTAGATGATGAATTTTAGAATACAAATAAATAACAAGTAAATACCAGGTATAAATTACCTGGTATTTTTATAGGAGGGATATAATGAGCTTATTTAAAGATACATTCAGTCGTTGTAATAACAATAAAGAGACTAATAAAAAAGCCTTGGAAGTGTTGAATAAAAAGAAAAATAAAAGAGCACCAGTAACGACAGTAGTGCCAAAAACAATGAAAGATAAAGTGGAGTATGCTAAGATGATGTCCACTAAAATATTTAGCGATAGATTAGATAGAATGGAACTAGTAACCACAGTGGAAAGGTTAAAACAGTTCGATAGAAAAGTAGTAGCCAATGGAATTGTAGCAATAGATACAGAGACAAATGGACTTGATAGAATAGATGGAAAAATAGCTGGTATTTGCTTATATACACCATATGAAAAAGGAATATATATCCCATTAGGCCACGTAAGTTATATGACTAATATGTCATTACAAAGTAATGTAGATAAAGAGGTAGTTAGAACACTACTACAATCCTGGGTAGACAACAATATTAGATTTGTATTACATAACGCGAAATTCGATATGCATATATTATACTGGATGGTTGGAGTTAAAATAGTCCCATACTGGGATACATTAATTGGAGGGTATCTACTTAATGAGAATGAACCTCACGGATTAAAAGTATTATGGCAAAAATACTGTACAGGTGAGAGTGCAGAGGTAGGGAAATTCGGTGAGTTATTTAATGGTATAGAATTTAACAAAATACCTCCAGATGTTGGATATATGTATGCTGCATTTGATCCTATAATGACATACGAGTTATATGAATTTCAACGTGAATATTTAGATAGAGATGGAAAATACTGCTATAAAAAGGGACTTGAAAGGGTGGCGGATGTATTTAGAAATATAGAAATGCCATTAATAGAAGTAGTATTCGATATGGAGGCACAAGGAGTAGACATAGATACAAACTTAGCTCAACAATTAAAACAACGATATACTACGTATATGGATAATGCCCTTAATGAATTTAATACACAGGTGGCACAACTGGATAAACAAGGTGCATTCAATGACTTAAGAGTAAAACACCCGGATAAATATAACAAAATAAGTGAGTTAGGGGAAGTAAACATTAACATAGGAAGTAATCAACAACTAGTAATACTATTCTATGATGTCTTAAAATTAGACCCACCAAAGGGACAACGAAGTGTTGGTGAAGAACAACTAAAACAATTAAACCATCCATTAGTGAGTTGTATATTAGAATATAGAGGTATGAGTAAACTGTTAAGTACCTATATTGATGCTATCCCTGATCATATAAGCAAAAGAACTGGTAAGTTACACGCGCACTTCAACCAGTATGGCGCTAAGACCGGTAGATTTAGTAGTAGTAATCCAAATTTGCAAAATATACCCAGTAAAACAAAGAAATTAAGTGATGGAACGGTAATAGATGCAGGACATGATATAAGACAAATGTTTATAGCTGGTGAAGGTAATGTAATAATTGGTGGAGACTTCAGTTAACCTAAAAGACTGGCTGAAGTAAAACTCGGTTAATTCGGTGAAACCTAAACCATAAATGGCATGGTAATACCGAGCTAGGTACATATCTATTAATGGAGGTGATTATATGAAACCACTAATAATAGATAATATAGAGAATCCATTTTATTTCATCACTGAAAATGGTGATGTGTATAACAAAGAAGGTAAATTACTTACTAAACATATTACTGATGGGTATTATAGAGTTAAACTGTCTAGAGGATGTAAAAGAGGGATGTATAGGGTAAATAGATTAGTGGCTATGACATTTATTCCAAATCCCAATAATTACCCTATAGTACATCATATAGATGCCGATAGATTAAATAATGACGTAAGTAATTTAGAATGGGTAGACAACTCCATGAATCAAATAGAACGATTTAAAGTATATCCAGGAACTAAACGCAAACCGGTGTTGCAGTTAGATTTGGAAGGTAATATAATACATAAATTTGAAAGTCCTATACAGGCGGAAGAGGAGACCGGGATTGCTAGACAGAATATAAGCAAAGTATGTAGAGGCAAAAGAAAAACCGCAGGTGGTTATAAATGGAGATATGTACCAAGTGTAGAGACTATCGAACAGAACCTATAATATAGGTTAACCTAGTAGAGTAGAAGTCAAGCGACTTCGAAACGCCGAGCAGTTTATCGGATAATTACCGATACTGAAGAGCTAGTCCGACACTCCAGGAAACTGGAGGAGGTGTAGCGAACCTCGTAACAGAATGCAGCAAGAACCAAGATGTTTAGCCCACATGAGTGGTGATAAACATATGATACAAGCATATTTAGACGGTAAAGACTTATATAGTACCATAGCAAGTAAACTATATAATATGCCATATGAGGAATGTAAAGAGTTTAGACCGGATGGAACAGTTAATCCAGAAGGTAAGAATAGAAGAAGTAGCGTTAAACCAATATTATTGGGTAAACCACAAGTATAGCCCAAATAAAAGAAAGTGAACCCTACCAGGGGTGTGGGAGATATCCCGCTAACGGTTAAAGCCTAAGTACTTATGTATATGGTTAGACCGTGCTAACCAACCATATTATATGGGGAAGAAGTGTAACGACTATCCTTTATGGAGTAGTATATCTATTGGTACGATATACGAAGCGCTCCCCTCGTAAGAGGGATGATATAGTCTAAGCCGACTTGGATAACAAGTGTTAAAGTACCCCGAAAGGGGCGGTATAAGCTGATTATGTATGGTAGAGGCGTAACAAGTATAGCTGAGCAAATGAATATCAGTAAAGAGGAAGCACAACAAGTTATTAATGACTTTTATGATCAGTTCCCAAATGTAAAAGGTTTTGTTGACTTTGCACAAGAAAACGCTAGAACTTACGGTTTTGTAGAGACTGCATGGGGTAGAAAAAGAAGACTACCTAATATGCAGTTAGACCCAATTGAAATAACAGTGGAGAACCCTAACTTAGTTGATACATTTAATCCATTAGATTTTACCGGTGGATCCACTACAGAGGTGAGCGATGCAGTTTATTTTAAATATCTTAAATTAATGAGAAAAGCGTTTGGTAAGGAGGCTAAAGAGAAGATTAAACAAATGGCCAAGGATGAAGGATATAAATTAGTAGACAACGGTGGATATATAGCTGATGCTCAAAGACAATGTGTTAATAGTATTATTCAAGGAAGTGCTGCTGATATGACCAAGATTGCCATGATACAAATACATGATAATAAACGATTACAAGAGTTGGGATATAAATTAATTATACCTGTCCATGACGAAGTGTTGGGGGTTTGCCCAAAAGAGAATGCCGAAGAAGTAAGAGACATATTAGAACATATAATGGTACACGTAGTAGATGGCATATTTGAAATACCAATGAAAACCGACATTGAAGTGACATACAGATGGTATGGAGAAGGAATAGAAATTTAAAAATATTGAAAGCCCGGTTAGTAAATACCGGGTTTTTTCTATACTATATATGTATATAAAAGTGGGTATATTGGAGGGATATATATGAGCTATAAATTATACAACGGGGACTGCTTAGAGATTATGGATAAACTAATTGAGGAAGGAGTTAAAGTTGATGCTATTATTACCGACCCGCCATATGGAACAACTGCTTGTAAGTGGGATTCGGTCATACCTTTTGATGAAATGTGGAAAAGATTGAATAAATTAATAAAAGACAATGGTGCAGTTGTATTATTCGGGAGTGAACCATTTAGTAGTGCTTTAAGAATGAGTAATATTAAAAATTATAAATATGATTGGATTTGGAATAAAGGAAGGGGAACAGATTTTTTAAATGCTAAAAGGAAACCTTTAGCGTGTTATGAAATAATTAGTATATTTTATTCAAAATTACCAACTTATAATCCCCAATATTGGTATTCGACACCATACAATAAAAGATTAGTTAAACACTCTAACAATACTATGCAGTGTTATGGGAAAACTGGTGATGTAATTACAGGTTCTCTTGATGGTAAAAGATACCCTTTAAACATTATAAATATAAATAAACTTAGTAATGGAAATAAAAATCGTGTTCACCCAACTGAAAAACCTATAGAATTAATGGTATATCTAATAAAAACGTATACGAACGAAGGCGATTTAGTATTGGACTTTACTATGGGAGGTGGTTCAACTGGTGTAGCTTGTTTAAAGACCAATAGAGATTTTATTGGGATTGAAAAAGATGAAAAATATTTCAACATGGCTAAAAACAGAATGGGCAATAACAAACTGGGTGCCATGGATGATGAAAAAGAAATCGTAGAAGCTGAGACATCTAAAAAACAGAGAAAATTATTTTAAAAGGAGTTGTTTTATAATGAAATTAAATACAAGTATATTAAAGAATATGTTAAGTGCAGCGAGTAGATGCAAACCTAGTAAATTATTAGAAATAACTAATTACTATGAATTAGATTTTAGTGTTGAGGGTATATCTCTTAGAGCTACAGATGGGGTTAACTTCATAACAATTAATCATCCAACAAAATGCGAGGATGAAATGAATGTTATAGTTAAAGCTGATCAATTTAGTAAGTTGATAAATAAAACTACTAAAGATACAGTAGGACTTAAATTAATGGACAATTATTTAGAGGTAAAAGGTAATGGTACATATAAAGTAGAAATAGTTAGTGATGAAGTTTACCCAACTTTGGATATAGATGCTGATAAAGAGTTTATGATAACATATACAACTTTGAGTAATGCAATAGTTGATGGTGCAAAAGCCAAAAGTACATCATCTAATGATGGTGTATTATATAGTTACTTACTACGAGATAATCAACTTATTACTGCAGATGCCATAAAAGTGTATAGTACAGAGTTGGACGGTGAGTATCTGGATGACATGGAATTATTAATACCTCCAACTTTAGCCAATTTATTACAATCTATAGATACAGAGAAGGTAATATTTACGGTAAATAAGGATTGTACATTATTAAGAGCGATAGGACAAAATGTAACTATTACAGGAGCATTACAAGAAGGCGCATCTGAGTATCCAAATGTAGTTCCATTATTAGCTGGTAAATATCCACATACTTGTGAGGTGGATGTTAAGGAAGTTTTACAAGCACTAGATAGATTGAACTTATTTGTGAGTCCATATGATAGAGGTATTATAGACTTAGTATTTACCAACACAAATATGACCATATCAACCGCTAGCAAGTCCCTAGAGGCGATTGAGTATACTAAAGGGATAGATTTACCTGACCCATTTATAATCAGTGTAGATGGGGGTTATTTAAAGGACTTATTTAGTGCAGTAGATGAACCTAATGTAAAAATACAATTCGGTACAGAAGAAACTATTAAGCTATGTACTAAGGATAGTATAATGATGTTGGCAACTGCCGACGAAGAATAGGAGGTTCTTATATGAAGTTAAATAAAATAGCCAAAATGGTTAGAGCTGAAAAGAGTAATGAGATAGCTCAACAATTTGTAAATGACTTAATATATACAATAGAGAAGGAGAATGAGAGTGATTATATACCCACTAGATCATATAAACCTAGTGGGATAGCTGGATGTAAAAGAAGTTTATATTACCAAATGATAGGAGCACAACCAGATGAACAAAGTAGTGGCGTAAATTTAGTTGGCATCTGTGAGAGTGGGACTGATAGACATGAGACAATACAAGATTATATACAACAAATGGCAAAATACACCGGGCATTGCAAATGGATTAATGTTGGTGATTATTTACACAGTAAGGGAGTTACTGATCCACAAGTGGTATCACAGGAAGGTAATGAAACTAAGTTATTTAGTAAGAAATATAATATGCGTTTTATGTGTGATGGATTAGTGCAATATAAAGGTGAGTACTATATAATAGAAATTAAAACTGAAAGTACCCACAAATACAACTCCCACGAGGAGCCACACCAAGGACACAAATTACAAGCAGCTTGTTACTCAATGTGTATAGGAGTTCCAAAAGTAATATTTATTTATGAAAATAGAGACAATTGCAGCAAAAAAGGTTATTTATTTGAAGTGCCACAAGAAATGATTGAGAGTATAGAAGATACTATACAATACGTAAATGACTGTGTTAAATTTGACGTGTTGCCACCAAAGGAACCTAAATGTAACTATTGTAAATATAAAAATACTTGTGCTAGGGAGGATACAAATGAACTATGGTAAGAAGTTTGAAAATAATTTTAAAAAGGGTGTTGGTAAAGAATTAGTTAGATTATACGACACCACTAATGGATATGCAGGGGTAAAAAACCCCTGTGATTTTATCTACTACAAATATCCATATCAGTATTTATTTGAGCTAAAAAGTGTAAAGGGCAGTAGGTTTGATTTTAGTAATATAACAGATAACCAAAAGGAACAGTTGGACTTCTATAGTCATGTACAAGGTTGTAATCCAATGGTAGTAGTAGAGTTCAGAGAGCATAAACAAGTATATATGATACCATGGAGTACCATAAAAAGAACAATGAAAAATAATAAACAAAGTTTAACTGTAGATGATTGTGAGATTATAGTAGCTATTTCCAAATTACCAGTTACGTACCAAAGGATTAATTTTACTTTGAATAAAGAAACCTTTGACAGTAGGTTATTCTTAATGGCTCAATTAAAGGAGTGTTGTAGTGATGAGTAAATTGGATATTATAAAAGAGTTTAATAAACAATGTGATGATATAGTTAATACTGCATTAACTATTAGTGAAAAATATACAGGTACCTTGGACGACTGTATATACGATGTTAAGGAATTACTACAAAATACCTCTACACTAAGTAATGACGACTTAGAAAAGTATATAGCCTTATTACCTGTTTTAATGTATGAATTAATAGACAAAATGCAAGTATTAGGTGTTAGGGTGGATGCAGCTAAAACACAAAAGAAAACACGTTTTAACACTGCATATATGCACAGTGACGAAAGTACTGTTGCAGCAAAAACAAGTGATGCTCAATTAATGGTAGAGGAAGAACAATTTATCGAAGACATTTATATAAGAGTATACAAACAATGTGAGAAGAAATTAGACATTGCTGACATGCTGCACAGTAGTTTGAAAAAATTAATGAACTTAAGACTTAATGAATTTAATGTTACTAGAAATAATATGATAGCTAATGGGAGGGATTTTTAATGGCAAATAAAAAAGTAAAAGTAAGAGTATTTGAAGGTGGGCAAGCTCCACAAAGTAATAATGGTAACTGGTATGATTGTTATGTACGTACTGCAAATGTAAATGGGGTAGAACCTACTAGTAATATAGTAAGGTTCGCCCCAGGAGATATAGTAGTAGTTCATCTAGGATTTTCTATGGACATGGGAAAGGGCTACGAGGGGTATATATTACCTCGTAGTAGTACATTTAAACATACTGGATTATTATTAACAAATAGTATGGGATTAGTTGATGATACGTACTGTGGAGATAATGATGAATGGTTAGCAATGTTTTACAGTACTAGATATGGAGCCTTTAAGAAAGGCGATAGATTAGTACAAATAAGTGTTAAAAAGAGTACTCCTTTAGATATAGATGAAGTTGATATATTAGGCAACGAAGATCGTGGCGGATATGGTACATCTGGGAAATAAAACAGAGTGGGTGGTTAGTAAATCACCCACTTTTTCTATACTATATATAGAATACAAATAAAGGAGTGATTACATAATGAGGGAGATTGATTTAAAAATGGCTGCATTGAATAAAAAATTTGGTGCAGATATAATACAACAAGGAACTGACATAATAGAAGTGGATAAAATACCATTTAGTAGTCCTATGGCAAATTATATGACTTATGGTGGAATACCAATTGGAAAAATAACTGAGTTCTTTGGAGGTGAAGGGGGAGGAAAAACAACCTCCGCTCTTGATATTTGTGGTAATGCGCAAAAGAAATTCCAGGAGGTTTACGATAAAAAAGTTGGGGAATTGGTACAACAAATAGAATTATTACAACAAACTAACACAAAACAAGCACAAAAGGAAATTACAAAATTAAGTGCAGAATTAGATAAAGTACAGGAAAAAGGTGAAAAACTAGTATTATATATAGATACAGAACAAACTTTGGATACTGAATGGGCTAAGTTATTAGGCGTAGATACAGAGAAGATGATATTAGTAAGACCACAAGAACAAACGGCAGAACAGGTACTACAAATAATAATTGAATTAATTAGTACTGGGAATGTGGGGTTATGCGTATTAGATAGTATACCTTGTCTAGTTCCTCAACAAATATTTGATGAGAGCATGGAGAAGAAAGCCTATGGCGGTATATCACAACCTTTAACTATATTTTGTAGTAAAATTTTACCTCATTTAACAGTTAATCAATGTGCTTTCATTGGCATTAACCAAATACGTGAGGACTTAAGTAGTATGTTTAGTACCATAAGTACTCCAGGTGGTAAAGGTTGGAAACATGCTTGTAGTTTAAGAATTAAATTTAGAAAAGATACATTATTGGACGAAAACAACAAAGAGTTAAGTAGTAAAGCTGAAAACCCAGCCGGTAATAGAGTTGGCATGGAAATAATAAAAACTAAAGTATGTAAGCCAAATAGAAGATTAGGATATTATACACTAAAATATTTAGAGGGTGTAGATACTTTATACGACATGATAAATGTATGTATGTACTACAAAATAGTACAACAAGCGGGTTCTTGGTATAGAGTAATAGATGAGCAAAGTAATATTGTATTAGACAAGGAAGGCAATGAATTGAACTTCCAAGGTATGACTAGATTTTTAGACTATTTACATAAACATGAAGATGTAGTTCATGAATTACTAACTAGACTAAATGGGGTGATGTTGGATGAGTAATAATGGTAATAAGTGCCAAGAAATAGTTATGCGCTATAAAAATGGAGATAAAGAGGCAATAAATGAATTACCCCAGTACATAGACAATATGGTATATTCTCTATTAAAACCATATAAATTATATAATGATAGAGATGAAATGTATCAAGTTGCTTGGCAGTGTATAATGAAGTGTGTCGACCATTATGACCCATCCTATGGCACATTATTTACTACCTTTGCATATCCGGCAATAAAAAGAGAACTACGACAATATAGGAATAGAATGGATAAACATAATAGATATACTACAGATGGAGAACAGAATATATATAAGATATTATCTATAGACGGATATATACAACTCAAGCATCATGGACATATTAGGTATACCTCATTAGAAAATTATTTGGAGAGCAGGGAAGATGTAGAGCTTAGTGCTTTAGTACGTGAGTTAAAAGAAATTATTAGAGATGAATTGAAGAATGTGAAAAATGATAAACAACGTGCTATAATAGCTGATTATCTGTGTGGGATAAAAGGTACATACATAGCATATCAGTACAGTGTATCACCTGCATATGTATCCCGTGTGGTAAAGGATTTTTTTAAAAAAGTTAAAGAACAAGTTAGCGAATAAGAGATACCTCCTATACTATATATAGGAGGTTTTAATTTAAGGAGGTGTTCTTATATGAGTACAAGAAGTAAAAGTGATGAACAAGAACAATATGTAGCAAATTACTTGGATGGAGAAGTTACACCAAATAGTGGTGCAGGACATACTAAAAAGGGTGATGTATTAGTGGATAAATTTTACTTAATAGAATGTAAAACTAAAATGCAACCTGCAACACAATTTACCATAAAGAAAGAATGGATAACTAAACTACAACAACAATCATTAGCAATGCATAGACCATACAGTGCATTAGTATTTGACTTTGGGAAGGTGGGGGAAGAATATGCAGTAATACCCTTACAAGATTTAAAAGACTATATTGAAAAATTAAGGGAGGAATTATAATGCAACAAAATACATCAAGGGCGATTTGTGATGAATGTGGCGGTGATGTAGTCTACCATACTAAAGATGATTTTGCACTAGATGTTTATAGTGATAACGATTTTATTTTAAAAATAAAAGAACCAAGATTTGTATGTAGTAGATGTGGTAAGGAGTTTGATGAATTTATTACTATATATAAGGAGGAATTATAATATGGAAGCATTAGCTACTAAATATAGACCAAGAACATTTAACGACGTGGTGTGTCAAGATAATATAAAAAAGGTATTAACTAACCAACTGGAAACTGGGGAGATAAAACAGGCTTATCTATTTTGTGGTAGTGCAGGAACAGGGAAAACTACCAGTGCTAGGATATTTGCAAATGACGTAAATGAAGGTAAAGGAAAACCAATAGAAATAGACGGTGCCAGTAATAATGGTGTTGATAATATACGTAGTATAATTGATGACTGTAAAATGAAAAGTTTAGACAGTAAATACAAAGTATACATAATAGATGAAGTTCATATGTTGAGTCTCGGTGCATTCAATGCCCTATTAAAAGTGTTAGAAGAACCACCAAAGGGAGTTATATTCATATTATGTACAACAGATCCACATAAGATACCACCAACTATATTAAGTAGATTACAACGTTTTGACTTTAAACGTATACCACAATTCGATATAGTACAAAGATTAGAATATATCTTAAAAAAGGAAGGTATATTAACATATAACGTAGAGGCAATAGAGTATATAGCAAAATTAGCTGACGGGGGAATGAGAGATGCCATAATGAAACTAGATACAGTACTAGGTTATACAAATGAGATAACACTACAAGCAGTATTAGATTGCTTAGGAATTACTAATTATGAATATCTATTAGGAATAGTACAAGGGATTATAAATAAACAACCAGATGAACCGATACAAATAATCGACAAGATATATAGAGACGGAAAAGACTTAAAACTATTTGTAAAGGACTTAAATAAGTTTGTACTAGATTTATGTAAGCTGAATATAACAAGAAATAAAGAGTTAACAATGATACCAACTGATATAATGCGACAATGTATCCATATAGCAACTAATACTTCAAAGTATGACTTAGTAGATATATTGGATGGGATCAATAACTTATTAGACAAGATAAAATATGAGCAGAATCCTAAAAATTTAGTTGAAAGCGAGTTGATAATCTTATGTCTAAAATAATAGGTCAGGCTAAGTTACAAGCCAAGCTGAATGGTCAACCTATACCTCACTTTTTTATATTGTGGGGTGATAGAGGGGCAGGGAAGTATCTAATGAGTAAACAAATAGCTAATAATAACCATTATAATTATGTATTAGTGGATAATAATATCGAAGGTATTAGACAATTAATAGAAGATTGTACTGCTATATCTACACCGACATTATTTTATATAAAGGGAGATGAGTTATCTATACCAGCACAGAATGCATTACTTAAATTAGCTGAGGAGCCTCCTAGTAAAGGCTACATAATGATTGGAGTAAGAAATGTAGATAACCTATTAGCAACAATACGTAGTAGAGCGAAACTACTAATAATGGATAATTACAGTGCTCATGAGTTAAACGATATATTTGACTTATACGACTTAGGAGAAGTGCCAAGAGATATACTATGTAAAGTAGCCACAACACCGGGCCAAATGTTGGAATATGTTGATAAGGATTTCATCAATATGTATCAATACGCATTAAAGGTATACAACAATATATTAAGAGTTAGCACAGGTAATGCCTTTAAGATATGTAATCCAATAGGATTTAAGGAGAACGACGGTTACCCAGTGGAACTATTTTTAGAACTATTTAAACAAGTGGTAATAGACGAGCAAAAACATAGTAGTTATGTAGATTATAAAATGATGGAGTATACTAGTTTAGCATTAAGAGACTTAAGAATAAGAGGAGCAAATAAACCATTAATATTCGATATATTTGTACTAAATATTAGAACTTTAAGGGGGAAATAGTATGTTACCATTAAAAAATGATGCTAGAGAGATTAAGAAGTTTGCCAAACAGTTTGCAGAAGCCTATAAAGATTGTTTTGCTTGGTATAGTGAAGAAAAATATGTCCGTGGGTTTGCTGCAAGACACTTTGAAACTGTATGTGCTATCAATGAAGATGAGAATGGGATCAAGATAAGCAAGAAAAATAAAAAATTATTTATAGATGAATTTAGTAAAATTACATTAAATAATATACTATATATGAAGGAACAACACAACATAAAGGAAAAACAGGACATTAAGAAACATGGGATAAAACGTAAAAAACAAAAGGGAGGAAAATAATATGTTTAATTTTATGGTTTTAATAGTTGCAATGAGTATAGTAATTGATTGGATAACACAAACAATAGGCGATAGGGATATTGATGGTATAAGTGCTATAGTAATAGCATTATCTATATGGTATTTAATCCAAATAGTGGGAGGAATAAAATTATGTTAGGTTTATTAGAACTACAGGGGCAAATAAGGGAAGGTAATTTACTTCCCTTTTATATTTTTACTGGGGAAGAAATTGAGCTGCAAAATATATACTTAAAACAAATGGGTAATGTAGTGCGTATAGATAGAGTGGCTGACATATATAACAAAATAACAAGTAAACTAATAGGCGGTAAATTTGCAGTATATGTAGTTAGAGATGACATGGATTTTATTAAGAGTGAAAAAACGTGGGGCAGTATAAGTAATAAAATTAGAAATGCAGTATTAGTAGTACAAGTTACAACACCGAATAAGTGTAAAAAATTTATAAAGGAATTAAATAATTGTGTAGTAGAATTCAATCATATGACAACAAAACAATTGTTAAGTGTGGTTAATATGAAAGGTAGTGTAAGTAATAAACAATATTTTATAGAAGCCTGCAATAATGATTTAAATACAATAAATAATTATCTTGATATATTCAAGAGATCAGGAATAAAAGAACTGAATAAAAAGATAGTAGATGAGTATATACCAACAAAAGAAGGAGTAACTGTATTTCAACTAGCAGATGCCATAATGAAAAAAGATGAACAATTGACATTTAGATTATTAGACCAGTTATTGGAGGATAAAAATAATGCAATGGGTATTATATATGCCATATATTCTCAACTCCATAAATGTGTATTAGTAGAAGGATATAGAGGGGAAGAAGATATCTCTAAAATAACTGGTATTAATAGTTGGATATGTAATAATATACTACGTTATAACCGTATAGAGCCTGCTAAATTACTTACTGCACTACGATTAGTACAAAAGTATGATCAGGGAGTAAAGACAGGCAAATATGAAGGTGTAGTAGCTTGTTATAGTTTAATAATAGAAATTTTAAGTTATTGTTAGCAAAATGGTAAATTTTTCTATACTATATACAAGGAGATGATAGTAATGAAAATAAATAAAGAATTTGAAATTACTACTGACAAGGATAAAAATTATGTATTAATTCAAACTTATAAGACTAAGGTTGGCACATACACAACAAAAGAAAGATATTATCCGACATTAGAGAAGGCATTAGTTGACTGTTTAAGATTAGGTATATTAGAGACAGAATTAAAAGATCTAAGAACAGTATTAGATACATTAAACAAGCTGGAAAAGGATATTAAAAAGAGTTTGAAGGAGGGGAAATAAATGACAAGACGTAAATGTAAAAAATGTAATGGTGATGTGGAATATTGTAAAATGGGTAGAGGTAGTTATAGTTTAGTATTTTTATTAACAGGTGGTTGTATGATGTGGATACCAATACTTGGTTGGATAGCTGCTCCAATATGTTTTATATTAGCTATATTAATGTTATTAGTCCCAACTCACTACTTTGTAAGATGTGTTAGATGCGGTGAGGTTGTAAATATAACAAAAGAAGAATATGAGGAGGTAACTAGATAATGTTTGGTGAAAAAGAGTTTAAAGTAACTTTAGTTAACAAAGAAGAGGTAGCACAATTTATAAAGAAACATGGTGAATTTGCTTGTGTATGTTATGATACACCAAAAGAACAAGCGGAAAAAGTAGGATTACACTGTTTAAAGAGTGGGCATTTAAGTGGCAGTAGACATTTATATTTTGTATTTGACTTACAAAGAATACCACGTTTCACGATAGATCAACTAGTAAGACATGAAGTAGGCGTAGTAAAAAATGTACAAAGTTTAAGATACGTTACAAAAGGTAAAATGGATGTATATGCTGCACCCGACATAATAAAGGACCCATTACTAGTTAGGGACCATTATATGAGTGAAGAATATGCTGCAACTAGTTATCAGTTGACAGTCGAAAGGATGAGACAAAAGGGTATTAGTAAAGAGCGTGCAAACGAGATAGCAAGAACTTTTGTACCGATAGGAGTAGCGAGTGCTTGTAGCTTTGCAGTAAACATAGAAGGTCTTATACATTTAGCAAATGTAAGATTATGTAATAGAGCTGAATTACCGATACACTATTTAACACAACAAATGATAAAAGAAGTAATTGCAGTTGAGCCAAGATATGAAGAATTATTAGTTCCACAATGTAAAAAATTAGGGTACTGCCCAGAATTGAAAGGGTGTGGATTATATGAGCCGAAGAAAAAATAAAAGTGATAGAGAATTAATAGCTGACCTAACAGATAGAGTAAAATTATTTTGTGATAGTATGTATGACGGAAAAACTAGGGGATGTAAAGATTGTCCCCTAACACAATATGAAACTGCGGACTGTAGGTTAGCTTATATGCAATATATATTAAGTAAAGGAGGATCAGATAATGAGTAAAAATACAATTATTGCTGACGTAGTAACAATGGGAGGAATAACTGCTTGTACTATTATAGCTGGATTTTCATTACCTGTTAGCTTAGGAATTATTGTAGCAACTGCATTAGGTTGTGGTTATTTAACATATAAGGAGGAAAAATAAGTGAACGAATATTATTATACTAATGAACAAATAGAAAGCAGGGTCTTAGCACCCTGCAATATTGAAAGATTAAAAGAGCACAGACAATGTGAGTTTTGTCACTTATGTTTTGACTGCATTGTGTATAAGGATAGAAATAAAATAAATTTATGCGAGTTTTTAGATAACTATTTAAAGGAGAAGAAATAGTATGATTAATAAAAGTTTATTTAGTAGTAAGAATCAAACATGGGAAACACCAAAAGAATTTTTCGATAATTTAAATAGTGTGTTTAACTTCACATTGGATGTATGTGCCGTTCCAGAAACGGCTAAATGTAAAAATTACTTTACTCCTGAAATAGATGGATTGGCTCAAAGTTGGAGCGGTAATATATGTTGGATGAATCCACCATATGGGAGAGAACAGGTTAAGTGGATAGAGAAGGCGGCGAAGGAAAGTTTAAATGGTGCTACTGTTGTATGTTTAATTCCCGCTAGACCAGACACGAAAGCGTGGCAAAATATAATATTCCCAAATGCCAACGTTGTGTGTTTTGTAAAAGGGAGATTAAAATTTGGTGGCAGTAAAGACTCAGCACCTTTTCCAAGTGCAGTTGTAGTATTTGGTGATGAGTTAACTGTTAATCAAGAGGATTTGCTGAAAAGTATTGGGACATTGGTTACCGTTAGCTAACGATAACCATATGATTATAATATAGGAGGTAAATAGTATGGAATATAAAATAGGTGATTTAGTTAAAATAAGAGAGAGTATACAAGCAGGGGAAAAATATGGAGAATGTAATGTTAATGAACCTATGCTAAAATTTAGAGGTAAAATTGATAACATAGTAGATATAGATATGGACGGTGATTTATATTTAGCTGATAATAATAATTCTTTTGCATGGAATAAAGACATGGTAGAACCATTTATACCCGATAAGGGGGCAAAACAAACTAAAATAACTAGACAAACTATATATGACTATCTACTAAATAATTTAGCTGAAACTTATAAAAATAAAAATAATGATTATGGCAATAGCGTTGCTGATACTTATGAAAAATTCGGTGATATATCATTCTTAGTAAGAATTACAGATAAATATAATAGATTAATGACATTATGTAATCCAAATGCTCCAGAGCAAAAAGTAAAGGACGAGAAGATTGATGATACTATATTAGACTTAGCTAATTATTGTTTACTATGGTTAGTGGAAAGAGAATATAAAAACCAATAAGGAGATGATAGTATGGCAAATGAGGTATATGAAAGATTGAATAAGTTAACAATGGATGAATTAATCAAGGTAATGACCATATTAAAGGATAATAAAGTAGATTGCTCACTACGTACAGTAACAGTAAATAATGCTACTGCTCATGTAAAATTTATGTTAGTAGTAGATGATGTAAACTTACTTATAGATACACTTGATAGCTTAGAATTATAGAGAATACAGTCCCACATAAAAAATGTGGGATTTTTTTTATTTTTTTTCAAAAAACTATTGCATAATTATATAAGTAGCAGTATAATAATGTTAATAAAAGATAAATAAAAGGGGTTGAGGGAAATGTTAGATATAAAGTTTGGTAATATGGAATTACTTCACAGTTACCAAAAGCATGGCCTTAACAAGAGTAAAATATTAGAAGCATTAGAAACAGGAATAAAAGACATAGTACCTGGCAAACAAAGTCATAAATTAATATACACAATGAATTATACTACAATAGTAGTAGACAAGAATAATAAGTTCTTAACTGCTTACAAAACTAGTAAGCAACAATATAATACTAAAAAAATAAAAGGTTTAAATGGAGGTAAATAAGATGATGAAAAAATTAATGAGTTTAGGTTTAGTTGGTATTTTAAGTGCAAGTTTAATGGTTGGATGTAGTAGTAACGACAGTAAAGATGATGACCCAGTAACTATTAAATACGTGGATGAAAATGGTAATGTTAAACAAGAAAAAGTAACTAAAGAGAGAGCACAACAAATAGAAAACAATCAAA
>OGZK01000125.1_pt1 | contig 69370 bp, 48 predicted proteins | sample 1576791 | NCBI WGS metagenome assembly OGZK01 (sample SAMEA3541556, study PRJEB24748) | human gut metagenome | biome: human gut; feature: human-associated habitat; material: faeces | place: China | collected 2012
TGGACTCCCGGAATGCTCGGCGCTTCGCTTCTCGCATTCCAAAGGCAAAAGGCATGAAAGGCAAAAAAAATAAACACAAGCCCAAGGCCGACGCCTTGATCTCATTCCGCCTTACCTCAGAGCAACGAGGTGCTTTTCAAAGACAAGTAGAGGTCACAGGCTTGTCCACTTCCGAATACATCCGCCGAAAGATTTTTGGCGGGCGTCCCCTTATTGCCCGGACTGACGCTATGATGATTCAGGAGTTGCGCCGTATTGGAGGACTGCTCAAGCATAACTTTGAAACTCTGCGGCAGGCCGGGGCCAATAAAATGATACTGGAACAGCAGGAACAAACCTTGCGTCTGCTGATTTCCGCCATCGAGCAGATGGGGATGCATAGCCATGATCGTTAAAAAAGTTAAGCGCACATCTCCTAACAGACCGAAAGCATGGCAAATAGGCGACTTAGTGGACTACATCCGTTTTCCACACGACCGCAAACCACAGGAAAAGGTCGAACATGCGGGAGGAAAAAATTTTCTGACATCGACACATGTTGGGCAAAAGGTCGAGATGATCGCGCTGGCTCGTGAAAGCGTCCACAGCAAGATGCCAGTACAGCACTGGATTTTTTCCTGGCAGGAAGGAGAGCAGCCTACGCGAGAACAGGTTGACGAAATCGTGGATATTTTTTTGGCCGGGATGGAGCTGGAAGGACATCAGACTATCTACGCGCTACATCACAATACGGACAATTATCATCTTCATATCGCTGTTAATCGCATGAACGCTGAGACAGGCAAGGTCATACAGCCGCATCGTGGCTTTGACATCGAAGAAGCCCATAAAATCCTTGCGCGTATTGAACATAAGCAGGGATGGCACAGTGAAAAAAATGCCCGCTACGTCATGCTGGAAAATGGAGAGATAGCCCAACGTCGCTCCCTTGTGCGGGACATAAAACCGCGCGCTGGTGCACAGGATAGGGAGTGCGCTACTGGAGAGAAGTCAGCACAACGTATCGCGCAGGAGCGGGGACATGCCATTATGCAAAATGCCGCATCATGGGAGGAGATGCACGCACGGCTCGCGGAAGTCGGCTTGCGCTTCGAGAAAAAAGGTTCCGGGGCCGTCATCTGGGTAGGAGAGATTGCCGTAAAGGCTTCCTCGGTAGACAGGTCTTTCAGTTTGAAAAAATTGATCGGCAGATGGGGGCCGTTTATTGCGGGAACATATCCGGCACAGCAACCTCATACCCCGGAGCCTGTCAGTGCTGTTGTGACGAAAGAATGGCACGACTATCAACAGCATTGTGCCGAGATACAACAAGAAAAAGAGGACAAAAAATGGGCGGAAGCAGCTTTGCGGCAGCGTCAGAGGGAACAGAGACAAAGTGCTCTCTCCCGCCTTGCCCGCTATGGGGTATCTGTTTTGAACATTGCCCGGCATTGCTTAAAGGTGCAGCAGAAAAGGGAAAGGCTTTTGCTGCGCCGGAGCAGACAGATAAACAAATGGCGGAAGTTGCGCTTTGAAGCATGGCTGCGCGCCCAGGGGCTGAATCGGCAGGCCGCCATGTGGCGTCATCGTTCTGCCCTGGAGGAAAACAGACACACCCCCGCCCCCATGCCGACGGCAGCTCCAGAGCCGAAAGGGCTTGCCGCTCTGGAAGCCTTCCAGCGCTATGCTGACGCCGTGGATGCGGATCGCTACCGCGTTACCTGCATCAGAATGGAGCTGAACGGAGAGAAAAAGACATTTATTCTCGACAAGCAAGGCGGCATCACGCGAGGTTTTACGCCGGAGGAAATTGCTTGCCATCTCCCGGAAATGCTCCGGCTCCAGCAACGCGGCGAGAACATCTACTATACCCCCCTGTCCGAGAACAAGCACCATATTCTTGTGGATGATATGTCGGCAGAAAGCCTGATACGGCTGCAAAAGGATGGTTATCGTCCTGCGGTCATACTGGAAAGCTCGCCGGGAAACTTTCAATGCCTGCTAACGATTCCCAAATTGGGGAGCCGCTTTGACAAAGACGTGGGGAATCGTCTCACCGAGCGGCTGAACCGGAAGTATGGCGACAAAAATATCTGCGGCTGCATTCACCCGCACCGTGCGCCGGGCTTTGAAAATCGCAAGCCGAAGCATCGTCGCGACGATGGAACCTATCCAGAAGTACGGCTGCTGTTTACGGAGAGGCGCCAGTGCGGCAAGGCTCTCCTGCTTTCCCGCCGGATTGAAGGGGAGTACGTCGAGGCCGAAAAACAGAGCCAGACCACGCGCGTAAGACATTCATATCCTCAGAGCAGAGACCCCGGTGATGCCGTCTCCGCTTACTGGGCACACCTGGAAGATATTCGCAGGCATTTGGCCATTGAGGATTACTCCCGCGTGGACGCCATGATTGCCCTGCGCCTTCGTGCCAATGGCCATAGCCATGATGCCGTCATGGGGGCCATATTTCACTGTGCTCCTGAAATTCGGGAAAAGCCTACTGGCAGGAACTGGAAGCGCTATGCCGAGCGCACAGCGGGATATGCTTTCGATATGGCCGGGGACATTGCCCTGCAAAAAAATGAGCGCTATCGGGCTGCGTGGCTGAAAGTCGAGGGAAGGACGCGAGAGAGGGAAGCCATGCGGCACAGATAACTCTGTCTACTTCCCTTCCTGCGCATCAAGATATGCTTCCAGTGCCGCCCGCACGACATCAACCTCCGAGCGCTCCTGTTCAAAAGCAAAGCGGCGCAAACGCTGATTCAGGCCAACAGGCAAGGCAAAGGACTTGACCTTGACGGCCTCTCCCTTTGGCCTGCCAACGGGACGTATTTCGGCTTTTTCCACAGGGGACTCTCCTGATGCAGCCGGGCCGGTAGTCTCAGTCGGTTTGAAAAGTTCATTTACTTTCAAAGCATTACCCTCGATACGGTGCTTTCCTCGTTCGCCAAGGCCCATATTCCTATCTCCATATTTTCATATATCACTATGATTATTTTTTAATATGGAAAAATAATCATATTTTTCTTGTGCGTGCAAGAAACGCGTTGGCAAGAGCGCCGTAATCCTGTGCGCCAAAGGACTTCGCCCGGTACTCAAAAATGCTCTTGCCATTACTGGGCGCTTCGGCCAGAGCGACATTGTCGCGGATGCAGGTAGAGAACAGCATATCCCCCAAACTTTCCCGCAGTCCCTCGGCCACATCCCGATTCAGGGACTTACGTTTATCGTAAAAAGTCAGGAGAACCCCCAGAAGAGACAGCGATGGATTGAGGGCCTCCCGCACGCTTTGCATCGTCTGCTGAATCAGTTCCAGCCCCGCCAGCGCATAATATTCTGCCTGAACCGGAATCAGCAGGCTGTGCGCTGCGGTCAGGGCGTTGACGGTCAACAGCCCCAGCGAAGGAGGACAGTCAAGCAGGATGTAGTCATAATCGAGATCCAGCAAAGCTTTTTTAAGCAGGTTTTCCCGTCCCATACGCGTTGCAAAGGCCAATTCGGCCACAGCAAGATCCCGCGACGCCGGGAGAAGATGTAACGTATTGGACAGAGGGAATACTGCCTCCGGGACAGCTCTGTCGCCTGCCATGACTTCGTAGGAAGACGCTTGGACATCGGTAGAAGCCAGTCCGCAGGCATCCGTCAGATTTCCCTGGGCATCGAGATCGACCAACAGGGTTTTCATCTGGCGGCTCAGGGCCATTCCCAGATTGTGCACTGTGGTGGTCTTGCCAACGCCCCCTTTCTGATTTGCAACCGCGCAAACATGCATAGCGCACCTCCTGTTTTATATAAAAATATATCTATATTAAAATTTTTTCATGTCAATATTTTTTCATATGGAAATATTAAAAAGCAGTTTCCAAGTCCTAGAAAAATCACCGTCTCCCCGTCCACACAAAAATCTTCTTAGGCGCAACACGTTAATAATAAATGAAAATATCAGTTTCCCCTTCCTGACAGTCGGGATTCTCTCCCTGCTTTCCTTGGCCTGCCGAATAGGGTATACAAAGGTTTCCTCAAGATTTTTCAGGAGTTCCGGCAATCCATGAAAATTATTGACAATATCAATATTCTTCTTGGCGATGACCTCAAAAAAGCACTTGGAAGAAAGGGCCGTCTGAAAATAGCGGCTTCCTGTTTCTCCATGTACGCCTATGAGGCATTATGCAAGGAACTCAAGCACCTGGAAGCCTTTGAGTTCATATTTACGGAGCCGACATTTGTACCGGACGAGGCCGCAGGCAAGATCAAAAAAGAGAGGCGTGAATTTTTTATTCCCCGGCAGCATCGGGAAAGCAGTCTGTACGGCACGGAATTTGAGATACAATTACGCAACAAGCTGACGCAACGGGCCATTGCCCGGGAATGCGCTGACTGGCTCCGGCGCAAAGCCACGTTTCGATCCAACCGGACACAGGCTCCCATGCAGCAATTTGCCTGCGTGTCATCCCCGGAAGGAGAGACTGTCTACTGCGGCATTCAGGGATTCACGGCTGTAGAGCTTGGCTATCAGAAAGACAACGCCGTCTCCCGCATGATCAACTGTCTGGAGGAACAGCCCTTCACATCAACCTATCTTGCCCTGTTTGACCAGATTTGGAACAACACCGACCAGCTCCAGGACGTGACGGAAACAGTCTGCGACCATATCGCTTCCGTCTACACGGAGAATGCGCCGGAACGCATTTATTTTTTGATACTGTACCATATTTTCCGAGAATTTCTGGAAGATGTGGATGAGGACGTGCTGCCCAACGACAGGACAGGTTATCAGGATACCCTTGTCTGGCAAAAACTGTTCAATTACCAGCGCGATGCCGCCACAGGGATCATCAACAAGCTGGAAACCTACAACGGCTGCATCCTGGCGGACAGTGTGGGCCTTGGCAAAACCTTCACGGCCCTGGCTGTCATCAAGTATTATGAGTTGCGCAACAAGTCCGTGCTGGTGCTGTGCCCCAAAAAGCTGGCCGAAAACTGGGTGACGTATACGCAGAACCTCAAGACAAACATCCTGCTGAAAGACCGCTTCAATTATGACGTCCTGTTTCACACAGACCTTTCGCGCACCTCAGGCCAGACGCTCGGCATCGATCTGGGCAAGCTCAACTGGGGCAATTATGACCTTGTCGTCATTGATGAATCACACAATTTCCGTAACAACGACGTCTACAAGGACAAAGAAACCCGCTACCAGCGTCTGATGCGCCGTGTCATCCGGGACGGGGTCAAGACCCGGGTCCTCATGCTTTCCGCCACCCCGGTGAACAACCGCTTTACGGATCTGCGCAACCAGCTGGCCCTTGCCTATGAAGGATACTCCGCGCAATTGAGCGACAAATTGCGCAGCACGCGCAGCATCGAAGAAATTTTCCGTCAGGCACAGACGGCCTTCAATGCCTGGTCGCGCCTCCCCCCGGAGGAGCGTACTTCACAGGCCATTCTGGATAGCCTGGACTATGACTTTTTCGAGCTGCTGGACAGCGTGACCATCGCCCGTTCCCGCAAGCACATCCAGACCTTTTATGATACCCGCGATATCGGTTCTTTCCCGGAGCGCCTCAAGCCCCTGTCCTACCGTTGTCCCCTCACGGCCCGGGCGGACATCCCGGACTTCAATACGATCTTCAAGGAACTTTCCCAGCTGAAGCTGGCGGTGTACGCGCCGCTGAACTATCTGCTGCCAAGCCGTATCGCCAAATATGAGGCGATGTACGATACCCGTCTGGGGGGAAAGAAGGTGCTGCGTCAGGCGGACCGTGAGCGCAGCCTGCAAGCCCTGATGACCACGAACCTCCTCAAGCGGCTGGAAAGTTCCGTAGAAGCCTTCCGCCTGACCCTGGGGGCGCTGCTGCAAAACTGCGAACAGGCGCTGGAACGGGTCAGCGCCTTCCGCCAGAACGGCAAAGCCAGTTTTTCCACTGAATGGCACGCTGATACCTGGGAAGAGGATGAAGAGCTGGCAGGTTTTTCGGATGCGGCTGTCACCGGAGGCAAGATCAGCATCAATCTGGCGGATATGGATACGCTTTCCTGGGAGCAGGACCTTGCTGCGGATCAGGGCCGCCTTGCGGGGCTTCTTGCGCTGATGCGGGAGGTATCGCCCGGCGACGACAGCAAGCTGCAACATTTGCGGCAACTGATAACAGCTAAAATGGCTCACCCTATCAATGGCCACGGGGAGACAGGCAACAAAAAAATCCTTGTCTTTACGGCATTTGCGGATACAGCCCGTTATCTGTATACCCAGCTTGCCCCCCTTGTCCGGGAACAGGGAGCGCACTGTGCGCTGATCACGGGCCAGGGGGCGCCCAAATCTACCGTAAAGAAGGCCTACGGTTTTTCAGAGCTGCTGACGCTTTTTGCACCGCAGGCCAAGAGCAAGGCGCTTTTGCTGCCGGAGGAGCCTGCCGAAATAGACGTGCTCATTGCCACGGACTGCCTTTCCGAAGGCCAGAACCTGCAGGATTGCGACTATCTGGTGAATTACGACATCCACTGGAATCCTGTGCGCATCATCCAGCGCTTTGGCCGCATAGACCGTATCGGCTCTCCCAACGCCCGCATCCAGCTGGTCAACTACTGGCCCGACATGACGCTGGATGAATACATCCGCCTGAAAGAACGGGTGGAAAGCCGCATGGTCATCGCGGATATCACGGCCACGGGCGACGACAACGTACTGACTGCCAAAAGCACGGACGTGGCCTACCGGCGGGAACAGCTGCGCCGTTTGCAGGAAGAAGTCATCGAGATGGAGGACGTCAGGACAGGCGTTTCCATCACGGATTTGGGGCTCAATGATTTCCGCATGGACCTGCTGCACTATATCAAGGCCCAGGGGGACCCGGGGCAGGCGCCACGAGGTCTGCACGCCGTGGTCCCGGCCCGGCCGGAAACAGGTCTTTTGCCCGGGGTGATCTTTGCCCTGCGCAATCTCAATGAAGGGGTGCGCATCCAGCGGCAAAACCGCCTGCATCCCTATTATCTGCTCTATGTGGGAGAGGACGGCAGCGTGCTGGCCGCCCATACGGAAGTCAAAAAACTGCTGGATGTGCTGCGTGCCGCCTGCAAGGGACAGGGCGAGCCCCTGCGGGAGGCGTGCCGCGTGTTCAATGAGCGCACGGATGAAGGCCGGGACATGGCCCCCTATTCCCGTCTGCTCAATGCGGCCATCCAGTCCCTGGTGGAAAGCAAGGAAGAAAGCGATCTGGACAGCCTCTTTTCCGGGGGGCGGACCAGCGCGCTGGTGGATACCATTTCCGGGCTCAATGATTTTGAACTGCTGGCCTTCCTGGTGGTGATCTGATGCCGTTTTTTTGTTATCCTCCGGCGGCCCTTTTCGGGCGCACCCTGCCCAAGAACAAAATCTATGAGCGGGCCAGCGTCACGCCACGCCTGCGCCAGCTTTTTGTGGAACAGGTGGATGCCATCATCTGGCAGTACAAACTGGCCCCGGAGACCATCAACCTGCGCCCCACAGCCGCAGTGCCGGAGATCCAGATATTCCGCATCCGCCTCCGGGGCAGTGAGCTTGCCGAGGATATCCTGCGCTGCCTGGATACAGCCATCCCTTCCCCCCTGCTGTTTGAACTAGAATGGGAAGAGCGCGTGCAGGTGCGGGCCTGTTTCAAGCAGGCCACCGCACCGGAAAAGGCCGGGGGCTACTTCTGCTCCGTCTGGCATGAGGCCGGCACCCCGCGCCGGCCCTTGCCGCTTGTGCTGGATATGGAAGCTCTTTATGCTGCATTGCTGGAACCATTGGCGCCGTGGCCGCGCCGCGAGCATGAAGCCCTTCCGCAATGGATGCAGCGCCTGGAAGCCATTGCCGACTGTGAACGCCAGATGGGCCGTCTGGAAGCCCGCCTGCGCCGGGAAAAGCAGTTCAACAAAAAGATTCCCCTGAACCGGGAATTAAATGATATAAAAAATATATATAGGAAGCTCATACATTAATTTTATTGGAGAACATATGAAAAACATAGCGGCTTCTCTTTCCTTTTTTTCTGCTTTAGTTGACTGCAATAAAAGCCTTCTTCAAGTTATTATTAATTTTGTTTCATATGCACTTGCATCAAAAAAACAGTATTCATTCTCAGTATCTGATGCCACAGCAATTACAAATGAATTTTATTCTTTTGAGTTTCCTGATGCAGTCCTCAAGCGAGCTTGCACCAAAATGGTTCGTGATGGTATTTTATCTAAAGGTGAAAATGCGACATATATAGTTAATAATGGGTTTAATATAGATATCAACAAAACAGAAAAAATATTTTCCCAATTGCGTAATGTGCATAACGAAATATGCAATAAATTATATTTATACGGCAAAGAAATAAATAAAGAAGTAGATAAGAATGAGATTGTTAGCTGTTTGCTTGACTTTATTTTATTCGATGCATCTCAAGATAAATATTCAAATATTGTTTCTACTTTTCTTATTTCAATAGAGAATGATAAAAAATATATAAACTACTTAAATAGTATCCGGCCAGCCTTAATTATATATAAAGGAATATGTGCTACTCCAATTTTTAACGAGCAATCTAAATGGAATGATGAGCTAAACTTATTTTTAAATACAGATATTCTCTTTTCCGCATATGGGCTTAATGGAGCGTATAAGAAAAAACTGTTTGATGATTTTTATGGAATGATAAAGGAGATAAACACATCTTCTTTAGCATCAAAGAATAAAAAGTTAATAAGGCTTTATTATTTTGACAAGATAAAAGATGAAATTGACAGTTATTATCATGCTGCGGGACAAGTTGTTCAAAATAAAACGACTTTAGTTCCTAACAAAAAAGCTATGGCAGAGATTGTAAAAGGCTGTGGATCAGAATCGGATGTCATTGAAAAAAAATCTAAATTTATGAATTTTTTAGGGACTATCGGAATCAACAACTTCAATGAAGATATAGATATTACCAATTATGTTGTTGAAAGTTCTGAAATAAAATACACATTAGGAGTTGACCTGCAAAGCCGTGATATTCAATTTAATGAAGTAGAAGTTGATTTAGCATTTTCTCATTTGACTAGGATAAATGCACTCCGCAAGGGGAAAAGTGCATGCCCCTTTGGAAAAGCGAAGTTTTTCTTTGTAACAGATAAATTTTTAACGAATTATATAGCGTCACACGAAGCTGTAAAATTCAATCCAAAAGATATTCCACTATCTACAAGCATAGACTTCCTGACTGCTAAATTTTGGTTTGCATTAGGAAAGTGCCTTTCAAAAGAAAGAACTTGGGCAGCGTTTGATGTAATTATAAACGCAAAATTAGCTATAGAGTCTGATCTAAATGATGCAATAGAAGATTGCTTTCAAGAGATAAAAGGAAAACTTAAAAAAGGGGAAATAACAAAAGATGAAGCATGTCTTTTTTATATGAATTTAAGAAAAAAATCTATATATCCTGAAGCAATCTCTGACGAAAACATTGATGAAATCATTGCATTTTGCACAAATGACAAAATAGAAATTCTACAAAATGAACATTCTATCCTAAATAATCGCTTAAAAGAAGCAGAAAAACGTAGCAATAGGTTGATTGATATATATAAAGAAGAATTATTTAAGAACAATAAAAAGAGTATATATAGATACTTAGCAGTAGGTTGGATTCTTGCATGCCATATTGGCATACTCATCGTTCTTTTTGGACTCATATATCTTATATCAACTTTATTATTTCAGTTTGCATATAGTGAAGAAAGTTCTGTCAAACAAGAATTGACACCTATCATATCCCCAGGAATACTACAAGGAATAATTGCAAACTTTTTATTTTTATTGGTCACAGTTTTTGACCATAAAAAAATATCCTTGTATGTTAATAAAAAGATGTCTGCAAAATATAGATACAAACTTCATAGAAAAAGACAAGTTCTTAAGAAAAAATATTTTTCAAAGTAAGCTATGCACAATTTTAACCTATATACCTAGAGAGACACCATGCAAAAACTGAAGATGCACAGCCCTGACATGACGCAGGAGCATATTGCCCATATCCGGGAGCTTTTTCCCAACTGCGTGACCGAGGCCCGGGGCAAGGACGGTTCCCTGCGCCTGAGCGTGGATTTTGACCTTCTGCGGCAGGAGCTTTCCGGCAGCATCGTGGAAGGCCCGCAGGAGCGCTATCATCTGGACTGGCCGGGCAAGCGCGAGGCCATACTGGCGGCCAATGCCCCCATTGCCAAAGCCCTGCGCCCCTGCCGGGATGAAAGCGTGGACTTTGACACCACCAAAAACCTCTTCATTGAGGGGGACAATCTCGACGCCCTCAAGCTCTTGCAGGAGACCTATCTCGGCAAGGTCAAGATGATCTACATCGACCCGCCCTACAACACGGGCAATGACTTCATCTATAATGACGACTTCGCGGAAACTTCCGAAGCCTACCTTTCCCGTTCCAATCAGAAAGATGAATCAGGCAACCGCCTTGTGGCCAACCCGGACAGCAAGGGGCGCTTTCATTCCGCCTGGCTGAGCATGATGTATCCGCGCTTGAAGATTGCTCGAAATCTACTTGCTGATGATGGGGTTATTTTTATTAGCTGTGATGACAATGAATCACATAATATAATCCAACTCTGTAATTCTGTTTTAGGATTTGAAAATTTCGCAGGGCAATTTATCTGGAGAAAACGTACAGCAAAATCAGATGTCCCGTTCGGAGTTTCTCAAGACTGTGAGAAGATTATTTGTTATGTTAAGACAGACAAAACATCTTTAGCTATCCCTGGCGGTACAAGACGCTATTTTGAAACAGATGATTTGAAAGGACGCCCCTGGAGGATTCATGATCTGACGAAGCAGACTTCAGCAAGTGAACGCCCAAATAGCTATTTTACAATAGTTAATCCGAAAAATGGGAAAGAATACCCTGCAAACCCCAATAGAACCTGGGCTGTAACAAAAGAAACATTTGACGAATATTATCAAAAAGATAGAATTGTATTCCCTGGAGATTATGATTTTCTTTCCATAACAAAACCAGCATTTCGATATTTTAAGGATGAAGATGAAGCGAAAGCTGGAGAACGCTTTGGCTTTATTCCTGTGAGTACATTCTTGCCCGATACGGTAGGGATGACGAAGGAAGGCACGGAAGATATCGGGAAAATATTTGAAAGAAAGGTATTTAGCTTTCCAAAGCCAATTTCACTTATTAAATTTTTTATCCAAGCAACAACAGCAGTCTCTCCCCACGATTCTGCAATCATCCTCGACTTCTTCGCCGGTTCGGCCACTACAGCCCATGCGGTGATGCAGCTCAATGCCGAAGACGGCGGCAACCGGCAATTCATCATGGTGCAGTTGCCGGAAGCTTGCGACGCCCAAAGCGAAGCCGCCAAAGCGGGTTACAGCACCATTGCCGAGATCAGCAAGGAGCGCATCCGCCGGGCCGGAAAGAAGATCCTGGAAGGCGATTGTCATGAAGGCTGGAACCGGGATGTGGGCTTCCGCGTGCTCAAGGTGGATACCTCCAACATGGCGGATGTGTTCTATACGCCGGACGCCCTGCAACAGAATCTGCTGGATCTGAGCACGGACAACATCAAGCCCGGCCGTACGCCGGAAGACCTGCTGTTTCAGGTGCTGCTGGACTGGGGCGTGGAGCTGACCCTGCCCATCCGCAAGGAAAGCATACAAGGCAAGACCGTCTTTTTTGTGGACGACAATGCCCTGGTGGCCTGCTTTGATCGCGGCATCGACGAAGCCCTGGTGCGGGAGCTGGCCGCCTGCGCTCCCCTGCGCGTGGTCTTCCGGGATAACGGCTTCGTCTCTGATGCGGTCAAGATCAACGTGGAACAGATTTTCCGCCAGTTGTCCCCGGGCACGGAAGTCCGCTGCCTGTAGGAGGATATATGGAATCCGCAGCTTTGCATGCGCTTCTGCACCAGCTCCTCGCTGCCTGGGAAAATGAGGTCGTTGAGTTCAAGGAAGCCTCCAAGGATTACAAAACAGCAGAAATTTTTCAGTATTTTTCCGCCCTTTCCAATGAAGCCAACTTGCGGGGGGCGAACAGCGCATGGCTCGTTTTCGGCGTAAGAAACAAAGACAAACAAATCGTAGGAACAGACTTTCGCCTTCAGCATGACCATCTGCATTCCCTGAAACAGCAGGTCAAACAATCGACCGGCTCCATCAGCTTCAGAGAGATCCACGAACTGATGGTAGATGGGAAACGGGTCCTCCTGTTCGAAATCCCCCCGGCTCCGCGTGGTATGCCGGTGTTTGCCAACGGACATGCTTATGCACGGGCCGGAGAAAGTCTGAAAGGTCTGGATATGTTCCAGCTGGATACTATACGAAACCAGACACTTGCTGAAGACTGGTCTGCCCAACTTGTTGACGGGGCAACCACTGCGGATCTGGATCAGCGTGCCTTGCAAAAAGCCCGTCAGGACTTCATCCAGAAACATGCCAACAGACTCTCTGCCGAAGAAGTTATGGGCTGGTCGGAAGAAGCCTTTCTTGGCAAGTTGCGCTTATTGCACAAGAACAAACTGACTCGTGCCGCGTTACTGCTTTTCGGCAAGCCAGAAGCCTCCGTTTTCCTCAGCCCGCATCCGGCCCAGCTGACATGGAAGCTGGAAGGGGAAGAAAAAGCCTATGAGCATTTCGGTCTTCCTTTTTATCTGACATCTTCAGAGCTTTATAAAAAAATCCGTAATATCCAGCTTCGTATTCTACCTGACGATAGTCTTGTGCCCCTGGAAATGTCAAAGTATGACCAAAAAGTCATCATGGAAGGTCTGCACAATTGCATCATGCATCAGGACTATCGGCTTTCAAGCCGAATCATAGTTACAGAATATATTGACAAAATAAAAATGGAGAATGCAGGCGATTTTTTTGAGGGAAAACCAGCTGACTATATAGAAGGAAACTGTACCCCCCGTAAATATCGTAATACCTGTCTGTCTCAGGCCATGACGGAGTTGAATATGGTCGACAGCATGGGGATAGGTATATCACAAATATATAAGACCCAAGCCAAGCGATACTTTCCATTGCCGGATTACGCATTGTCAGAAGATTCTGTTTCTTTGACGATATACGGTAAAGTCGTTGATCCAGCCTATACTCGCCTGCTGATTCAAAAAACAGATATTTCACTGTCTGACATTCTTGCACTTGATCGTATCCAAAAAGGACTTCCCATTGAAGATAAAAATATCATACAACATCTTCGACGCGCCAATCTGATAGAAGGAAGAAAACCTCATTTTCATATTTCCGCTGCTGTGGCACGGCTTTCTCCTCCTGAAAGTCGTGCCCGCTATGTACGGATGAAGGGACAATCAAGGTCCTTCTATGAAGAGCAGATTCTTAGATTCCTGCGTCTCAAGGCCGCTCCCCGCCACGAGATTGAAGTGGTATTACTGGACCAGCTTAGTACAGCTCTGTCCACGGAGCAAAAGAAAAGGCAGCTTGGCAACCTGTTACTCGCCCTGAAACGAAAAGGGAAAGTGCGGTGTAAAGGTGTGGGGAAAGCCTCCATGTGGGAGATTGTCCAAGAAGAGGGATGCCCCCCGACGGGGAAAGGCGACATTGCGTAAAATGTGCGCATTTTTGGCACCAGAGGTGACTAATAATAAAAAAAATAGTAAAAAAATAAATATGTTATAAGAAAAAATAGTCGAATGATTTTTGCAATTAGTCGAATCATGTCGCCTAAAAGCCTACTTTGGCTGCGGCACACAGTCCGCTGCCTGTAGAGAGGAACGAGTATGAAGATCGAGAAGATACGCCTGAAAAACTTCAAGGTATTTCAGGATGTCACCATTGAAAACATTCCGGCGTTCTGCGTGATCGTCGGCGCCAACGGCGCGGGCAAAACGACGTTGTTCGATGTGTTCGGCTTTTTGAAGGACTGCCTGACCTATAATGTGACGCGCGCGCTCCAGGCGCGGGGCGGTTTTCAGGAAGTGGTTTCGCGCGGACACGAGAACGAGAGCATCGAACTCGAAATCCAGTACCGCCTTCCGCTTACAGGCAAGGAACGCCTTGTCACCTATCTGGTGGAAATCGGTTTGCATAACAAACGCCCTGCCGTTGTCCGGGAAGTGCTGCGCTACAAGCGTGGCGCGTATGGCTCTCCGTACCAGTTCCTGAAATTCGCCTATGGCAAAGGAGAAGCCGTCACCAATGAGGAAGACTTCAGCAAGACTGACGAAGAGCTGAACCGGGAAGAACAGGACCTCGGTGCCGTGGACATTTTGGCCATCAAGGGCCTGGGGCAGTTCCAGAAATTCAAGGCCGCCAATGCCTTGCGCCAGATGATCGAAAGCTGGCATGTCTCCGATTTCCATATCGATGCCGCACGCGGAGCCAAGGAAGCCGTGGGAGAATATGAGCACCTTTCCGCCAGCGGTGACAATCTGCAACAGGTGGCGCTCAATCTGTTTGAGAACCACCGCGACGTCTATGAACGTATCCTGGAGGCCATGCGCCAGCGTGTGCCCGGCGTCAACCAGATCACGACTCAGGATACCGTGGACGGCCGTCTGGTACTGCAATTCGGCAACGGCATTTTCAAGGACCCCTTCATTGACCGCTTTGTGTCTGACGGTACGCTGAAAATGTTCGCCTACCTCGTCCTGCTGCACGATCCCAGACCGCATCCCTTCCTCTGCGTGGAAGAACCGGAGAACCAGCTCTACCCCCGCCTGCTGCCCGAACTGGCCGAGGAGTTCCGCACCTATTCCCGCAAGGGCGGGCAGGTGATGGTCTCCACCCATTCCCCGGATTTTCTCAATGCCACGGAAGTGGGGGAAGTTTTCTGGCTAGAAAAGGGCGAAGACGGTTTCAGCAAGGTCTGCCGTGCCGCCGATGACGCCCAGGTCGTCGCCTATATGGAAGAGGGGGACAAGATGGGCTATTTGTGGAATCAGGGACTGTTCGGCAAGGCGGACCCGCAATGAGCACACTTGTTTTTTTGCTGGAAGAAGAATCCGCCAAAAACATGCTGGTTCCTGTGGTGAAAGAACTGGTCCCGGAAGATATGCCGGTGCAGTACATCACCTTTAGCGGCAAGCAGGATCTGGAACGCCAGCTGGTCAAAAAAATCCGCTTCTGGCGTGATCCGGGCTCACGTTTCATTATTTTGCGTGACAAAGATTCCGGAGATTGCGGCGTCATCAAGCAGCGCCTGCTGGCGCTTGCCCAAGAGAGTGGCAAGGGGGATGCCTGCCTTGTGCGCATCGCCTGTCATGAACTGGAGAGCTTCTTTCTGGGGGATCTGGCCGCTGTGGCGCAGGGGCTGGAACTCCCCGCTGTGGCCAAAAAGCAGGCCAAAAAGCCGTATCGCACACCGGATACCATCGCCAATGCCGCGGAAGAGTTAAAGAAACTCACTTTTGATAAATACAGCAAGCTGGCGGGCTCCCGCGCCATCAGCCCCCATCTGAAGCTGGACGGCTCCAACCGTTCACACAGTTTTGGCGTGCTGCTGGAGGCTATCCGGCGGCAGGTGGCTTTGATACAACAGACAAGCTAGTGCCTGAAGGGTAAATCCGCTTTTTGTGATTCTCGCCCAAGAGGGCGCTCCAGGCCCCGTTAGGAGGCAACTGTGGACTGCCTCCGCCATGCTCCAATTTGCCAGCCCGGTGCAGGGGAACACGATGAAACTCAAATTCAAGATACAGCCTTTTCAGACCGCCGCCGTCAACGCCGTTGCGGATTGTTTTGCCGGGCAAATGCCCAATGGCGGACTGGCCTACTCCATCGACCCCGGACAACTGGCCTATGCGGGCGGCTATCAAAGGACAGACCTGAGCGAAGCCAAGACAGGCTTTCGCAATGCGCCCCTGCTGCTTTCCGGGGAGCAGATACTGGCCAATGTCCAGAATATCCAGCGCGGGAGCGGGTTGCCGGTATCATCCGCCCTTGTTGCCAGTGCGGGCTGTCCCATCAATCTGGATATCGAGATGGAGACCGGTACGGGCAAGACCTATTGCTATATCAAGACCATCTTTGAACTGAACAAACGCTACGGCTGGACAAAGTTCATCATCGTGGTGCCCAGCATCGCCATCCGTGAGGGGGTGTCCAAATCCCTTACCATCACGGCGGATCACTTTCTGGAGACCTACGGCAAGAAGGCGCGCTTTTTCACCTATAATTCCAGCCAATTGCACCAACTGGAAAACTTCTCGTCCGATGCCGGGATCAATGTGATGGTCATCAACATCCAGGCCTTCAATGCGACGGGCAAGGATAACCGCCGCATCTATGAGGAACTGGACGACTTCCAGTCCCGGCGTCCCATCGATGTCATCAGCGCCAACCAGCCCATCCTGATCCTGGACGAACCCCAGAAGATGGAAGGCACCAAGACGCTGGATGCCTTGAAAAAATTCAAGCCGCTCATGATCCTGCGCTATTCGGCCACGCACAGGACAACACACAACAAGGTCTATCGCCTGGATGCCCTGGATGCCTACAATCAGAAGCTGGTGAAGAAAATCGCTGTGCGCGGCATTTCCGCCAAGGGCATGTCCGGCACCAGCGGCTATCTGTATCTTGAAGGTATCGAAATTTCCCGACAGGCTCCGGTGGCCCTGCTGGAACTGGAAATCCGTCAAAAAAGCGGTATTGCCCGGCAGCGTCGCCGGGTCCAGAAAGGAGACAATCTCTTTGTATTGTCCAATGAGCTGGACCAGTACCACGGCTATGTGGTGAGCGAAATCGACGCCCGTACGAATATCGTGGAGTTCACCAATGGTATTCAGATCACGGCCGGGGAATCGCTGGGAGACCTTCAGGAAAACATGCTGCGCCGCATCCAGATCCGCGAGGCCATCCGGGCACATCTGGAAAAAGAGCGCCGTCTGTTCCCGCAAGGCATCAAGGTCCTGAGCTTGTTTTTCATCGACGAGGTGGTCAAATACCGGGATTATACCCAGAAAGATCACAAGGGCCTGTATGCCCGCTGGTTCGAGGAAGAATACAGTCTGCAAGTCAATGACTTTCTGGAACACCGGATTTCCATCGGGGAAACAGCCTACAGGGAGTACCTGGATGGAATCCTGACGGCCCGGACCCATCAGGGCTATTTTTCCATCGACAAGAAAAAACGCATGGTCGATCCCGCTATCAGCAAGCGGGGCGAAGACAAAGGCCTGTCCAATGATGTGGACGCCTATGACCTGATCCTCAAGGACAAGGAACGTCTTTTGTCCCTGACGGAGCCTGTACGTTTCATCTTTTCGCACTCGGCCCTGCGGGAAGGCTGGGATAACCCCAATGTCTTTGTGATGTGCATGCTCAAACACAGTGACAACACCATTTCCCGGCGTCAGGAAGTAGGACGAGGTCTGCGCCTGTGCGTCAATCAGCAGGGAGACCGCATGGATGATCCGGCCACTGTCCATGATACCAACATCCTGACAGTGGTCGCCAGTGAGAGCTATTCGGATTTTGTGGCAGGCCTGCAGAAGGAAATCAGCGAGAGCCTAGTGGGACGTCCGCAAAAGGCCGACATGGAATACTTCCTTGGCAGGGTGCTGCATACCGCCGATGGCGCCAAGGTCAAGATCGATGGGGGCATGGCCAAGGACATCTACCGCTATCTGCTGAAGAATGACTATATCGACAATGATGATGCGCTGACAGCGGAATACAGGCAGGCTCGACAGGATGGGAAGCTGGCAGCCCTACCCGCCACGTTGCAAGCTGCGGCGCAAAGCCTCTTCCAGCTGGTGGATGCTGTCTACGATGCAAGCCAGCGTCCTCTTATCGAAAACGACCGTATCCCCAAGGAAAACCCGCTCAACGACAATTTCAAAAAGAAAGAATTTCAGGCCCTATGGGAAAAGATCAACCATAAGGCCGTCTATCGCGTGGAATTCGATTCCGCCGAACTGATTGAAAAATGTATCCAGACGCTCAATGGTTCACTGCGGGTGACACCATTGCAATATGTGGTTCGGACAGGAGAGCAGCTCGACAGCCTTTCCGAAACCCAGGTCAGACATAAGGATGCCTTCAAGGTCACAGAGACCAGGACAGAACATCATGCCAATTCTGTTTACTCCAGTGTCCGCTATGACTTGCTGGGCAAACTGTCCGACAGCACAGGGCTGACACGCAAGAGCCTGGCCGCCATCATGAAGGGCATCCATCCCAGCACGTTTGACCTGTTCCGCCAGAATCCCGAAAGTTTTATCAGCGAGGCAGGCCGCCTGATCAATGAGCAAAAGGCGGGCTGTATTATAGAGCGCCTGAGCTATGACAGGCTGACCGAGCGCTATGACAGCCTGATCTTTACGGAAGCCCAGAGCCGACAGGATCTTTCACGTGCAGGCGCAAGGCTACACAAGCATATCTATGACTATGCTGTGACGGATTCCAAGACGGAGCAGCGGTTTGTGCAGGAACTGGATACCGACCAGGACGTCGTGGTGTATGCCAAGCTGCCCAAGGGATTCTTTATCCCGACGCCGGTAGGCAACTATAATCCCGACTGGGCTATTGCCTTCCGGGAAGGCAGCGTCAAGCATATCTACTTTGTTGCCGAAACAAAGGGTAGTATGGAGAATTTTGAATTACGCACTATCGAAGAAACAAAAATAAAGTGCGCACGAAAGTATTTCCATACCGTGAATGACAGCATCGCTCCACAGCATGTCCAGTACGATGTTGTCGACAGCTATGAAAAGTTGATGGAGATAGTTGTGAAATGATGGTAGAGTATTTATGGTATTTCATACCAAGAGTACAATAAAATATTAATTACTCGTAGCAGTAAACCTTGCAGATTTGTATCATGGCAAATGGAGCATAAATAAGTTTCCAAGCATTCTCTCAGAACGAGGAGCTGAAATGACATCTCATCACAACGATATCTTCTCTATAGGTGTCTCTATAGATACAGAGACGATTATTCAGCAGCTTCAGGATGTTTTGGAAAGATACAGTTCTCAAGATATCGTCAGGGAAATCGTCCAAAATGCCGATGATGCGGGGGCAGGCAGACTTGTATTTTTTGTGCTTGAGACGGGGATTCCTGCCAGCGTGCAGCGTCCAGATATCCATCCTCTACTGCGAAGCTCAGCGATTCTTGTCCTCAATGACGGCCCCTTGAAAGAAGAGGATATCAAGGGGATCGCCCGCCTGATTGGCGGAAGTAAACAGGAAGACAGTTCCAAGGTAGGACGTTTTGGTTTAGGGCTTAAAAGCCTTTTCCATGTCTGCGAAGCCTTCTTCTTTGGCCCTTATCGTTCTCCAGCCCCCCATATACATGGAAGACTTTTCGATCCCTGGATTGGTATACGGAAAACGCCCGAATATGTGGACAGGCTTCCTCAGTGGACAGACGAACAAACGGCTAGCGCATATACGAGTATATTGAAATTTATTGATAAAAATTATGGCGATGCATATAATGACGCTTTTTTTATTTATGTCCCATTTCGCAGCCAAGGAGGGGAAAATTTTTTAACGATCAAAGAAGGTTCAATAAGTTCAAATGATTTCATTAAAAATTTTTGTATTGATGATACTTTGCAGCAATTAGTTTTATCATTTGCACAGTGCGCATCATTACAATATATAGAGTTTTTTCATACAAAATCACTCCTTGATATAAATAAAGCCTCTATTTATAAATTCTCTATAAAAAGAGAACATTTTTTAAGGCGTCCCTCAAAAAATGATGCGAGGGGAGTCCAGTTTTTTAAAAGTTCTATCCTATTAGAACAGCATGGCAAGCAAGAGGCTGTATGGGACTGCCTGGGAATCGATGATTTTTCACCCGAACACGGAGGACTGCAAGAACTTCGGCAAGATGTGCACTGGCCTAAGCGTGGTCTAAAACAAGAGCCGGAAAAAGCTCTTCCTCACGCCGCCATCACAATACTGCACAATAAAGACAGCGACGATAAAAGGTTGTCCTTGCGCTGGGCTTCCTTCCTGCCACTTGACGATCACAAGGCAGAAGAAATTTCAGATAACACACTTGTCCAGGTAATACGCGCTCCGTATCTTCACGGGACATGGGAAATCCTCCTGCACGGGTACTTCTTTCTTGCCAGCGACAGAAAGCATATTTTTGGCATCACAAAAACGGGCGAAGAAGACATAAAGCAGCAATGGAATAAATTGCTCGTTCAGCAACTGCTTCTCCCTCTTTTCCCCAGAATATTACTCAAGGAAATAGAGGAAAATGCTCAAAATGAAGAGCTTACAGATGCGGTAAAGAATTGGAATCGGTTTAATGATTTTAGCGAAGACATAACGTCAGCATGTTTTCTTGTAAAAAATGCAACAAGTAATGTCTGGGAGATCCATAGCGAAGCCCTGTATATGTTGCCGGAAGGAATGCCAGCTAGCCTTAAAGAATGGCTGCAAAGGAAATTCCCCCAGCCTGTCGCCTTATTGAATAAGGGACTTTATTTGCCGCAGCGCCATAAAAGACAATGGGATGAAGGTACTCTTTCCCAAATTTGTGACAATCTTCCCTCAACTCCTGGGGAACTTTCGGAAGTTGATATCTCTTGGATTAAAAGTTTTATCCAGGATATAAAATTATGTTACTATAGACAACCTCTGCAAAAATGGTTGATTTGCACCCTTCGGAACAGATGTTTTGATAGCAAAAACGGAACAATTCGTTCTGCTTTGCATTACTTTTCTGAAAGCGTATTCCAGGATGCAGTATGCTATATGCCCATGAAGACGGAACCCATACTGCGGAGCATTGCCAAAGACAGACCGGAGCTACTGTCACCTTGTCTGCTCTTGCCACGTGCTGAAGACAGCCCCCCCCTGCCTTCATCACAAAAGTTTCTGGAGAAAATTCCTGACAAACAGCGGATTAATCTTCTGCACTTTTTGGGATGGGAAAAGCTTCAAGACAGGGAAAAGCAACCGGAAAGCTGTATTCTTCTGGCGGATAGACTTATTGCAGGCAGAAAAATCCCGGAACTGGACACCACTTTGCCTTGCTATCGGGTCAGCATTTTCTTTCAGGGAAAACAGAAAGAAGAGGCTGCGCGCAGTTTTCAGGAACTCCAACAGAGGAAGGCGGTAAATTGTCTCTTCAAACAGCCTGCCTCAGGAAGCGGGATAAGTGACACTCTAAAACAACTTTCTCTGGTGCTTGAGGATGCAGAAATCTGGCTTTTGCGAACAGAAGCGACGTTGGAATTAGGCCTGACAACGTGGGAAGCAACTCTTTTTAAATCACTGAATGAGAACAAACTATCTTCAAATAAAGAAATACATGGAGAATTTTTTAAAGACATTCTGAGAAGGTTCTATCCAGAAAATAAAAAAAATCCATCTTACATTCAGGCCCTTCGATGTCTTCTTGCCGGGAAATATGTAGCAGAGAATGTAAAATTCGTTCTGTACTCAGATGCACTTCCTAATGTTCATGAAAAATTAGCCTATAAATATATTTTTATTCAAAGAGATAAATATAGGTTCATCTCTGAAGAACACAAGAGAACTCTTTCAATAGTTGAAGAACATAGCATTGCTTCCGAACAGCTCCGAGACATCCTGTCGGACGCAGCCCCCTGGCAGTTCTGGCAGGATATGATCAACTTGTGCCCAACTCCCAGAAAAGACATCCCCGACGAGCTTGAAAACCTTTTCAGAACTGCTTGCTGGATACCAACGAAGCAGAGGGGCGGATTGTCTCCGAACCACATTCTGCCGGACGATATCCCGGCTATCCTGAAAACAGCCCTGCCAGCCTCCTGGATGTGCCGGGAAAAGCTGTCAGTAGCTCTTGAGCAGTTCTGTTCCGAAGAGGAACGCCGTTGGATTATGAAGGTTCTTGATGCTCTTTATCTTGAGCAAGAGCAAGATTTCAGGCTCAGCCAGCTTGCGGAACTTTTTCAGGATGAAGATTTTCACGCTCCCTGTACCTTTTTCCCGCCGCAACTTGATGATCTTGCAACAGTAGCGCAGCATCTGCGCCCCCTTGCGGACGGCATAACAACGACCGGACAGGAGGAGCGCCTGCTCTCCCTCCTTCTCTCCCTGCCAGAAATACCGCCTGCCGCACTGCAAAAGTTTCAGTCTGTCCCGTCAAAGTTCAATCACAAGATATGTCGGTATGACATCCTGCTCCATGCAGCCCCTGCCTATGCCCGGATACATAAGTTTACGCCATTACTGCCGTCCTATGCCCAGTATCTTGCGGCAGCGCGGCAGCATGATGAGAAACTTTTTGAGCGTGACTACCTCTTTCCGACGCGTAAGGAAGGCGTCTGGAAAAAAGGCCATGAAATTACCGAGGCACAGCGAGGCCGTGAAGATAGCGCACATCTTGAAGAATCTGTATGGGAGGCTTGCAGATCCTTTTTCAGTTCAGACAACAAAGCCCCATCTGACAAGGGGCGGTCAAGTGCACAATATCTTGAAAAATACTTTTCTGTTCCCTTTGCAAAGGCTGAAAAATACAGAGTGGCTTGTCTTCTCCGGCTCATTGCCGGTAAGAATGACGATATCCGTGTGCTGGCTGAGAAATTTTCAAGCAATATAAGCAATGAACTTACAAATATATTTGGTCTCGATTTTGATGATACATGCTGGGACTTTCTCATCTCCGCTGAACCAAGTGACGATCAGGAAAAAAGTCTTGCAGGTTATCCTTTTAAAGAAAATAAAAGAACTTTTTTCACCTGCACGCTGAAAAACAAAATCTATTATTTGTGTTTTTACAAAAATAAATCAGGAAAGCCTGCCGAAAACCAGGAAGATTTTACAGAGCTTTTGAAAAAGTCCATTTCTGAATGGTTGAAACAATTTAATAAATTTAAAAAAGATCCCCAAAAAATCTCTGAGATTATAAATAGATTCTCTCCCACGCAGCATTCTCTGAGCGCAACAACAGCACTTTTGAAAGAAGATTTGCGAACAGTTATTGAACAGCTTCGCATAAATGATTTTGACTTAAAAGAAAAGCAAATAGCTATTTACAATAAAATACAATACGGCAAAGGGCCAACTCTTGAAGAATTAAAAAAAGAACTTTGGGATATCGCTCAGGATAAAAATGAAATTTACGAGGCGATTCTTAAAAAAATTCAAAACTATGGCTACCGGGAGGAAGGCGTCCTTCTTGAACTGATTCAAAACGCGGATGACGCCTTGCGAGAGCGTAGCGAACCTAACACTGAAGAGAGAAGTGTAACTATTGATCTTCATGATCACATTTTATCCTTTTCCCATTACGGACGCCCAATAAATGAAAAAAAAGAAGGAGAGACTTCGGGAAGTAACGATCTTTACAGTATGCTGATGCTGAACAGAAGTGAAAAGGAATCCCATTCGACAACAGGAAAACTTGGCCTTGGTTTCAAAAGTGTTTTTCTGCTGAGTGAACAACCGGTAATCCAAAGCAAGGCACTGTGTTTCAGCATCAGAAACGGCATGTTCCCTCAAGAGGAAACAATGCGTCTGGATCAGGATGACGAGATCACTCTTTTCAGGCTCCCGATTAAGCGGGAAATCCCCGATGAGGAAATAAAACAGCGCATTTTTTCTCGCGTTTCTGCATCCGCCGCACTTATTCCTGTTTTTGCACATGAAATCAGGGAACTTGTCATCAATATTAATGGCGATGAGGAAACGTTCGCCTATAATCCGAATACCTCTGATCGCGGGCAGGGCTGGATTGCAGACTATAATGCGCATGTGCTGGTCTTTTCAGACCCGGAGACAGGCATACAACTGGCGATCAGGCTTGATGAATACCGCAGACCAACCCGCTTTCCCGACACCATGCCGCCACTCTGGCATACGCTGCCGACCGTAAGCGGTCTTGACTGGCGGCTGGGCTATGCCATCAACGGCCCGTTTTCTCTGAATGCCGGACGAAGCAATATTGCCCCCATCAAAAAAGACTTTGATAACCTTGAGGCCTTCGGCGTCTTTCTGGGCGAAAGCCTGTGTAATTATGCCCAGTTTGTGAAGAAAAACTATCCCGACGCCGTAGCGGCACATAATTATGCGCTCTGGATGGTTCTCAGCAGAGGACTTGAAAGTCCGGAAGATTCCCTGCAGGGAAAGATTGTCCGCAGTCTTCATGCCGACGGGCGCGGATTTTCATACTGGCTGACGCAGCAAAGCGTCCCCTGCGGGATTCCCGAAGAATGGGCATGGCCTCTGGAAGGTATTCCCCCCAAATGGTATACCTGCTCTTTTCCTTCCGACAATGCCAGGCAGAACTTTTCCCAGACGGTGCAGCAACTTCACAAGGAGCACTTTACAGGCTCTCTCGCACGCTTTGCCTATGTTCCATCGGAACAGAAAGCCCGTCTTGAAGCTCTGAGCTTTCCAGTTGAACACATGAAGACAGCCGACTTTTTCGCAGAGTTCTTTGCCCGGCTGGTTCCCGACAAACGCCTGACGCCCCACCTTCTTTCCTGCCTGCGGCAGATACGGGAAGAGCTTCCCCGACAGGATTTTCCTTTCCGCGTGCGCACGCAGGCCGGTACATGGGAAGATATACAACAGGTACTCTTGCCGCCGAATACGCCCTGCGAACTTTCTTCAGACTTCAGGGAAGAACAGCGCAGAGCAGCCTTTGCGCCTCCGCATGCTCTGTTATCCGAAGAATATGTGAGCGACAGGGAAAATGCCGAAATCTATCGGAGACTGCGCAACGGGCATACTGTTGCGTCAGATATACTGCAAGGCTGGATAACAGAACTTGAAAGCCCGGATAAGCGGATACAGGCTTTAACTTATTTACAGGAAGGAGAGCTGGGGCATGAGCTGCTTAAGTCTTTCCGCAGCGAACAGCAAGGCTGGATCAGAGATTTTTCCCTCGTGAGTGAACTGCTTGCCAGCATGACAGAGCGCGATGACGATCATAAACATATTCTGATGGATTTATTCCCTGACGCATTCTCGCTGCGGACAGACAAGGAAATAGACGAATATGAAAGTGAGGAAGGAGAAGAGTACGAAGAGGACACGCCTGTTCTTGCAATAAGCAACAGATCGCAATGGGAAGCTATGCTTGACTTCTGGGATAAAAATAAAATTTTAATTATTGATGAATATATTTATAAAACATGGCCCGATCAATTCAGGGATCAGGCTCTTCTTAAAGAACGGCTTGAAAAGAATGACAGATGCGCGTGGCTTGTCCTCCTGCTTCTTGGTTATCTGCAAAGCATAGGGCGCTCAAAACCGGAAATGCACAGAACCTTTGTGCAGGAACTCCTGACAAAGCACAAAAAGCTCTTTACCGACAGAGTGGACAAAGATGATCCTCAATGGCTGTTCCCTCTTTCGGCATGGCACGATGCAAATATTTCGACAAATACCTATGCCATGTGGATGACCTGCTTTCCTGCGCTGCATCAGCTTGGCCGTTTTCTGAAGCAGTATCAAAATATTCTCGGCAGTATGATACGAGGCAAGCTTGAACGAAAGCAGTTGCTTGACTGCTTTTCACCGCGTTCGGCCTATACCTTTCAACAGGCCGGAAAGCAGTTTGACGCGCCTCCCTTTCCGCTGCGTCTCGGAAAATACTGGGTACTGCGGGAACTGGCCCGACTGAATTTCAAGAACTGCCAGACAACATCCGGGGAAGCCTTTCTGGAATGCTGCTGGGTTCCCCGTAAACGCTGCTGCGATATCCTGGACATGGATTACATAGAAGATACCGACGTACGGCAGGAAGAACTCGTCAGCACGCTTCTGGAACTAAACAAAACGCTGCCGCACTTTGATTACTGTTTTGATATCGCCTTATGTGCAATGAGAAAATAAGCATGAAAATAAGTAAAGATGACAGAGTGCGGCATCCGCAGTTTGGAGAAGGCCGCGTCCGCATGGTAGACGAAGATACGGCCATTGTGCGCTTTGAATCGGGCAGGATGGAAGAATGTCTGCTTGCCCAGCTCACCCGCCTGACTCTTGCTGTAGAAAAGGGCAGGGAACGCCAGCTTGATGATCCGCTGGCTACGCTTGCTCATGTGATGGCGGCATGTATCCGTTCCATCAACGATGAGTGGGGCGTCTTTGCCAGCTCTCGAATAACTCTTCTGCCGCATCAGCTCTGGGTTTGTCGTCAGGTTTACCAGAATCCAATGCGCTGGCTCATTGCTGATGATGTTGGTCTCGGAAAGACTGTCGAAGCAGGTCTGATTCTTTCGGCGCTGTACGCCGCAGGTCGTATGCGCCGGGCATTGATTCTTGTTCCCGCCAGCCTTGTTACACAGTGGCAGGAACGTCTGTTCGGCATGTTTGACCTTCGCTTCGATATCTATCGCCCTGAACACGACACAAAAAAATCCGGCTTCTGGCATGGGGAACGCGCCGTTATTGCCTCTCTTGAAACCCTGCGGTCTGATGTGCGGCAGCGCTGGCAGCGCCTTCTGGATGCCGAGGCATGGGATATTGTGCTTGTGGACGAGGCGCACCGCCTCAATATGGACGAAGTGAGTGGCATGACGCTGGGCTATGAGCTGCTCGCCACCCTTGAGCAGCACAAGCGCGTCAACTCGCTTCTTTTTTTCACGGGGACGCCGCACAGGGGAAAGGACTACGGCTTTCTGGCTCTGCTGTCGCTCCTGCGACCTGACTTGTTTTCTCCCAGACAGGCACTTGAAGCGGCGTTTGATCACCTGCCCTCCGTCATGATTCGCAACAACAAGCAGAAAGTCACGGACATGCAGGGCAGGCTTCTTTTTCCGCCTGTGCATATACACAAGGAAGAGTACGCATACACAGCAGAAGAAGCCGCTTTTTACGAGTGTCTTACAGAGTTTATCCTTTCGGGGCGCGCTTACGCCCGGGAACGACATGCCGCGCAGCAGCGTGTCCTTACCTTTGTCCTGCTGACGTTGCAAAAGCTGGCGTCAAGTTCTCTGGCCGCCATCCGCCGCGCCCTGCAAAAACGACTTGCCCTTTTGCAGTCGCAGGAGGAAAAACTGGCCGCTGCGCGAGCCGCCTGGATACCTGCCCCGCTGGAAGAAGCTCTGGAAAGCCATGAAGACGACGCGGAAGATATGGCAGCGGAACTCGTGACAACAAACGCGCCCTGTCAGCTGCCTAATGAAATAGCGTCTCTCCGGATGCTTCTGAAACTTGTCGAACCCATTCAACATGAGACCAAAATAGACGCTATTATTCAAAAAATCCGTACAGAATACCCGCGGGAATCCATTCTCTTTTTTACCGAGTACAAGGCAACGCAGGCGCTGCTTGTCACCACGCTGCGCCGGGAGTTCGGCGCAGACTGCGCCACCTTTATCAACGGAGAAGAAAGTCTGCAGTTTACCGGGGAACATGGCGCGGAGCATCTGGAAACAATGGGGCGTCATCAGGCTGCGGAAGCCTTTCGCAAAGGTGACGTGCGCTTTCTGGTTTCCACAGAAGCCGCCGGAGAAGGCATTGACCTCCAGGAAAATTGCCATGTTCTCTTTCATGTGGATTTGCCGTGGAATCCGATGCGGCTGCATCAGCGCGTCGGCCGCCTGCATCGCTACGGACAGAAACAGCCCGTGCATGTGCATCTGTTCCGTAACCCGGAAACCGTGGAAAGTCAGATCTGGGAAAAACTGGAAGAAAAACTTCGCCGTATTACCCTTGCCTTTCAAGGGGCTATGGAAGACCCTGAGGATATGTGTCAGGCTGTCATAGGCATGGTGCAGCCTTCTTTGTATACAACGCTCTTTTCTTCTGCTCCCGAAAACCGTCAGGGCTTGCAGCAATGGTTCGACAGCCAGACGGCGGAGCTTGGCGGAGCCGATGTCGTCTCCGTTGTAAAACGCATGTTCGGTTCTGTGCGTCATTTTGATTTCGGGACGCAAGCAGCGAATCTGCCGCAAATTGCCCTGCATGACCTTTGCCCCTATCTTAAACTCTGCCTGGCGCGTCATCAACGCAAATGGAAAGAGGATGATACCTGCCATATCTCTTTCAAAACGCCGAAGGCATGGCTTTCTTCACTTGCGCTCGCAGAGAGCTACCACCTTGTTTTTTCGCGTGAACTTCCGTGCGCGGACGACGAGGACAGGGCGGGGCTCGGACACGCGCTGCTCAACAGGGCGGTGGAAGAAGGCTTTTTTCTTCAGGAAGACTACAGCTCCCTGCCGGGACTTTCCGCTCCCATCTTCATTCTGCGTGTGCGTGATCGTTCAACAGAAAAGACCCAGATTCTCCAGCGCATCTACGGTGTAGAAAAACATGCTTCAGACTGGAAGCTCTACAAGGACTGGGAATTGCTCCTGCTCCTCAACTCCTTTGCCGACAAGCCGCGTCAGTTACGGAGCGATGCTGTAGGGGCCGTGCATCCCCCACAGGAAGATTTTGACGCTGCAAGACAGTGGCTCCTAGCCCGAGCGAACAGTCTGCAACTTCCCTTTGCTGTGCCCTATATCGAGGTTGTTGCGTGTCTGTGCCCGGAAATAGAAGTATAGTCATGACTTATTTTCTATATTATCACAACAACCAGTATTACTTAAAATTAATAGCAAATATCTTATTATGCGATCTTATACTGTCACTATTAACCTCAGTATTCTCTGTTTGTAATATCTTTGGCGTCCATTGTGAGATATAGCTGGCATCCTCCTGCATCCGTTGCAATTCACGAATGACGGCGCTGTTATTCTCGCGTGCCAGCGCCAGCTCCGCCTTCTGGGGGAATTCCTTGCCCAGGGCCTCCTGCACTGTTGCCAGTTCGGCCTTTTCCTGTCGGCATTTCTCCCCGAACTTTTCCATACTTTCGTCCAGTCCCTTGCCCAGAAAGTTGTCCATGCGCAGAAACAGGCCGGACAGGCTGAGTTTGTCATCAAACGTATAGATCAAGTTGTCGGGCCTGAACTCCTGCTCTCCGGGGCCGCTGACGACAATACGGAACCCGTCCTTGCCGCCAAAGGGTTGCGTATAGCGCACAATGTGCATGGCAAAGCCCCGGTAGGAGCCGAACAGAGCCTTTGCGCCGACATTGCGCGTAACCTCCTTGACGCAGCCCAGCAGCAGGTCTTTCATCTTGTCGCCGTCCTTGTCGGTCAGCAGCCCTTCATCCGTGCGCAGCTCGATCTGGATTTTCTCTTTGCCTTTTTCACGGACAATATGCGTATTGGCGTCGCGGCAATGCAGATTTGCGGCATGGTCGGCTTCTGCCGCAGCAAGACGCGCATCCGTGCCTTCGAGCCATTTCAGGCGGTCACGCAGGCGATGCTGGCCACGCTGATGCTGGGAATACAGCGCTTCCAGCTTGCGCAGATCGGCGGCAAGCTGCACCTGCATGAGTATGAGCGGATTGCCGGATGCGGCAGCCTTCATTTCCGCCGCGTTGGCGGCCTCGCTCTGGACATCGTCAATCACGCGCTGCAACAAGTCCCCCTTGCGGAACTGCTCAATGGCAGCCGCCTTGTACTCGATGGTCTGCCACATCCGGGCGTCATAGGTCTGCTTTGTGGCATAGTTATAAATGCCCACCGAGAAGCTGTCGGGATCGCGCTCATAGAACAGATTTCCCTGCCGGATGATGCGCCCGTTCCGCTGCTCCAGGTCGGAAGGACGCCACGGCGCATCCAGATGATGCGCGGCCACCAGCCGTTTCTGGACGTTCATGCCCGCCCCCATCTTGCTGGTGGAACCAAGCAGAATGCGGACGTGTCCGGCGTTCATGTCGGAAAAGAGCTTTGCCTTGCGGACATCAGTATTGGCCTCATGGATGAAGGCAATCTCTTCTGCCGGAATCCCCTGCGCAACGAGTTTGTTCCGTATATCGTCATACACGGAAAAGCGGGATGACAGCGCAATAACGGCATCCATATCAGAAGCAACGGTCGCGTCCTCGCCGTTCTCGTCTCCCTCTTCAAGGCCATCCGTGCCGCGTGCCGCCAGTTTCTGCCGTTCCGGGATCAGCGTCCCGTCCACGTCCAGCAGCGTTTCAAATTCCATATCCGGCTGCGGGCTGACATCAGCAGAGAGCGCCTTGCTGCCCTTGGGGGTGGACAGATCGCAGAAAACAAGCTGCGTTCCCCTGTCGGCCGCCGTGTCCTGCCAGATGCGATGAATGCGTTCGACAGCGGCATTGATCTTGGAGCCTGCGAAATCCTCGGCTTCCGGTAGAATCAGGCGAAAATCCAGCCCTGCCTTGCGGGCGTCATTGGTAATCTTGAGCGGATTGTCCCGGCGCGGGTCTGGCGGCAGGTTCTCCATGCGATGAATGATGCTGTTCATATATTCGGCCTGATCCGGAGAGCGTTCGGCCACGTCATTATACGGCTTGCCGCCGGTAACAGGGGGCGTCAGAGGACGCAGCCCGGCCTGCTTTGCCTGTTCGTCAAGATCGTTCTTGGTAACGACATCGGCAAATGTCCGGTACATAGAGAGCAGTTCCGGGATATTCTGGAATTTTGCGAACCGGCTTTTCAGCTTATAATTCACCCCGGTGGCATCAAGTTCCCAGCCGTTGGTAATCTGGCCGAACGTGGATGCCCAGGCATCAAAATGCTCGATGCCCTTGGCCTGCAATTCCTCATACTGCATATAGCGCTGGAGCGTGTAGACTTCGGCTATCGTGTTCGATATGGGCGTGCCGGTCAGGAAGTAGACGCCGCGCCCTTCATTCTTGCGTTGCAGATAGCGGCACTTGATGAACAGATCGAGAGCCTTGGCGGAACCGGTGATATTACCCAGACCGGAAACATTCATGGTCGTTTGATAGGCAAGATTCTTGAATTCGTGGCTTTCATCCACAAAGAGCGCGTCAACGCCCAGATCGGCAAAATCAACGGACGTATCTTTCCTGCCCGTCCCGGCCAGAAGAAGCTTATAGCGAGCCTCCATCTTTTCCCGCTGTTTCTCAAGCTGCTTGATCGTCGCCCGTCCACCTTCGGCTTCTTTGACGGCCCCGATGGCGTCCACGACAGCGTCAATCTGCTCCTTCAGAATTTCCTGCTGAATGTCACGGGGCATGTCGATCTTGCGGAAGGAACTGTGCGCGACTACAACGGCATCCCAGTCTCCCGTCGCAATGCGGGAAAACAAGCGTTCCCGATTCTGCTTGGTGAAGTCCGTCTTGTCTGCCACAAGGATATGCGCATCGGGATAGAGCTTGTAAAACTCATCCCGCCACTGATGCAGCAGATGGTTGGGGACGACTACCATCGGCTTGGAGACAAAGCCCATGCGCTTGGATTCCATGATGGTGGCAATGCAAGCCATTGTCTTGCCCGCGCCGACAACATGATCGTAGAGGGCGGTTCCTTCCTGAATGGCCCTCCAGACAACGTCTTTTTGGTGCGGGCGGAGCTTCACTTCTGAGGATGCTCCGACCAGCTCAAGATGAGAGCCGTCATAGCGGGGCGGCACATGCGTATTGAACCGATCATTATACAATCTGGCCAGACGCACTCTCCGGTCGTCATCCGTCCAGATCCAGTCCACAAAGGCCTGCCGGATTTCATCGGCCTTTTGTATGGCAGCCGCCGTTAGCTCCTGATCCAGCTCCATAATCGGCCTGCCCTGTTCATCCCTCTGGCCGGTGTCCTTCTCCACCTTGATGGGCTTGTTCATGAGCAGGGCTTCGATAATCCTGTTTGCCGGATATTCGGGAATGCCCCAGACGCTGGTATTCAAGGCCCCGTCGGTAATGCCCACATGCGCATTCCACCTGCCGAGCGTCGGCAGATATTCCACGCGCTGAAAACCGTGCCCGCCATGCAGATGCTCAATGAATGCGTGCACCACGTCAGGCGGCAGCCAAGTTGAACCAAGTTTTACCCCGATATCCACGGCTTCGATGTCGGGGGGCTGCGCAGCTGTCAGGGCTTCCACATTGCTTAAAAAACGGCTGTCCGTTCTGGCGGCTTCCTGTGCCAGTCGCAACTTTTCCCGGACATTGCCGGTCAGATATTTGTCGCGTATCTCCCAGAGTTCCGTCCCCGGATTGAGAAAAATCAGCCCCTGCCCCTGCAACTCCTGCCGCACAGTGTCGGCAGGCTTCCCAAGGAGCTGCTCCATACGGGCAAAGTCCACTTTGCCGCTTTCCCTCAGGGCAATAAGCAGCGCATCCTTGGGGCTGTCGGCAGTCTGCGCGGTTTCCGCCGGTTTAAGAACGCGCTGCCGGAAGATGGCCGCCTTTCGTGCGGAAGCCGGTCTGGCGGCCCTGCCGGTCTTGCGGGCCATATCCGGGGAAATGCCCTTGTCATACTCCATTTCCAGAGATTCCAGCAGGGCATGTTCCGGGTCTTCCCGCATAAGACTTCTGTTTGTCTGGGAATTGAGATGGCCGTATTTTCTGACAAAGGTGTCATACTGCGTATTGAGCCTCTGTCGCAGCGAGGCCATGCGCCCTTCATCGCCGCTCCCCTTTTCCTCATTGAGTAGCTCGCGCACGCTGTCCCTGATTTGAATCATGGAAATCAGACGTTGCCGGGCAGCCTCGCTCTTTGTGGAAACAGGTTCATAGCCGCCGTCGCCAAAGTTGCCGGAGGTCTTGAAAACGATTTTTCTGCTTCGGGGTTCGAGGCAGAATGCCCCCATTTTCAGCGCCTGGAAGTAGGCGGAGTCAATAAACTCCCGGTTCAGCGTCTGTGAGGCCGGCGCTTTTTCCTGCTGTTGCTCTCGCGGCCTGAACTGTGCCGCGGGCAGGATCGCAAGGCGGGACTCGATCTCCCGTCCCAAATCCGTAGCGGGACTGTCTTCGACGCAGTTCAGCGCATCGGCAAACATGCCCCCGGAGTAGACCATTCTCCCGATGATCTGCTCCGGGTGTGCGGCAAAGAAGCTGTTGACGACAGCAGGCCGCCTGATGCCCTGCTTGAGGTCGTCAACCTCGATTTCTGACGTGGTGATCCAGTCCCGGCTGCGCTTGTTTTCGCCGTTGTGCTTCTGGAAAAAGACAATATCCGTCGTCACGTCCGTTAGGGCATTCTGACGGAATGCCGTCTCCGGCAGGCGCACAGCCCCCAGAAAATCAGCCTGATCGGCAATATACTCACGGGCGGACGAGTCTGCCGCATCCATGAAATAGCGGCTGACGACAAATGCCGCTATGCCGCCCTCACGGAGCAGCCGCATGGACTTGGCAAGGAAGTAATTATGAATGGAAAACTTTTTCAGTTCCGGGAAATCCGGATCATACAGGGACTGCTGGCCAAAGGGCGGATTCCCTATGATGAGATCAAAGCCTGCGGCCCGTATGCTGGTATTCTGAAAGGCATTATTGAGGTGGTGTGCTTGCGGATACAAATATTTTGCGATAGCCGCCGTCGTAGGATCAAGCTCCACGGCCAGAAAACGCGCATTGAACTCTTCCGGGCAAAGGCCGATAAAATTACCGATGCCCGCCGACGGTTCAAGGACATTCACTTTTTTCCCGGAGCCGAAGCCCAGCCGGGAAAGTCCCTGATACATGGCCCGGATGACGGTTTCCGAAGTGTAATGCGCATCCTGGGTGGAACGGCGGGCGGCAGCATAATCACCCGGAGAAAGAATCCCTTGCAGCTCCCGATATTCTGCCGCCCACTGCTCATTCTTCGCATCAAAGACCTGCGGTAGGCCACCCCAGCCGACAAAGCGCACCAGCGTCTTCTTCTCTTCCGGGGTGGCCAGTTTTACGCCGCCAGCCTGTAGCTGTTGCAACAGGCGAATGGCGGCCACATTGTCCGTGTATTTGCTTTTTGCGCCGCCGACGCCGAGACGGTCTTCCGGCGTTATGCGGTAGTTGGCAGGTTCAGTTCCACCTCGCAGCTCTCCAGAATTTCCCAATCTGACATCCCCCGCAGACTCGCCTGCCGGGCTGTCTCGCTGCACAGCACTCTGTGCTCCCTGTTCCTCTGCTGATCCAGACGCACTATCAAAGCCAGCTCTCCTTTCGCTTCCAGCTCCTTCAGCTCGTCCGGGCAGTTCAGCGCCCAGCGATCCAGAATCAAATAGGCTGAATTGGTGAATCCCCACATCTTGATTTCGCTGATTGTTTCCGGCTTGAGTACGGTTCTTGCGATGTCCAGCGGGTTTGTCGGCTTGTTCAGCATGTTGTCGCTCCAAAGAAGGAAAACGTTGTTGTCTGAAGGCTGCAACTTCCTGAATCGTCAGGAAGTTGTGGTTATTTTGCAGGAACAGTTCTTTCGGTGTGCTGCTGTCTCCGTCAACGGTCTGCATGAATTCGGGATTGCGGCTGTACATCCGTACCCCGTTTTCCATTTCATACACCGTCTCTCCGCGTCCGTTGAGGCCAAGCGGTCTCATTGTTTTCGGAGAATCGCCGAGCAGATCGAACCAGCCTCTGGAAGGCCTGGTCTGCCTGTCTTCCTGCATGTTCTGTTGATCTGATGCGGGAATGACGCTTGCAGGACGCTGTTCATCCATTGGAGAAGACGCCGACTGCGCCTCTTCCCTCATGTCATCCTGAATATTTTCTTTTCGTATCTGCTCAATATGATGCACCATCGCATCGAACAGAGACATCTGGCGTGGATCATGAGTCTGCTTGCGTCGTCTAGCCATCGCTTTCGTCCCTCAAGGCGCAGGAAGCGAAAGCGCGTGACGCGGCCTGTCGATTCCTATTCGCTGGAATTCTGTCTGGGCGCGACTGTCAGCTTTGCGGCATTTTCCACAACAATGCGCCCGTTTTCTTCATAAAAAACGACTTTATCCCCTTCCTGCACCTCAAGTTTTTTCCTGATGGCCAGGGGCAGGGTTATCTGTCCGCGAGACGTTACCTTGGCAATTTCCATGACCTTTTCTCCCTGAATCTTACTTAAAAGATTTTCATTGAAAGTAAGATTTACAGGGAGAAAAGGCAGGTGTCAACGGGAAGGGTCACATCAGGGCTTCATGCAGCAGACCATGCGTAATCATCTCAACGATACGCTCCCCGGCTTCCGCATCCCCGGAACGCGCCCTGTCGGCAAGCTCCAGAGCATGGCGAAGCTGCGCAGCCGTAAAATCGCAGGCAGGGAAACGGATTCCTTGCAGCACATAGGTAGGCGTCGAAGTGATGCGGGAACGGGCGGCAAACATATCCGCGCTTACCAGCGTGGACGCCGTGCGCAGGGCTTCTCCAAAGGCTTCTGGCGCAATGGCCGCTTCCTGAAGCGCCGCTTGAAGGATGCCTTCATAGGGGGCGGGAATCCCCAGTTCCGTTCTGGGAACAACAGCATCCCAGAACCGATGCGCGGCATTGACTGAAAAGCTGTGCAAGGCCTCATAGCAGAGCGCCTTTTTCAGGGATTCTCCATAGGCCTCTGCGGGCGCATGGCGCACCACAATACACAGATTGCTATCTTCGCGCTGTGCCCTGATGACTTCCTGAATGCCGCAGTAGGAGCATTCAAGATTTGCCCAGTATTCGACGACTTCCCCCTGAACGCCGTCCACGGGCCTGCCGTCAAGACAGCGTCTGCCGGAAAGATCGGACAAGGCCGGAGGCGGCAGGGCCAGGTCCTTTGCAAGCTCCGTTCGTACTCCGGCCTCCACGGCAACACGATCCGACATCGGCGTTCCGGCCCGAAGCGACGACACAGGCAACACGAAAGAACAGGCAATCGCCAGTATGGACAACACATTACAGAGCGGATGCATGACTGGCCTCCTGAGATATTTGAAGAAGCTGGGGGATACGCAGCTGCGCATTTTTCAGGGGAGGATTGGCAAAGAACATATCCCCGCGAACAATCTGTCCGTTGAAGATGAAATGTGCCTCGCCTTCGATCTGCTCCTGCAAATCCCGCAGGACGACGCGGTCTTCCATCTCCACCGTTGTGGCGTTGGCATCCCGGTATTCAGGACTGATTTTTTCATCAATGCTGTAGCCGGTGGTGCGGAGAACAGTGCTTTGTCCGGCTTGTCCGCGCAGCAATTCCCAGGTTTTTTCGGCATCCTGCATCTTCATGAAGATTTTGACGCAGGTATTGGCAACCATCTGCTGCGCCCCCTTCTGGTCAGCTTCAAGGATGCCCGCATAATCCTGACTGGCCACAATGGCGGCGATGCCCAGCCCGCGTCCCTGAGTGAGGACAACTTCAAATCCGGGAGTGACAATGGCCGCATACTCGTCCACGATGCAGAGGTAAGGCCCTATGCCTATGGTATCTGTGGGCAGAGACTCCAGCACATCGGCGGCATTACCTTCGATACGCGCCCCAAGACCCACGGAACAGGCATTGCGAATGGCGGAAAGACTGATTTTTCCGAGGCTCTCAAGTTCGGCGGGAGCCTTTTCCAGAGAAGGCAGGAGAACAACCAGAATCCGGCGCTGCATGATGGCATCAGCAAAGTCCACTTCTCCATCTTCCACGCCATAGATATGGGAATAGGTATCCGTCAGACTGGCCAGCGTCTTGCCGAAATATGACTGGGCGTAGCCGAACTGCTCCGCAAAGGACGGCGGCTGATCCTTCAGCTCCCGTCCGGCAATCCAGCTGGTGCTTCCCAGAGCTGCCTGAATGGAGGCGCGGGATTCCTCGTCCAGCTCCGGGCGCATGGCCAGCTCCACGCACTTTTCCAGTGTCAGCGTCTCACGGAGGACTCTGGTGGAGAGCTTGATCAAGCCCTTGTCGCGCAAATCCACCAGCGCATACATGATACCGGTGATCAGAGTCTGCGCCTTGTCGGCAAAGATGCTGTTTGCTCCATCCGAAACCGACATCAGGGAGACAAGAAGCTGGGTCAGCCCCTCGGCACTGCCGAATGTGAAGGGATTGTTCGTGTTTGACAGCCGTTCCGGCGTCTTGTCCCGTGTTTTGCCGCTGGTGCTGTAGTTGAGAACCCGGAAATCATCGTCACGTCCCAGAAAACGCGCCATCTGCCAGAGTTGCACAGGGAGTTTGGCGCTCGATTTGGGATCGATGTAAAAAAGGCCGCTTCCTGTGGCCAGCGCATTGTAGGAAAGCGAGACAAGCGTTTCCGTCTTGCCGGAACCGGTTGTGCCGAACAACAGGCAGTGCGTGAGAATATCCTTGGCTTTCAGCCAGAGTTCCTGCCCGTCCTGCGTGCGATTGCCCAGAAAGAAGATTCCTTCCGGCGCAGCGTATCCGCGCCGTCCGGGCAAGGGATCGCCCCAGTCCTTTCCCCTCTGTCCCAGCGGCATACGAAAGGGCAGATGCTCTCTGGGGATGGCACAGCACCGGGCGGCAAAGAAAGCCATGCCCACACAGAAGAGCGGGATGGCATAGCCGGGAAAGAGGACAAGACACAGCCCGGCCGCACAAATACCGCCGGTCTGAACCTGTCTCAGCTTGAGCATATCGTTCAGACGCTGCAAGGGAGAACGCACATCCCGAAGGAGCTGTTTGCGTTCCTGGGTTTCATGATCTTCAAGACCGCGTATTTTTCTGGTCATAGAACCACCTCAGTACTGTTCCTGCGCCAGAGTCTGATCTTCATTGGCGTCATATTCGGGATCGTCTTCGGCTTTGGAAAAAACGATTTCCGGCAGGGATGCGTCATGGGCGCCGGACATGGGAGGAATGAAAATTTCCGTCAGCCAGCCCTGGGCATTGAGCGCCGCCCTGAGACTGGGCACGACAGCGGCCACATGCGGCTCGGAAAGAGCCTGTCCGGCCTGTTCTTCCGCATGGTAATGCGCCCATGCGGCAGCCCCTTCCATCATGGCCGTGCGTCCCCCGCATTGGCAGAGCGCATACCAGAGGGGCCGATCCAGCGGACGCAGCCAGAGAAATTGCGAATTGGCCAGCACCCCCTTGCGCCGTGCGCGGTACAGCAGGGCCATGAACCACGGCAGTTCAAAAGCCGCATGGCGGGAAAGGCAGCGCTCGGAGAGCAGCGCGTTGTGCCGCTCCCAGAGTTCCTTCAAGCGATGCTGGAAGGTTTTCTTTTGCAGAATGGAGCACGTCGCCTGCTCTCCCTTTTCGACGTAGGACAAGGACATGGCATCCAGAATGGAGACGCCGTTTTTTTTGTCCCCACCCGCGTATGTCAGGAACGCAACGGCCAGAGCCTGACGGCATGGCGTAAGCTCCGCATAGCTCCCAAACGGTTTGCCGAGTTGCGCCCGCAGCACCTCAAGCGTTTTTGCTTCGTCCAGACGGGCATTGCCCCAGACGGGAAGTTCCGTATCCGGGAGTCCGTCACGCAAGCCCTGTTCGGGGGAAAACGGCTGTCCGTCCGCATCAAGCAGCAGCCCGTGTTCCAGCGCAAACTGGGCAGGCGTGCGGGCAATGCGCCACAGTCCGCTATCAAAGGATTTCTGTGAAAGCAGATAGCTGCCACGCCCGACAACAGGCCACAGGCAGGGGAAGGAGGCCGCATTGTTCTTCAGCAGACGATTCATGTTGAAACGACGAACAAGACGCCCGACACGGTCATGGAAAAAGACATACAGAAAGCAAAGGGCAAGAATCAGTGCCAGCGGCCAGCGTATCCAGGAAGCGGAGTAATGCAGGATACGCCGCATTTGCTCCCAGTTCAGCGATGCCGGGTCTACGTCGGACAAGCGGGCGAAGGCCGTCCGGGCTTCTTCCGAAAAAGGCGCAAATATCTTGACCTGCGCCAGAGCCAGACGGAGCAGCGGCCCGTTGATACTGCCGCAGTGAGCGGCATACAATCCCGGAATGACGACACAGAACAGAATAAGCAAGGCGCAGCACAGGAAGATCAGATCATCCCTGTTATCGGAAGGCTGACTCATGGACGCGCCTCCTGAAGGGATGGCAGCATGGCAATTCTCCGGCGATGCAGCTTCTCCAGATTGGCCCGTACCCGCGCCATGTAGGCATCCCGGCGATGGGGTGTTCTGGAGTGATATGCGCCGATGGCCTGCCAGATGTCTCCGGTGCGCAGGTATTCCCTGCGCAGCAGCCAGGCTGCCGCATACGCATTGACGCAGCCGTCCTGAAGGACGGCTTCCGGGGCGATGCCCATTGCCGCCAGCGTATCGACATGAACCGTATTGATTTGAAACGGCCCCATATCCCATGTGCCATTGCTGTTGCGCAGAGCTTCGCCCGTCTTGCCGCCTTCTGTCGCAAGGATGCCAAACAGCGCGGCTGCGGGCAGGCCTCCGGCACGGGCCGCATCAAGAACGCAGGCCGCCGTCAAGGGGCGTGTCTGCGGTAACGTGACTCTGGCGCGTTCGGCGGCACAGGAGATGCCCGCCAGGAAGCAAAGGGGCACAAGCGAAAAAAGCATGGCCGGCACTTTCATTTGAGGCCCCCTTTCAGCTGGAGGAGAAATTCTCCGCTTGTGCCATAAACCTTGAAGGGGTTGTTACCGCCAATGCCGTTGACGCTGTTGAGCACCTGATTGTGGGCGTCATTGATCTTCTGCTGGATCAGGGAATCCATCTGATTGCACATGCCCTCGATAAGCTGATCCATGCCCGGCAGGGTGACGCCGAGATTGAAGGCATCGCCAATGTCATTGACGCAGTCCAGACAGGTAGCCAGAGATTTCCGTTCGGACTCAGGATCAGGAACAAGGGTGTTGTAGACATCCGTAATACGCCCGTTTCGCTGCTGCATGGCCGTGCCTGCAACGTCCTGAACATCCTGACACGACGAGGCAGGACAAGGAGAGGCGAAGGAAAGGCAGAGGACAGAAAGGAGGAGAATGCGCTTCATTTCCTGCTCCTTTTTCTCGTGTCGGGAGCGCCATTTGCGCCGACAGGATAGATTTGCTTGCAGGCGGGATAGCCCGAACAGCCAAAGAACTCGCCTTTTGCACCTGTCCGCAGTATCAGCGCCTTGCCACAAACGGGGCAGACATGTTCAGAGAGTACCGGTCTGGCCCTGGGAGCGCCGGGTTTGCCCTTGTCATCGGGCAGCAGACGCTTGCAGGCCGGATAGGCGGAGCAGCCCCAGAACCATGAGCCGTCCTTTTTGCTTTTGCGGCGCAGAAGGGCCGCGCCGCAGTCCGGGCAGGGATAAAGCGGCTTCTGTTTACGCTCCAGAATCGGGGCCAGCAGTTCGGGCAGAATGCGCTTCTGCTCCTCAAGGAAGGATTCCAGAGATTCCTTTCCCTGTGCTATGGATTCCAGTCGCTCTTCCCAGGCGGCTGTGGTGACGGGGTCTTTCAGGGCCGGGGGCGTCAGGTCGATGACTTCTCTTCCAAGAGGCGTGGAAACAAGCGATTTCTTCTCAACAGCCAGATAGCCGCGTTCCTTCAGGGTTTCGATGATATTGGCGCGAGTGGCTTCTGTCCCGATGCCCTTGCTGTCCCTGAGTGTGGCTTTTGCCCGTGCATCCCGAACATGGCGGTGGACATTGGCCATTGCCTCGATCAGGCTTCCTTCTGTAAATCTGGAAGGCGGAGCGGTCTTTTTGCGCACGCTTTCCGCAGTGTCACACCGCACGCCGTCCCCCTGTTCCACCAGAGGAAGAAGGGGCTGTTCCTGCGCATCTTCGTCTTCCTGCTCTCTGGCAAAGGCCGTCCACCCGGCTTCCAGCAGACGGCGGCCCGTGGCTTCCCAGCGGGTATCCCCAAGAGCAACCACGATTTTCTGCGATTCATGGCGCATGGGAGGATGAAATTGCAGGCAGAAGGAGGTGGCTATCAGCAAAAACAGAGAGCGTTCATCCCCGGAGAGTTGTTCCGGGCATTCGCCGGTGGGAACAATGGCATGATGCGCTGTTACCTTCCGGGTATTCCAGACAGCACTCTTTCTTTTGCCGTCCGCCTTGCCCGCGCACTGTTCCAGACCCGGAATCGAGGCCAGCGCCTTCAGGACTCCGGCGGCTGCCTCGAACTGTTCCTCCGGCAGATACCGGCAGTCAGTTCTGGGGTAGGTGGTCAGCTTCTTTTCATAAAGGGATTGGGCGGTATCAAGGACGCGCTTTGCGGACATGCCGAACCGGGAAGATGCGGCCTTTTGCAGCGAAGACAGAGAGTGCGGCAAGGGAGCGGGAGTGCTTTTATTCTCCCGCAGGGATTCCAGAATAGTCCCCTGTGCCCCATTGACCTGCTCAATGATGGATGCAGCCTGCGATATGTCCACAAGGCGTCCGGCGTCATCCAGCCCGCCCTGTGTTTCAGAAGGCACAAAAATGGCTGAGAAGTTGCCGTTGGCATGAGCAAGCCCGACGCGCAACACGAAATAATCCGAGGGGGTAAAACTGGCGATTTCCCTGTCGCGGCAAACGACCAGCGCCAGTGTGGGCGTTTGTACGCGCCCCAGGGACAGCACTTCCGCTCTCCCGCTTTCTCTGCCCGAAATGGTCAAGGCACGCGTGGCATTCATGCCCACCAGCCAGTCGGCCAGCATCCGGGCGCGTGCGGCATCCCGCAACGGGGCGTTGGGCGCATTGTCCCTGATGTCGTTCAGCGCGATGCGAACAGACTTGTCATCAAGAGAGGGAAGCCAGATACGGAACACCGGGCCGCGATAGGCGAAATGTTCAAGCACCTCGTCAACAAGAAGCTGCCCTTCGCGATCCGGATCGCCTGCATTGACAACGGCGTCCGCGTCACGCAGCAGTTTCCCGATGAGCTTGAGCTGGGCAGCCGCCTTTTGCTTGACGACGTATTTCCAGGAAGAAGGAATGATGGGCAGATGCTCGCGCCGCCATTGCGCATATTCCGGCGCGTAGGCTTCGGGCCATGCAGGTTCAAGAAGGTGTCCGAAGCACCAGGTAACGCAATCGTCACCGCACCTGATATGCCCGTTTTCCGTATGACCGCCGCCAAGTCCTCTGGCGATGGCCTTTCCAAGACTGGGTTTTTCGGCAATGAAAAGTCTCATGCTACAACCTCATGCGCTGCGCGGCAGCCGCCCGCTGTTCTTGCAGGGGTTCAGGATTTTCCAGAGTTCCCGGAGCCGTGCGCATTTTTTCATCCGCTTCCAGATGAAGAACGTGCGCCATACGGTCACAAAGCCGGGCCAGATCAAGCATGGAATGGGGGTCTTCACGAAGCGCCAGATCAAGAAAGTCCGGGCTTTGCAGGATGATGCGGGCCCTGCTGACAGGGTTGTCCGTTCCCTTGAAGGCAACAGCGGCCTCATCAAGCGACAGCGGCTCCACAGGTTCCCTGCTCTGAGGGGTTCGCTCGAATATCTGTGTGCCGGAGTCTTCCTTTTCATGGACAAAGACGCCGCTGGCCACATCACGCTGCATTTGCAGCTCAATGAGTTCCGGCCACGACTCACTTTTGGGAAACCACCGGGCCGTGGGCTGCTCGCCCACTTCAAACTGATGCAGCATGGTCAGGATGCGGGCAGCTTCCGATGCCGCCTGAAAAACAGCTTTGGCATCGCCGCCGGAAAAGGTCTTGTTCCAGTGCGCGATGTAGGCCGCAGAATTGGTTTCAGGCATGGGCAGCCGGAGATGCGCGCCTGCCAGCATGGAAAACATTTCCGCCCGCATCTCCTCGAAGGCATAGCCCTTGAGCGTCTGCGTCTTTTTCTGCTGACGGTTCTCCCGGCTTTCGTGTCCGGTTGCATGAAAGAACTCATGCAGTTTGGCGGCATAGTATTCATCCGTGCCGCTGAATCGGTCAGGATAGGGCAGAGACACTTCGTTTTTCTCGTAGCTGAAAAGGGGATCGCCGCCGTAGTGTTTGACGATAACGCCGGAACTGGCGATGAAGCGTTCCACCAGCTCGTTCCGTTCGATTTCCGTCATGGTGTGCGCGGGCTGTTCCTTGGCGGGGAAGCCTTCTATCTGGGCGGCATTGAACACCGTAAAGGGATAGAAAAGCGTCCTGCGTTCCACGTCGGGCACAACAGCCCCCTGCGCCCTGAGTTCCTCAATACGGCGAAGTTCTTCCCGGCCAAGAAATTTCCAGCTCCCGTCTTCCTCTACGATGTAGGCAACCTCTTCAGGGCGCAGAACCTTGACGCCATGCTCTCCCTTGCGAATATTCATCTTCAATTCGGGATGAGCTTCCTGAAGGGTCTGGAGCTGTCTGAAGGTCATCCAGCGGTCATCGGCATAGCCTCTGGCAATACTGGCCAGCAGCAGACGCACCATATTTGCACCGCTGTATTCCCTGCCGGTCACAGGACAGAAGGGCATCCCCACAGGCGTGTCGGAAGTCCACCCCTGCTGCCATTTACCGGCCTTTTCCGCCAGCGAGAGCATGGTTTCGGCAATGCCGTTGACGAACTCCTCCTGAACTTCGCGGCTGACCTGAAAGCGATTTTTCCTTTCTTTTGCAGGGCTCACTGGTCGGCCTCCCTGATGTCGATAATGACGCAATCCTGCATATCCTGCGGATTGAGGAAACCTGCCGCGACGGCTTCTTCCCGCGACAGCAGAAAGGCTCCGGCATCAAGCTGGCGTTCAATATCTTCGCGTGAAAAAAGCACGCATTCCTTTTCGGCAGAGCGCCGGGAAGCGTCGAAAAGTCCGAGGCTGTTACGCTGATTGTTCTGCATACGCAAAATCTCCACGAAGCAAGGCGGCTTACCACCGGCACCGCTTGCGCCAAAGGGTTTCGGAATATCTGGTTTCCCGCCTCCTGCCCATAATCGCCGTTCGGATGGCGCGAAGGCAGGCAAGAGGCGACATACCGGTACGCTGAACAAGATACAGACCGATGATGCCCAGCATCGCAAGGCTTGCCGTCCACCATGCCCAATGGAAAAGCCACAGAAGCAGCGGAAAGACGGCGCGGGCATCCAGAACAAGGATTTTGGGCGTAATGCCCGTATCCCGCCAGAGAATGTCGCCGGTCATCATGCTTTTACCTCCCGTCTTTTGCGTTCCGCCAGAATTGCCAGATAGTTCTCCCTGCCGATGCGCCCGGCGGCATAGGCGCGTTCCGCAGCGTCCTGAATCCGCTGGCCGTATTCGCCCAGCAGGATTTCCGCCTGCGGAATCAGACGTTCCAGCGGCGTGTCCAGCAGTCTTTCCCGGATTGTCGGCGTGAAGGCCAGATATTCGCGCAGGGCCGTGCGCCCGCTGTTGTCCGGCAAAGGGACAAGGCGCTGCGAAATGACAAGGCGCAGACAGGCCAGCAAGGTGGCAGTAACCTGAAGACGTTCCGCAACGGGGAAGACATTGATGATGCGGCTGAGCGTTTCCGGCACGGAACGGGTATGTACGGTCGAATAGGCGGCAACACCGATTTCAGCACTTTCAATCATGCCCCGGAGCGTATCGGGGTCGCGACTTTCCCCGATCAGCACCACATCCGGGGCTGTGCGCGTGCTGTTGCGCGTCGCAGTCAGAAAAGACTTCAGATGTTCCGGGATGGTGCTTTGCGATACCGGCCCGCCGGGATGGGGAATGGCGTCAAAATCGAACTCAATGGGAGCTTCATAGGTACTGACGTTGCGCCCGCCGTTTTCAATGATGCGGCGAAGAATGGCGGCAAGCAGCGTACTTTTTCCGCTTCCCATGACGCCCGTGACCAGAACCAGCCCATGAGACGGCATGGCATGTTCAAGAATCTCCGCTTCGACATGCAGGTCTTCCAGCGCGGGCGGCATGGAGGGAATTGCCCGAAAGACAATCTTGACGCCCGTGGAATATCCGTCGGCAACGGGCGTGGCATTGCCGCGATACCGAAGGCGAACCCCGCGTGATTCCTCTATTTCATGGGCAAAATCATAGTCGGACTGACCGGACTTGATCAGGGCGGCAACGGAATTGTTGCGCGTCAGCCGCTCCAGCGCTGCCAGCAGCTCATCTGTGGAAATGGCCTTCTTTGTCACAGGACGCCATGTTCCGTTCAGGCGCATCCATGCCGGAAGCCCGGAACGCAGGCATAAATCAGACATGCCGCGCTGTGTGGCCCAGAGCAGGAGATTGTTGAATTCGCCATGATCCCAGCGGATACGCGGCTCGTATGGATAGTAGTCCGAAGTCATCTGCCCGCCCCCTTCTTCCGGGAGGTCGGCAGCGAAACCGTAAAGGCCGATGGGGCGGTAATCCTGTAGACACGCTGACCGATATGCAGCAGGTTTCCCTTCCCGGATGTGCGTATCCCCGTCTCGGAGGATGCCGTGCGGATACGACTCAGAAGATGCTGCGCTGTCAGAAGGTGATAGAGCATGGCTCCGCGATAGCTGCGCGTCATGCGGGCCACATTGTCCGCATAGAGCAGATCCGCTTCCGCCAGCCCCTGTGCCCAGGCTTCACGCACGGCACTGCGCCAGATGGCCCGCTCTTCGCTGTTTCTGGGCAGCACCGCAGGGTGGGGACTCTCCGGCGCGGGGAAGTCATCCATCATCAGAAATTCGCGCCAGTGCGGCGCAGCAGCAATATAACGGGCCGGTTCCAGCAATTCATAGGTGGACATTGCCGCCGTTGCCGTCATGCTGTCTTCAATCCTCATGGACGCGCCGGATCGCGCAATCAGAGGCGGCATAATCAGCGCATCTCCCTGCGTCAGCAGCAGAGGGGAAAAATTGAAAGCGGCATCCATGACGGCGCTATGGCGTTCCGTCTGACTCACAAGCTGGCCATAGCGCCAGGCAATGGCCGTCTGAAATGTCACGAGCTGGGCGGCCTCTCTGATGGCACTGGGACGCATCCGGCTGACAGACGTGTTGCCGGCGCTTTTTTCTCCCTTCATTTCCAGAAGAGATACCAGTTCCGCAGGCTCTCCCGGACGAGGGCCGGAAGCCGTGTCCACTGGTGTGTGAACCGCCAGATACTGCCCGGAACCATCTTCACGATAGGATGCGTCATGAGGCGTAAAGGCATTCTTGTCCCTGTTGCCGTCCGCAGGTGCGGGAGCATTCTCAACCGTGGGCGGAATCGGAGCGGGATTGGAAATATCTCCCTGTGTTTTTTCCGCACAGCCGGTCAGCATGATACAGACCAGCAAAGGAAGAAGGCAGGATTTCAGATAGCGGGAACCGTCTTCCCCCAGCCGGTCAAGATAACGGCAGAGCGTCGTGACAAAACGCGAGGTATGACGGGCAAGCAGACCACAGGCAAGCAGCAGCATCACCATGCCGCAACCGCACAGCACGAAACCGGCGGCAGACATGTCCGCAGCGGCAAATCCGTCCTGAAAACCGTCCCTGTAGGCTGCCTCATGGGAAGGTATAACCTGTGCACGCGGTATGGGGGCGGGGATCAAATCACTGCTCATGACCGCTTCTCCCTGCCGGATGTTCTTGCCAGCGTAATGGTTCTGTTGATGGGATCGACACGCACAAAAGCCAGCGGCTGTGCCTGCCAGGCAATATCCTCCAGCAGCTCATACGCGGGGCGATTCTGCCCTCGTACAACAACAGTCATGGTCTGGGCGGACGGCCTCCCCACTTCCTGATAGCGATAGCCGACTTGCAGGCATATTTCCTTGAGCGCTCCTTCCATCGGCCCTGTCCATGCCACGGACACGGGACGTTGCAATGCCGGATCAGGAGGCGGCAACAGTGGCTGCATTCCCTGACCGCGCAATCTGGCGACCATAGCCAGGTCTTCATGCGCCTGTTCCGCAGCCTGACCGAGAGTTGTGGAAACAATATCCGCAGGGGGCGGTACAGACGATGCGCTTTCCCTGCCCGCGCAGGCACAAAGCCAAAGGCAGCACAGGCACATTGCAAATCTTTGAAACATGGCTTCCTCCTTTCTCAACGCTGAAATGAGACACACCCCCGCCCCTCATGTACGCCTGCGGCATAGCCCGACGCAGTGCCACAGCCAGCGCCCGAACGGCAGAAAGCGACGTTGCCGCAGGATGGAAATTCTCCAGGCTGTCGTCATGATCCCCAGAAGGCAGGGAGGCACGACAAGACATGCGGTAATCAGGGCCAGAGGGCTTTGCTGCCATGCTGCCGCCGTCAGGACAGCAGCAGAGGGAAAACCGAACAACGGAAAACGCAGACGCAGCCCTCTGATGACGCGGGGGATGGCCGCTGAATCCTCAATGCCCCATGCCACAAGCAGAAGATGAAATTCCTGCGCTACGGCAGCCTGCTCCTGGGCGGAGCGGTGCTCACGAAAGGCCGCCATGCGCGAGCTGAAGCCGGAACCAAGTGCCGCAAGCTGTTGTCTGGATTGACGTACTGCGGCTCTTACCCCTTGATATTTTGTGCTTTCCTGCATGGTATTCAGCTCCTGAAGCTCTCCTGTGAAATGGATTCAGATGGGGCGGCAGCCTGTTGTGCTTCCGGGGCCACAGACGGCGGCTGATTCCAGCGTCGCACGGCATCGCCGCGCAGTTCACGCGCTCCATGCGCCCCAGAACTGACAGCATTGGTGGAGCCGACAAAAACATTCTTGGCTCCAGCCTGATCTTCTTTTTCTCCGAGGCTGTGAAACTGCTGTCCGATCCAGTTCGTCACATGCTCCGGCAGGTAGTGAATGAGGGAAAAAAATTTGTTGGCCGCCATGATGACGACAATGCCAAGGATAACCAGCATGGCGAACGTGCCTGTTATGCCGATTATTCTGGTCTGTGCGGTTCCGGCAATGAACAGCTCAAAACCCGCCCCGACAAGGCGGCCCAGCACATTCATCAAGAGAATGGCGGCAAAAAAGCCTGTCACCATCAAAGGAGGACGAATGACGATGCCCAGCAAAAGGATGTAGCCGCGCCTGCCATGCTGACCGGCTGCGCCGTCGCCTTCGGGCAACGCATGGGCACAGAGCCAGAGAGGGGCCGCAACAAGGGCTTCCACGATGAGGATGATCCAGCCCACCAGCGCGGAAATCCAGCGGATGAATGGAATGGCCGGCAGATAATAGGCCAGCGCCAGGCCGTACAGCAGAAGGGGGAGAAAGACGGAAAACAGCGCAAAGGAAATATATTTGTCCAGATTGGGAACGACCTTGCCGACAAGAGGCAGTTCCTTGCCGAGAGCGTGCGTCACGTCCACAACGCCCAGGGCAGAGGCAAGTCCCCAAGCTGTGCCAATCAGGTAGTCTCCCACATTGGAAACCGCCAGAATGGGGTCCTGACTGGAGAGTTTCTCAACCGCAACAGGAAGGATATTCCCGGCAACAAGCTGATTCAGCGTGGAGCGCAGCCAGTTGATAATCTCGTCAAAGGCCCTGCCCTCATCCGTAACGGCGGGAGAGGATGCCGCGCGGGGAATTTCCCGGCGGATGGAATAGGCGGTCTTGATATAGTTCGCCACCCGTTCCCTGACGGCTTCGTAATCCTGCAAGCCGCGCATTTGCGCATGAAGTTCCGACTCCGTGTATTCATGCGGACTGTAGGTAATGCCGGAATACATGGCTTCCCGAACTTCTTGATTGATCCACGCCACAGACCAGTAGGAAGAACCGGCCATGATCCAGCCGTAGCGGGCAGCCCATTCCTGAAATTCTCCGAGCTTGTTCTGGAGCTGGCCTTGTCGGGCATACCCTTGCAGACTGGAAAGAATGGCCTCATTAACCTGATCCGCAGCGTCATAGAGGGCACGGGCAGGAATGGCTGACGCTGGCGTGTCTGGATCGGCCAGCTCACGGGCAACAGCCGAAAGAGACGAAATGGCCGCCCCGACGGCATTGACCTTTCCCCGGCACAGGGCGTCGCCTTCATTGACGCAGCTGACGCTGATACTTCCGGCATTGCCATTGAAGGTGAACGTATATTCACCACCGGACTGAAACCAGTTGCCGCTGTACTGCCATGCTCCCCCCGGAGAGACATTCAGACCGCGCCGCTCGCTCATGTAATACTGGAGCGTCAGGGATTCCAAAGCGCCATTGGTAATGGCCGCATAGTGGGAGACATTCTGGGGCGGAGCCTGCACGGACATCTGCCCCCCATGTTCCACAAAGTAGTCTGTTCCCAGTTCCCAGACGTAGTTGCCGAGATTGATGGAAAAACCGATGCAGGCCAGAATGGCAACCTGAAAGAGGCTCAATCCCTTGAAAATAGGAGCAAGCGCCCCCATAGCTCCCACAAAACGCACAGGCATCCAGAGAGAGCTGTACCGCTTGCCGAAAGGTACACCCTCATGGGCAGTTCCAGCTACGGCAATGGCTGACACCCAGACGAACAGCGCGGAAATGACAGCCAGAGCCACGAGATTAAAGACGCTGAAAAGTTGCAGCATCAGTTCCGCAGCCTGCGAACCGCCAAGCCCTTGCCCCCAGGCATCCCAGCCCTTTCCCAGAAAGGCATCAAGAATCTGTTTGCTGCCGTCCGTTTCCAGCAGGACTTCCGAAGTGGCGGGAATGTCAGAAGCGGCCATAGGTCACTCCTCGGCAGAATTGACATTGTGCCCAAATGGGCTACAGTTAGCAAAACAAGGAGAAAAACTATGCCTGCCAATGATTATGTTCGTGCTCGTATCGATCCATCTATTAAGAATGAGGCTGCTGCAGTGCTGGCGGGGATGGGCCTGACGGTTTCCGACGCCTGTCGTATGATGCTGACCAAGATTGCCAAGGAAAAGTGCCTGCCTTTCGGGACGGAAGTCCCCAATGAATTGACTTGCAGAACGCTGGAAGAAGTTGACAGAGGTGAAAATCTGCACCGCGCCAAGGATGCAGACGATCTTTTTCGTCAGCTGGGTATTTAAATGCGTAATCCTGTTTACTCGACGCAATTTCGCCGCGACTTGAAAAAAGTGGAGCAACGAGGATATGACCTTGAAAAGCTCAAGGTGGTCATGCGTATTTTGTTGAATGAAGAAGAATTGCCGCCGGAGTACAAGGATCATCCTCTGAAGGGTATCTGGAAGAAGCACAGAGATCTGCATATTGCTCCAGATTGGCTGTTGATTTATAAAATTGATGGAAAAGATTGTATTTTTTCCAGAACAGGGACGCATGCGGATATTTTTTCTATGTAAAAGCATGTTGTCATCCTACTGCTGTGCGCCGACCATGCGGGCATAAAGGTCTTCCATGTCCTTACCGGTGGTTCCCTCCATGCGGGCGAGAAAGTCCAGAGAGGCTATGACGCTCAGGCGATCCAGAAATTCAGTATTCTTGCGCGTCAGCTCCAGTTGCAGGGCTTGCATCATGGCAAGCTCACGCAACAGGCCGGTATCTGTCGATGCGGCAAGCTGGGCAAACCAGTTAGGATTGCCGACGCGCATCTGCGAGAGTAGCTTGAACAGACCGATTTCTGAAAGTCTGCCGTCCACAAGGCCGGGAGGCGTTCCGCTTCCTCCGGCTTCTGTCCACTGATTTTGTGCCCATGCGGCCACGTCTTCCGGCAGCGTGGGAGAATGCAGCACCACATGGTGATTGAGGGCTTCGGCTACAGCGGCAAGTCGGTTCTCATGAATCCTGCGGGCGGCCGCGTAGGTCTGTCCCGCTGCCGTCTTCTTCTGCTCATCCGTCACCACCGGTAGAGGGCGCGGATTGGCCAGCGTCTTGATACTTTCATGCGCCTGCGCCACCTGCTCCCCGGTCAGCGTGCCCTGCAAGGGGAACAGTGCTTCCAGTGTTTCCTGTTCCGAAGGATGCTCTTCCGCCAGAACTCGTTGCAGAAACTCCACAGGGCGGGCGCCCTGGGTATTGCCGTAGCCATGCTGCTTTTCACGCATGGTCGCCTGAAGTTCCTGTCCGGCCCGTGCGCCAAGCTGTATGCCTGCCCCAAGCGCACTTGCCCCGCAAAGGCCGGACGGCTGGGCAGCCTTACCGTACATATCCTCCGTTTTCAGGCTTTCATCCGCCATGCCCTGCCCCTTGAGGGCTGCCGCATTGCTTTCCTTAAGGGCCACAATCGCTCGGATAATGGTCGCGGACTCACTTTTGATCGTGCCAATGACATTCTGTGCCGCCAGAACAATTTCTGAACGGATGGCCTCAGCTTCGGCAGCCGTATGGGCATTGACAGCCTGTATTGTTTCCATCTTTGCCGCCGTAATCATGCTGTTGATGGAACCGCAGCTACAGCCCCCCGCCCATGCCTGGGCAGGAACGAAAATCAGCAGCAGGGCGAAAAGCATCTGTTTCATTGCTCCACCTCGATTTCGTCTACGATTTCAAGGATCACATTAACGATTTTCTCATCTGCTTCCGTATGATCTCCGACCAGACGACGACGGCGCTCCACTTCTGCCTTGGCGGAACCTCCGGGAAAGCGGCGTGCCAGTCTGCGCAGGGCTTCCGAAGGCCCAAGCCGACGATAGAGATGATTGCGAATGGTCACGTCTTCCGTCGTTGTGGAGAAGGCCCAGAGAGACTGCGGGCCAATGGTCAGGCTGAGGACGAGCTGGGACATGCCCGCGCCTGTTCTGAACAGCGCAACAAGATTGGAGCCTGCTCTGTCCGGTTTTCCCAGACGGGAAAGCGCATGGCGGCAGCTTCCATTCAGGCCGAACCGCCGGGAAAGATTATCGATGCTCTTTTCCGTGCCGGAGCCGAGAATGACGACGGTTGTTGCCAGTTCGTCGGTAATGATGGGAGGGATATCGTCAACGGATTGCGTATACAGGCCGATGGACAGATTCCATTTGCGGCTTTCGCGGGCCATTGTGGTCATATCTGCCTGGAGCTGGCCGGAAACAGAGGTGTTTACGGTCACACGGTGCGCTTCATCATAGCAAAGCCGCTTGGGGTCTTCCCGGATCGCCTCAATACGCATGGCATGGTAGGCTCGATAGCGTTCGGGCATCAGCTGCACATCGCTGGGCATGAGGAAGAAGCGTCCGCCCAGAATATGTCTGGCCAGCATGTACATGACTGCCGACTGCCTGTCTGCGGCCGACCCTCCGCGAGGAGCCACTTCATCAAGATCGAGGCTGACTATCTGGGCATCGCCAATATCGAACTGTGTCGGTTCCTTGAGCAGCGGATAAGCCTCAATGGCATCCGACAGAGCACGCCAGACGCCGAGAATGGTAGGCGGCTCATAGGTGTTCTGAATCCCTGTATTCTGGCGAAGTTGCGTTAGGACATCCGCAAGCAGGGGAACAGCATAGCGCTGCGCCAGCAGAGCCTGATGCGGATAGCCCAGATCAAACAAGGCATCCACCACTTCCCACCAGCTTGTCGAAGCGTCCAGAGGAACAGCGGCCTTGAGAAGCAGCTCATGAATTTCTGGCAGAGTATTCGCCTGATAAAGCCGGGGATGTCGTTTGTCCGAAAGTTCGTCATAGGCAAGGCTGACGGCTCTGCCGATAATGCCGGGCACGCTGTCGGCAGGCGCTGACGCTTCCAGCGGCGTTGCCAGCAGACTGAGGAAATTCGTCAGAAATGCCTTGTGCGACGGCAGGGGCGTGCGATTACCGAGCGGCAAATCAAAGGGATTGACGGCATAGTCGGGCGTCATCCTGAGACGGTGATATGCCGCAAGATGCTTTTGCCCTTCGGGAAGATTCTCTTGCAGCAAGGTGATCAGGCCGGAACTGGACGGCCCCACGTCCACAATGGACAGCCACGGAAGACGGGAAAGCCCGGCCTGCGTCACAAAGGCAAAGTTCATGGCATTGAGGAAGACCGACTTGCCCCCGCCCATCGGGGCAACGCCAATATCTATCCATGCGGCCTGCTCCGAAGAATTGGCCGCAAAGGGAATGATCTTGCCGTCTCCGGTACGGAACAGCAGACTGCCTTCCCTCCAGGGAGAGGCGGGACGCAACGGCGTCATGCCGATGGCATCCTGCAAGGGGGCGGCTGTTACCGGAGCCGGAGACGCGGGCATCATGCCGGGAAGCGTCGCTGTCACTCCAAGAAGCGGATCGCCAAGAGCTTCGGCCACATCCGTTGTGCCCCAGCCCTGAACAGTCTTTGCCAGTTCCGCAACGCGGCGTCTGAGCAAAAGAAACGCCTCCTGTTCCGGCAGCTCCCGCACGCTGGCCCAGGTGCAGAGGCAGATGCGGAACTTCACGCAGCACATGCCTTCAAGGTTCAGCGTTCTCAGCACATCCACAGCCTTGTTGAAGCGCTTGTTATCCGAGGAGGTAAAAGCAAGAAGCGTGGAAAGCAGAGGTCGCAGCCCCATACGCAAACCTCCGTCCTCGATAAGAAAGGAGATGCGGTACGGCAGACGCTCATCCCGCCTGGCAAGAATGCGGAACAACTCCTGAAAGGGCTTCGGGGTCTGCGGCATGAGGGTCATGATCAGCGGCCCGTAAATCCTGTCTCCGATGCGGATGGCGTTCCGGGAGAGCAGCTGCCCTTCTTCCGGCCAGAGCTGCGTCCTGAAATCCGGGTACAGCATATTGTGACGCTCATCCCCTGCCTCCGGGTCCGGCAGACGAAGAGGCAGCGGATCGCCGGGAATGAGGGCTTTCCAGTTCCGGCTTGTCAGCTCCGGGGCGATGCACGTTCTGATGTCCCGCAAGGCCGCATGGGCCGACAGCGGCCATGCCAGCAAATCCGTCTGCCGGAAAGCATCCAAAACGCCCGTCAGAAAGCCGTTGTGCGCATCATGCAGCGCGGAGACGGCACAGGAAACCTGCTGACATCCCGGAATGGCCGGAGTCTTCGACATGGCGGCAGCCCGCTCTTTCAGTGCCGTTTTCCGCAGCGTATCGGAAAGCACAGAAGGCCGTGTCCACAGAACCAGCCAGCATGTTTCCAGAGCGCAATATCTTTTCAGGGCATTTCCCCAGTCATCCAGAAGACTGCCGACATGCAGGCCAAGATTTTGCGCGGTAAGCCGTGACGGCCGCAGGAGTTCCGCAATCCGCTCCCCGCTTCCCTCCGGGTCATACTCAAAAAGCACCTGAATAAGATGGCCCGGTCTGGAAAGGCTGGATTGCAGCTTTTCCGTCAGAGAGGAAACAATGGAACCAAACTCTTCGACGCCAATCTGTTTGAGCGACCCCTCAAGGCGCAGCAGGCTGATCAGGCTGCCGTCATCGGCTACCAGTACGCCGTCATCCACCGTTTCCAGCCGGCAGTAGCTGTGTACCGGCCCGGCAAAGACTTCCGACAGGGCACGAATGCCGCAGTCCACTCCATGAACCAGACGATCAAGCATTACGACTCCCTCTTCAGAACGATCTGCTGGATAACGACGCCGCGCGGCGTTATGGCCGTGGAAGCCCGGCGCACAAGAACAGTGGCAAGAAGACGTTGCGTACTTTCAACGCCCTGGCTGGATTCGTAGGAAACAACGAGAGGGAATTCGATACGCCATGTGGCCGTATCTCCTACCAGACCGGAGGCGATAATGACCGGCGCTCGCGTGGCGACAGCGGATGCGGAAAGGCGCTTCTCCCTGATCATCTCCAGAATGCCGGAAGTTTTCAGAGACGCGAGAAAGGACTTGTAGGCATCCTCATCGAAATGGCTCCGCAGGGCTTCCAGCTTCTTGCGCCATTCCAGAAAGTCCAGAGACATGGCCCCCGCAATGGTATCCGCTGTCCATGAAAGGAGGCCCTGCTGCGTCAGCAGGGGCTGATTCAGCGGAATCATGGGAGCAAGCCGCAAATCGGGAGTAGCCGCGAAATAACGCGGCGTCGGGCGATGCAGAAGGAGCAGCGCAATGACTCCCAGACTGACGGCCAGCGCAACGGATAACCCCAGTGCCAGCTTCATGACGCGATAAAACTGCGCTCTGTACCAGCTCAGACCTCCAATGACGCCTGTTGCGTCATGGACAGAAAAAGAGGCATGAGCATCCGATTCGCTCATGGTCTGCGCCGGGGGCCTGGATTGATGTTTCTGTATCCATGAGAAGATGCTCATGCCTCATCTCCTTTTATGGGGTTACAGGCCGAGTTCTCCCAGGCCGGAAGTCTGATCGGAACCGAAAAGGGTAGCCGAGCCGGAACCGAGCGTCTCTCCCAAACCGAGGATGATCGCGCCGATCAGCAGCTTGATGATGCCGCTGGTATAGGTGGACTGCCCCTGCTGACGTGTGGCCTTGTACATGTCAATAAATTTTGTCATGTAGTATCTTGATATGTTTGATGAAAAAATAAATTTGCAAAAAAATACCCCGGCAATTACCCCAAAAGGAATGGGATATTACCGGGCATTGCTGGATGGCTTTGGACAATAATCGTGTGGGGAGGGGGAAGGCAGAGGGAAAAAGAGCCAATATTGAATTAATCAGCGAAACAGACTATAAGCAGCTCCGCACGGCTACCCTCTGGCCTATGCGTCGGCACGGCGCAAACGGAAAAAGGAGGGTGCCGCCATGCGGAGACGTGTTTTCGTCCTGCTTGTCGCTGTGGCCCTTGTCCTCTTGTCGGCGTCTAACGTCAGATAAGAGTTGACCTCGGCCCACTCACGATGGGCCGAGGTCGTAAAACATTGTCCGAATGCTGGTAGCCGTGCACAGGGGCGCAAACCGCGCCGTGCCAGCCCCGGTCTCTGTTAGCAGCAGGAACCGGGGTTCCCTTTTAAGGTAGCCATTCCTGTCGTGATTGGCAAGCCTGTTCCCGCCGAAAAAAGTGAACTCAGCTCCCCGCCACAAGCCGCTGGTACCTTTCAAACAGTTTCGCCACAACTTCAGCCTCTGCCATGTTCGCCTTGAATCCGTAGAGCTTCATTACCGCTCTGTCCAGCTTTTGGTGCGCCTTGAGCAACTCCGGCGGCATGGTCAGCGGATCGTACAGGTCAGCAAGGGAACTTTCCGGGAACAGAGCGCGGGCGTCAAGCACGGCTTGAGCGAGGGGCTCTATTGTTGCCTTCTGTTTGCCGTCAGCTTCTGGCCACGGGAAATTGTTGTACACAATATCCTTGGAATAGCGATAGTCGCTTTTCAAGCGGCCAGCCACAGCCCGCGTCCATGCCATGTGGACAGATGATGTTAAAATACCGAAGTGGTAGAGGGTCGCGTTGGGAATGATTTTTACAAGGTTACTTGAAAGAATGTCTGGGGATAAAAAACCTAGGGGAATGTAGTACCTGTTTTCGGAAGAGACTTCAGGAATAACAATGTACTCCGAGGTTGGCATGTTCTCCACATGAAAGCGCCGCGGCTTGTCGGCAAGTTTTCTTGTGGGCGCACTTTTGCTGGCAAGGCGATATTGTTTCACCGCGTCCACACGCTTCAGGCATTCAGGCATGCTTTTCAGTTCTGAGGGCGGGCAATCTCCAAGCCATAGACAATACCGCACTTTTCCATTGATGAACTCTTCCGAGCCAAGCCACTTTCTGAAATATTTTTCCGACAACGGTTCTTTTTTTACAAATTCATTCTTTTCGGCCTCTGTAAAGAGATAATAGCCTCCGTCAATAGGCTTGTTCCCTATGCCGATTTCAGGCACGGCACAAAGAGGCTTCTTTCTGCTTTCTATACAAATATTTGAAGCATCAATCAGATAACCGTTGATATTTTCAGCCTTATGCCTTGTGTCGTTATTAACAATAAAATTATCAGTTTGCTTCTGCATACCGAAACCGACAATCACACAATGAACGGCTGCTTTTCCCTTGGCTTCATTGCTCCATTTGAATGTTCTGTATGCAAAATGGATGTGTATTCCCTTATCAAAGAAGGGTTTCCATAAAATAGCAACCTGTTCTCCCTGTGCAATGGAATTTGTTGAAACCAGTGCTGTTGAGATTCTTCTGTTTTTCTGCATAATCTCAACAGCTTTTTTATACCAGCAACATACATAATCCAGATTTCCGGCATTTTTTGTGTCTTCAAAAACATGAAGCAGGTCATCTTTTTGTTCAGCACTCATGATTCGCGCCCCTACAAACGGAGGATTCCCCAGAATATAGGAAAGTTCTTTGGCGGGTACCACGTCTTCCCAGTCCATGCGGAGGGCATTGGCATGAACAATGGTTGCGCTTTGCGTCAGGGGGAGGCGGGCATAGTACATGCCGAACATGTCCGCCACACGCAGATTCATCTGGTGATCCATGAGCCACATGCCCACCTGAGCAATCTGGCAGGGGAAGTCCTCATACTCAATGCCGTAAAACTGCTCCACGGAAACCTTGAGCATGGTGGAAATATCCAGATGCCGTTGGCCGGTGTTGGTCTTCATTTTGAGAATTTCCAATTCCAGCAGGCGCAGTTCCCGATAGGTGATAATCAAAAAGTTGCCGCAACCGCAGGCGGGGTCCAGAAACTTCAACGAGGCTATTTTATGGTGAAAGGCATCCAGTCTGGCGGGTACAGCCTTGACCCGGTCAAATTCTCTCCATAATGCGTCCATGAACAGGGGATTGATGAGTTTGAGGATATTTTCCTCACTGGTATAGTGCGCTCCCAGTTCCCGGCGCTGCTTTTTATCCATCACGCCCTGAAACATGGCGCCAAAAATGGCAGGAGAGATTTTATTCCAGTCAAAGGCGCAACAATCCAGCAGAGTTTGGCGCATTTTTGCGTTAAAATCCGCAAACGGCAACGACTGTGCAAAAAGTCCGCCATTGATGTAGCGGAACTGCAACAAGGTGGGGGTCAGTAGCTTGCGTTTTGCCCGTATCACATCGGAACAATTAAGAATCTCAAAAAGCTGCGCCAGACGGGAGGAAAGATCCGAACCGTCTTCACGGGAGTTTTCAATGTAGTTGGCAAAACTGCTGTCCGGGAAAATGCCCGTGTCGTCCGCGAACAGACAGAACAGAATACGCACAAGATACACTTCAAGGCAGTGTCCCTCATAGCCATATTCTTTCAGGGCATCATGCAGTCTTGCCATTTTTTCAGCGGCCTTGACGTTGACATCAATCTGGTTTTCGTAAATGCGTGTGGTTTCATAGCCTGCAATGTCGGCAAAACGCTTGATATGCTTGCGCAGGTCCTTTGTTTTGAAAGAAAATTTTTCCCCCGTGGTGCGACTGTGCAGAACAATGGTGGCGAAGTCGCACACCATGAGCATATCCGGCATATCTTCGTCCGGTAGATGAAAGACATACTCCTTGAGTTGTGTATAGGCTTTGTTCAGGTCTTTGCCTCTTGATTTCATTTCAATGGCAAGTTTCTTCTTCCAAAGATAATCAATGTATCCTGTACGCCCTTCATCAAGCGAAACCTTATATTCAAAGTCACCTGTTTTTTCGGGGTCATCAATGCCAAAAACTTTAAGAAAATCCGTAGTAAAAGACTGTGCCTGTGCTTCCTCGTTGGAAGCATCTTTCCAGCGTGTAACAAATGCAATCGCATTGCCCTGTATGGATTCCCAAGTTAAAGACATGGATTTCTCCTCAAAATTATTAACATATTCTTATAACGACTTGTTTTGTAAAACTCAACACAGCCTGAACGCGGGGTGTGGCAACTCCTGATTCTGTCGTTCTATCTGTTCCGCTTCGGCAATCAACTTCTGCACCTGTTCCGGCGTGGGCTGAATGTTGGCGATATCAATATCTCCCGCCGTACCAAAGGCGTACCAGACCACCCTGCGCCCGTAGTCTATCCGTTTATCACGATTCTGGCCTTTGGGGCGGGCGGGGGTGTGTCTGTACAGCTCGTTGGCTACCTCCTGCACTGTGTAACCGGCACAGCGCATGTACAGGGCAATGGCCGCATCCAGCCGTGATTCATCCATCTTTTCGGGAAAACGCTTTTTTACCATGTTACGATAGGCGGCATATGGGGAAGCCAGTGTGCCAACCCTGGGGAACTCATGTTGTCTGACTTCGACGCCGGGAGCTATCCGTTTACGGAAGCGCCAGAGGTTGCCAAGATACGGATTGCGTTTGCCGAGCCAGTGCTTGAAACGCGGGAGCTGCTCCGGTTTTTCTGATTGCGCCAGCCTGTCCCGCAACGCCGCTTTCTCCTCCCGTTCCTGTTCTTTCAGGCAATGCCGGACAATGTTCAGTACAGAAAACCCGTGTGAAGCAAGACGGGCTGTGGCCGTTTCCCGGCGTTCGAGCTGCCGTCGTTCCAACTCTTCCCGTCCTTCCTCCCGCTTCTTTCTGGCGCGCCGTTTTTCTTCCGCCACTCTCTGCCTCTCCTGCTGGTACTCCAGCCATTCCTCCCGGCAAACGTGACTGACCGACTCCGGGGCGGGCTTGCTGAATGTCCACTCGGAATAGAAGCCGGGTTTGAACTCGCCAAGCCGTTTGGACAGCCTGGACAGGGAAAAATTTCTGTCCACGCTGGACGCCTTGACCGCCGCGTCTCCCACGAAAATGACAGCGCCTGACCCCTTGCGGACGAAACGCAGACCCACCGTGTCCAGCCCGGCGTGAAGCTCTTCCCAACATGTGGCGCTCTGGATAATGGCGTGGCCGCGCTCCTGCGCGATACGCTGCGCGGACTTTTCGCCCGTGGCATTTTCAAAGTCTTCCGCTTTTGGTTTTGGCTTCACCTTTTCACGCCGCTGAAGATTCTTGACCACATATCCCTGCTCATTGACGCGGTAACGGGCGTTCTCCTGCGGTGCCCAACCCTGCCGATGTTCGATTTCCGCCACTATCTTATGTGCCTCGTTGATGTCGAATCCCCTGTGCGGCTGAATGACTTTCTGTGTGTAGGGATGCGTCCGGTTCACGACAATATGGAGGTGATAATTGCCCGTATTCTTATGCAGGGCGTAAACTGTCTGGTGTTCAGCAAGGCCCATTCCCCGGAGAAAGAGACTGACTGCATCATCCACCTGTTCACGAGTCGGCTGCTCGTTTTCCTGCCATGACAGAATCCAGTGCGTGACCGGCATTTTGCTCTGGATGGATTCCTCGGCAAGAGAAATCATTTCCCTTTTCTGCGCGGCAACAGTTGTTGTCAAAAAGTTTTTGCTTCCGGCATAGGCGAGCTTGTCCTTGCCCCTGTCGTCGTGTTCGGCAAGAATATAGTCCACCAGACCGCCAATCATGACGGACTTGGACTTTTTGAAGCTGGTGCGTTTGAGCTTTTTGACAATCATCGTTTTTCGCTCAGGGTTTCGATAGCCTGCCGAATTTGCCGCAATGCGGCGTCCAGTTCCACGAGAGTCCCCGTACTTCCTGTCCGCTTCACCATATCAAAATGATGCTTGAGCAGGCCCCCAAGCCGTCGCAGTTCCCGGATGGTCTGGTCGTCCGTTCTGGCGATGATGGGCCTGCCGCCGAAGAACAGTCGCCGCATGTATTCGGAAACGGAGATTCCGGCTGTCTCGGCCTGCCGGGTCAGTTTTTTGTCTTCCTCGGCGGTGAGCCGGAGCGTCCGCCGTTTCTGAAATCTGATTGCCGCCTTGCTTTTTTCCATCTGCCTTTCCTGCCTTTTTGAGAGCGTGAGAAGCGTAGCGCCGAACGCTCTGCGGGAGTCCAGAGGCGGAGCCTTTGGCAGGATGTTAGCTGTTGTCAGACAGCTACCATCCTGTAAGGAAGAACCCCCAACGGTCTTTGGGACTGCCTTGCATTGTTTCAGGGGAAGGCATTACCCGCGCTGAGCTTCTGATTTTGACGCAAGTGTAGATGAAAAATTACCTTGAAGGCCAGAGAAAAAAGCTAAAAGACAGTATTGTTTTTCCTTGAATACTGAGCTGGAAAAGAAAAACAGGCTGCTGATTTGGAGGTAAGAAAAAATATTTGTCCATACTTGTTTATTGTGTATTATAGTAAAATTTTACAGTACATCACTGTCCATGAAATTTTGTTGTAAATAAAGTCTTCACTATGGTAAGCGGGAAGAAACACGACAAGAGGTAATACGTATGGCAACAGCTCGACGATATACAATGGAACAGATAGAGGCCGCCCGGAAAAAACTCCGCAGCCTGCCGGTGAAAGAGGCGGGAAAAACGCGCGGGGAGGTCGCGGAATTTCTGGTCAACGACATCAAAAAAGCTATGCGGCAGGGCTACACGCTACGGGACATACGGGATTTGCTGGCGGATGCAGGGCTATCGATTCCGCTTACCAAGCTGAAAGCTCTGTTTGACAAGGCTTCCGATGTGGAGCCGATAGAGGAATCGGATGCTGTCGAAGAAGACACACCCCCGCCCCATGACGGCAACAGCAGCGGGGAATGGGGAAGCACTGACGGGATATGACACAAAAAGAAAGCGGCGCGGTCAGGATTCATGCCCTGGTCGCGCCGTCTTTTTGGGGATGGGTCGGATGGGTTGTTCATATTATTTCCGTGCCTCGGTTTTTTCCTCCTGAACGGATTGCTGGGAAAGCTGCTCGACAAGGGCGGCAATGTCAGACGAACGCCATGCCGAAGTACGCGGCCCCAGTTTTATCGGTTTGGGAAAACGGCCTTCCTTGCAGCCTTGCCACCATGCGCTTTTGCTTATGGGGATCAGCTCAAGAACCTGCGGCAGACGCAGAAAGAAATCCTCAGTCAGTTTTTTCATAGGGTGTCTCCTTATGTCTTATTCGAGGTCAACCTCCTGACGGGCTTTGGCTCTCAGGCCGTCAAGATAGTCGGCCCAATTCTGAAGCATACGGCGGCGTTCGGACAGGTATTCAGCCCGGTTGTAAATCCCGCGTATTTGCTCCGTGGGTGCGTGGGCAAGCTGGCGCTCAATCCAGTCACGGTTATAGCCGAGTTCGTTGAGAAGAGTGGATGCCATAGCGCGAAAACCGTGCGGGCACATTTCATCCTTTTCAAAACCCATGCGGCGTATAGCTCTTTGCAGGGCGGTTCTTCCAAAAGGAATGGTCTCGGAACGGTAGCTGGGAAAGACGTACTGATTGCCGCCGGAATACGCCCGCAGTTTTTCCAGAACGGCCAGTGCCTGCCTGCTGAGAGGGACAAGATGGTCGCGCCGCATTTTCATACGTTCCGCCGGAATGCGCCAGATGTTGTCCTCAAAATCAAATTCTTGCCATTCGGCGCAACGGATTTCCGTTGTCCGGCAAAAGGTAAGGGCCATAATCTGCAAGGCGCTCCTGACGACCAGGGATCCCTGATAGTTGTAGATGGCGTGCATCAGCCGTCCCACCTTCTCCGGTGTCGTCAGGGCGGGCCGGTGTTTTTTTACATGAGGCATGAGAGCGCCGCGCAAATCCGCCGCCGGGTCACGTTCCGCACGGCCGGTGGCAATGGCATAGCGCATGATGCAGGAACAGTGATTTTTGAGTGCGTGCGCCGTGCCTATGATGCCCCGCGCCTCGACTTTCCGCAGCAAGGCCAGAAGTTCGGGGGCGGTTATGGCATTAACAGGTTTGGAGCCAATGAACGGAAAAAGGTTTCGTTTCAGCCGCCGGTAGGTCGTGTCCGCATAGCCCGGCGACCATTTGGTCTTTTGGCGTTCAATCCATTCCATCGCCACCAGCTCAAAGGTGTTCTGTGCAAGTTGCTTGTCCAGCTTTCGTTGAGCGGACGGGTCGATACCGTTCTCAATGGCTTTTCTGGCGTCGGCGGCTTTTTCCCTTGCCTCTTTCAGGGAGGTTGCGGGATAGGTGCCGAGGGAAATCAGCTTTTCCTTGCCCTGAAAATGGTATTTCAGCCTCCAGCTTTTTGTGCCGCCCGGCGTGATGAGCAGGTACAGCCCTTTGGCATCAAAGAGTTTCTGTTGCTTTTCAGCCGGTTTGGCGGCGCGGATTGCGGTATCGGTCAACGACATGGGGTAGTCCTCCTTTGCAGGTTTGTTTACCCCCGGATATACCCCAAAAAATGGGGTATGTCCATGTGCCTTCTCAAATTTTGTTGGACGATAGCATGGTATTTTATCAAATAATAACAATATGTTTTGTACAAATTTGGATGATATTTGACACTATGACGCTTTGTACATGTCCACGCAGCCCCAGACCCCCATAGCAAGACCGGTTGCGAATCCGGCAAGGGATATGCCCTTGGCAACACCCTTGGAGTTTTCAGCCACATTCTGCCCGATTTCTCCGAGCGGAACGGCAGCCTGAACAAGTTCGGGTGCAAGCAGCCAGACAGCGGCGATGCCGAGCCCTGCGGCTGTCCAGCGGCATGACGAAATGAGTCCGGGATTCCCTACAACGCTCTTCATGACTTCCTCCGAATGTCAGCCAAGGATTCTGGCGACATATGTTTGGACATCACCGCCTATCGTAGCTCCAAGGCCACGCAGGAAGGTGACGAGGTTGACCGCGAGAATGCCACCAAACAGGTGCACGATTCCCCTGCTGAAATTCATGGCCTGATTGGGCGTATCGCGCATAAGACACAGCCCGCGCGCAATACCAATGACGCCGACCGTAGCGATGGCGTAGACGGCAAACTGGATGTAGACAGAACCGGGAGAGGACGGCGGGCTGTAGCTCAGGCTCTGTTCCGAGGACTGATTGAAGACAGTCATGGCCAGTGAGTCCATGAGTGCCGGCAAGTTGAGCAGCAAAACAGCGCAAACGAACGTCCAGACAGCCGACGAGCGATTGAAGCGATGTTTGCCGCTTATCGCCAGCACACAGGCTGTCAGGGCAAAGCCCAGTCCCGCCAGGTATGACAGTCGAATGATGACAGGCCACCATTGCTGCAAATGGGGGATGACATTGGCAACATAGTTGTCCATCGCATCACCTACCCTTGACACTCACGATGAGGATACCAACAGGGGTTCCGCTCTCAAGGCGGACAGTCGGCGGACGATCAAAGCCCCTTTCAAAGATTTTTCCGGCTTTTTCCCCAACCTTCCCGGCAGCTATCCATGCCTGATCGCCCACGCTGTAGGTATTCCAGACCATCTGATCGCTGGTTTCGCCGTTGTAGCCGTAGATCGTACTCTGAGAACCGCTGTAGCGCTTGGCCGTTCCCAGCCCCTCAAGAAAAGCCGATGCAATGAGTCCGCCCCAGCGGCTGAAAAAATGGGTATCAACCGAACTGGCCACCGACGCTTCGGACGTGCCGGGGTCAACCGCATAGGCTTCTATCTGGACGGGTTCACCGTCAGAAGGAATGATTCTGTTGAACGCCAGTACGAGGCGTTCATCATGGCGCTGAAATGTGCCCATGATACGGGCATTGCGGTATTTGCCGGAGGTAATGGTTGCCAGTACGGCAGACGGCACATCGGAATTCACGCTGATGTCGATGATGCCGTACAGCAAATCTCCGGCCCGGATTGCCACCGAAGCAACGGGGGCCTTTTCCGGGATGGCCAGCGTCCGTCCTTCACCGGACACAGAAGTTTTCTCTGCTTCCTTTGAAAAATCCCGCTGATAAACGATTTGTCCCTGTCCTGTCGAAGCTGCGGCCAGCCGGGCATCCAGCGTCGCCAAATCTTCCTGCATACGCTTGAGCATGGCGTTATCCGTGCGCGGGGGCTGAACAGGCGCGACGCGCACAGGAGCAACAGGGGGCGTGGCAGGAGGCGTTTCCGCCTTCTTCACGACCACGGGTTTTCTGTCTCCCACAGGCGTCGGGACAAAACTTTCCCCGCTTTTGAGCGCCTCGCTGGCCTGACGCTGATCATGTTCCCGGAGCTTCTGATTGTACTCCTCGGAACCAATCCCCCCGGCCTGCCCGCTGACACGATCTGATTTTGCAGGAGACATGCGGGCTGAGCTGGACGGTTCTTCCGCAGCAAAGAACAGGGAAAAGGCAAGGACAAGGACGGAAAGCCCTATCACTATGCCAAGAGCCAGAACCACGAGGCGTCTTTTCTTTTCCAGACTTGTCATGTCGCTCATGGCACAATCCCTATCTGCCTTCCTTCAGGATGAAGGTTTGCATGGAACCTTCATGCGAGGTCATAATCCGTGCGGTCACGGGCAGCTCATAACATTTCGTTGCCCCGGCTCCATTGACGACGGCAGTCCATGACGGCCACATCAACGTCTGCGTCGTTCTGGCATAATGTCTGCCGCCATACTTCCAGACCTGTAACGATTCTCGGGGCGGCTCCACACGAAGGCGAACGGCTCCTTCCGGCGGAACACGATCCAGAAAGGCCAGCATGACGCTGTCTGCCGTGTCCCTGACTTCCCTGATCAACGGCACGGCGGCTCTGGGGCCATGATGGGCTATCTGGAAAAGCACCAGAGCATCCGCCTTGCGTTCCGGGGAACGGACGGAATCAGACTCAAGGCGCACAACAAGCGGCACATCCCGTTTTTCCAGCGTAACCACGAGCGTGGATGTCGCATGTCCCTGCAAAGGCATGACATTCAGAAGATTTCCCTCCGGCAATTCAGGACGCAGTACCTGAAAAAATGTGGGGCCGCCGTTGGTAACGGATGTGATGGGCCACGGCTGGCCTGTCGCATCGTGAAAAACCAGCGAGGTAGCGACATTGGCCGTCGTCAATACCGGCACAGGAACCCGCCCCGGCTCCAGAGATACGCGCACAGAGCGTGTTCTCAGGCTGGGCGGCACTGGCAGCAATGCGCGCTCCCGCTGATCCGAGCGTTCCCGATATTGCTGAATATGCTGCTCATCCAGCGGCATCATCTGGCGCAGACTTTCCTCAAACAGTGCCTGCGCATCCTGTTTGGGGGCTGGAGCAGCTTTCCCGGCTGCAGGCTGCTGATCCTGCTGCGTCGTTATCGGAGCCGCTGGCCGGACAGAAGATTCGGCCTCTTGCGAAGACGACGTTTGAACCGCCGGGGCGGTTCCCTCCGACATCATCAGCAGCACCACAGAAAGAACCAGTGCAATAACCCCTTTCACAACAGCTCCTTTCATGCGCACGCGGTTACGGTTGCGAAAGACGCGACACTCTTCTCACAGGTAACAGGCTCTACGCCGTAAGACTGCCCTACAGGCGTTTTGCGCAGGGATGTCAGATAGCGCTCTTCCTGAGCTTGCCTCTTTCTCTCCCGCAGAAAGGCCATGATGTTCCTGCCTGCTGTCTCAGGGACATCCGCAGCCGATGGCGCACAACGCAGCGAATGCAGGTGCATCCAGATGCCGAAAGCCATTGCTTCATTGTCGGGAGCATCGAATTTCGCGGCAAAGGCCCGGAACAAAGGACGGAGCATTTCTTTTTCCCGACATTGCCGCGACCGTTCCCGTTGTTCCTGCTCTTCTTTCTGGCGCATGAGTTGACGCATACGAGGATCGGGCACAGAACCACATGACGACACGGGCAGAGTTGGATCTAGCCAGCGCTGTCCGCGCAGCCAGTTAGCCATTTGCGGGATAAAGCGGCCCTGTTCTTTCTGCCAGCTCTCCGATGCGCTGGAGCGGGCAATGGCTGACAGCAGCTCCTGCAACGACGGAAGCTGTCCGCTGCGCAGAAGTTTGAACCATGCCATCCGGGCAAAGCCCTTGGCTTCCTTTCGGGGATAACTCTCCCAGGCTGTTTCAAAATCCAGCTCAGCAGACCCCACGCCCCCCGCCGAAGGCGCAGAAGATGACAGAGCGTCTTTTCTTTCCGACTTCATGGGGGGAAGGGGGGAATTTTCTTCTTGTTGTTTGCTAAGATTATTTATGTGGCCAGATTCTGGCTGCCCGGAGTCATATTTTGGCTGATCTCCGGCAGGAGCTGCCCTCTTGCGCAACGCTTCCGGCTGAAGAATGTAGTAGACCGAGGAACGGTAGTTTTCATGGCGAACCTCAATCAGCCTTTCCCGTACCAGCTCCGCGAGGTAGTTCTTGATGCTGCTGACGCTGCACGCGAGCCTTGCAGCCAGCGTCTTTTGCGAGGGCCAGCAGTGATCCTTGTCCGAAGCGTAATTGCACAGCAGCGCGTACATGACCTTTGCTCCTAATGAGAGGGGCATCTCCAGGATGAATTGCGGTAAAATAGGGCCAAAAATATTTCCTTTGGGGGCGAACGTCTTCATGCTTGCGTCTCCCAGTCCCCAAAAGACGACAGAGCAGACTCACATCTTGACAATATGAGGCCTTTCGGCTAACGTCTTCTCAATGTTCACTTGAAAAGCGTTACTGCTTTGGAAGCCGTTGAGTTGCCGCTCAACGGCTTTTCTTTTTTGGGGGCTTTTTCTGCCTCAAATTTGTTGAGGTTGATCAAGAGCGGCTGGCTCATCAGGCCGTGACCACCACGTCACGACGACATTTCTTCCGGCCCTGACGAAAGACGACACAAAAATCCCTGTCAGAACTTGGAAATGTTTCGCTGCCTTTTCCACGCTACGGGCGTAAAAAAAGCCCTACCTGCCAACGGCAGGGGGGCTGATAACAAAGACAGCGAAGGCCAGAACGCGCAGAAAGGCTTGCCGCGCATTGCTAGTGGCATCACTTTTCGGAGACGCGATAAGAAAAGCTAGATCAAGCGCGGAATGAATGGAGCCTTGCCCGGAAATGCGCTTGAAGGCAGGGTTACAAAAAAGGGTTACAATCGCATATGCTCTTGGGTGCATCTATATGCCCTCATATGCAGTTGTAACTTGCTGAAATCTAAGACGGGCAGGCGCATGACAACGGCCTTTCACGACTACTGCTACGGGAACAGAGGTCAACGCCAAAAACGTGACCCTCAACGTGGCTGGCCATATCGGTGCTGCCGGTAGCGCCATCGGCACCATCACCGCTGACGCCGCCAATATCAAGGCCACCGGCGATGTAACGGCTGGCGGCATCACCCTGGCCAAGGGCGGTAGCGTGACCTCTGATAAGAACATCACGGTCAACAGTTCTATCGAGAATGCCGACGGTACGCTGCAGGCTGGTGAGGACATCACCGCCATGGACCTCAAGCAGGCTGCTGGCGGCAAGCTGACCGTCGTGGCCGACGGCACCATCGAAGCTGCTGGCATCACCGCCACCAACGTGGCTGCCAAGAAGCTGACGGCTTCCGGTGACGTGGCTGTCGACGGTGGTGTGCTGAATCTGACGGGTACGGATACGGATGCCAGCACGGTTGCTGACCTGAAGCTGACCAACGGCACGCAGGCCACGGTTGCTGACCTGAATCTGATCGGGGCCGGCACCATCACCGTGGGTACCGGTGACGATAAGGTCGGCGGCACCACCCTGTCCGCCAAGCACATCAATCTCAACGATGGTATGTTGATCGTCGACCCGGACTGGGGTCTGGCCTCCAGCAATGTGGCCGTGGCAAGCATGGGCACTCCTCCCACCGGCACCACTCCTGCCACCTATGACGACGTCGTCCTCAATGGCCGTGTAGGCGTGGGCCAGAACTCCTACCTGGCTCTGGGCACCGCTGATACCACCTGGCTGCCCGGCGTGGTGGCTGGCTATACCAATGGCACTGGCTTGTCCCAAACCGGTATTACCGCAGCCATGGGCCTCTACAAGGGGATCACGATCGGTACCGGTAAGGCCCTGCTCGTGGATGGCAGCAAAGTAGGCGACTCTGACGGCACCTCCCCTTACGATGCGGGAAGTCTGGAAAAATATCTGACGGATCCCGCTAACGCCAACTCCGCCACCTTCGCTGCCAACAGCCTGCTGGTGGTCAACGGCCAGAACATCTACGGCGATACGGCCGCCATCAGCTTCGAGAATAATGCTGGCACGCTCAAGGTCGATAAGGACGCCAAGCTGCTGGTCACCGATGCCGTGGCTGGTCAGGACTACACCATCGTGGCTAATGTTACGACGGTGCAGGACGGTACGAGTACTGCTATCGCAACCGGTGGGACTGTCTGGAAGACCGAAGGCCTGTCCACCACCACGGACATGATCTCGCTGGGTGATGCCGTGTTCACCCCGGGCACCGGCGCCACCACCGGCAAGGTCACAACCTCCGCCGAGCGCAATGACGCCCATACCGTGTTCCCCAACCTGAGCGACGGCATGGCCAACGCGGTGAACGACCTGTACACCGGCCATGACGGTGCCGCGGGCGAACCTCGCTGGGATTACGCCGACGTCAATTCCGCCGACATGGGTGTGCGCTTCCTGAGCCGCGCCACGGACAACCGCTTCCTCGGCGCGGACAAGGACGCCGCCGCTTCTACCATCGAAAGCGCTGCCCGCATCGCCTTTGCCGGTGCCGTGCCGCAGATGACCAAGATGGCTTCCGACGCGGGCACCAATGCCGTGGTCAATCGTCTGGGCTTCGCCAATCCCGCTGACGGCGCCCAGGCCATGGACGCCGAAGGCAAGATCGTGGATCGCAACACCACCGGCTTCGCCCTGTGGATCGCTCCCCTGTGGCAGAGCCAGCACGGCTGGGGCATGGAAGCCGACAACCTCGACTACGGCTTCAACGGCAATCTGGGCGGCGTTTCGCTGGGTGCCGACTACACCTTCGAGAACGCCATCCGCGCCGGTATCACCTTCAACATCGGTGGCGGTTACGCCGAATCCTCCGGCGGCGACCTCAACAGCACCGAAAACCGCATGAGCTTCTGGGGCCTCGGCGCCTACGCCGGCTGGAACTACGAGAACTTCGGCCTCATGGCCGACGTCTCCTATACCAGCACCTGGAACGACCTCCAGCAGGACATGGACAGCCGTATGGGCATGGGCGATCTGGAAGCCGACGTGCAGGCCAGTGCCATCTCCGCCGGTCTGCGTGCCGAATACAAGCTGGAGACCAGCGTGCTGGACGTCATCCCGCATATCGGCGTGCGCTACATGAGCCTTAATACCTGGGGCTTCGATGCGGAAAGCAACGGTGGCACCGTGCTGGAAGGCGACGGCTTCCATCAGGACATCTGGACCTTCCCGGTGGGCGTGACCTTTACCAAGGACTTCACTCTGGACAGCGGCTGGTCCTTCAAGCCCAGCATCGACTTCAGCGTGATCCCGGCCGCCGGCGACATCAAGGCCAAGCAGGACGTGGCCTTCACCGGCCTGCCCGGTACCTACGAAGTGGAAACCCAGATGATGGACTACCTCACCTGGCAGGGTTGCGTTGGTCTGGAACTGGGTAACGACACCATGAGCTTCGGCGTCAACTACACCCTGCAGGCCGGTCAGCACACCACCGGCCACGGTGTGTTCGGCAGCTTCCGTTACGAGTTCTAAACATCCAGC